>Ga0207433_10012693_pt1 | contig 12552 bp, 13 predicted proteins | sample YelNatPaOPGAMG01_FD_187559 | JGI IMG/M metagenome (GOLD analysis project Ga0207433, IMG submission 187559) | Hot spring thermophilic microbial communities from Obsidian Pool, Yellowstone National Park, USA - OP-RAMG-01 (SPAdes) (version 3) | ecosystem: Environmental > Aquatic > Thermal springs...
TTCTTTTAAGAAATTCTCGGTTTCGGAAATGGTTTTATTCATTTTCCAGTTTGCTGATAAGAACGGTTTAATCATGAATATAATTTATCTTATGTGTTCTTATGTGTCAATAGAGATATTGTTCCATGTTATGTAAACATCATTTATGCACTCTTTTTAGAGATTGCGCTAATTGCGTTTATTGCGTTTGTTGCGTTTATAGCGTTTATAGCGTTTGTAGCGTTTGTTTAAAGACAGCATGGCGTATAAAAGGTTGGGTATATAGTGCAGATATTGCTCGAAGATTTATTTAACTCGATGGGACTATTGGAGAGACTGAATAGTGTGCTTATAATGTATTTGTTAAGTGATAATAAGGATATTCATGAGGTTATACACAGACGTTACTTAAGGTATCGAAAAATAAATCTTCTCGCAACATCTGCACTATTATATAAGTGAAGGATATTTGGCAATGACTCAATTTCTGAAAAAAAATAAACTACCTTTTCAAAGAGATATGAAGAAACTCTATATGTTTTATTAAATATATATAGGAAAGAATTTTTAAAATAAATTAATAACATCATTTTATTTTTAAAATTATTATATTAATAAAAAAATAATAGTGTTAAAATATTTAAAAAGGAGGTGATGATAAATGTGTTGTCATAATAAAGATAAGCATGAGCATGAACATGAGCACAAAGAAATGATTCACTCACACGATGGGCATGAGCACAAACATCTTCCACTAAAACATACTCATGAACATTGCCATGATGAACATCATAAGCACGAACACAAGTGCTGTCATTAAAAGGGAAGCCACATAAATTTATGAATTAAGCCACGAAGGCTGAAATCATATCAGAAGATATGAGAAAGTATTCGTGGCTTCCTTATTTTTATAAAAAAGACCATATTTGATGAGTATTAAAAGTTAGCGCATTATTTGTAATTTTTCTGTTCTGTTTCATCTATTTGTCTATTTCAATTATTTTGTCTGAATAGTCTAATTATATAATCTAAAAGTAATGTATTAAAATAAACATTTCGTAAAATCTGCATCATCTTATTTAAGAATGGTTTTCCATGTATACAAATGAATTTTAGTAAAAACTATAATGTTCTTTATTGACAAAATTGTCATATATAATATAGGATTAGAGCATTAGGTAACCGTTTGCCGTTTGTAATTACATCAATTTATATAGTTTTTTGTTTATAGATATAATCTTAGATTTTCGTTACGTTTAAATAAGATTTTATAGCAGAATTTTATGATTTATTTTAAAGGAGGTGATGACTTTAGATTCAAAAATTTGGTTTTTCAAGTCTAAATATCATGAATTAATTTATCTTAGAATTTAGGAGGTTACAACAATGAGCTTAAGCAAACCAAATGCAAGTGCAGCTACAGTTACAACAACAAGGGTATCTCCTTCACCTTTTTCTGGTCTTTGTGTTAATTGTGTGGATGGATGTCCAGGTTATTGTGAGGTTGGAAGATCTGCTCTTAGAGGAAGGGAGATCATTTATCCGCAACCGTTTGGTAAGGTAATTTCAGGGTCTGAGAAGGATTATCCTGTAGATTTCTCACATTTTAATATTCATGGCACATGTGTTGGTGCTGTCGGTTGTGAAGCTGATCCTGATAAAGCGACTTTCCCATCTGTGAATATCGAGACAGAGATTACAGGAGCTGGGACATCTATTAAGATGAGAGTACCTTTTTTTACTGGTGCTCTTGGTTCTACAGAGATTGCAAGGGTTAATTGGGAAGGTACGGCAATAGGTGCTGCAATAAGTGGGTCTATATTGGTGTGTGGTGAGAATGTTTGTGGGATGGACCCAAAAGCAGAGATTAAGAATGGTAAGATTGTAAATTCTCCTGAACTTGCGAGAAGATTTAAGATTTATAAAGATTGGTATGATGGTTATGGCACAATGTTGGTTCAATTAAATGTTGAGGATACACGTCTTGGTGTTGCTGAGTATGCGGTTGAGAAGCTCGGTGTTGAGGGCATCGAACTAAAATGGGGTCAAGGTGCTAAGTGTATTGGTGGAGAGGTTAAATTACCAACTATTGAAAGGGCATTGCAGTTGAAACAAAGAGGCTATATAGTCTTACCTGACCCTGAAAATAAAGCTGTTCAAGAGGCACATAAACTTGGTGGTATTGCTGAGTTTGAGAGACATTCAAGGCTTGGAATGGTAGATGAAGAATCATTTTTGAAAGAGGTCGAAAGGATAAGAAAGATTGGTGCAAAATTTGTGACTCTTAAGACTGGTGCTTATAGGCCTGTTGACCTTGCAAGGGCTGTAAAGTTTGCTTCTGAAGCGAAAATAGATCTTTTAACAGTTGATGGTGCTGGGGGTGGAACTGGGATGAGCCCTTGGAGGATGATGAACGAATGGGGTATCCCAACGGTTTATCTTGAAAGTCTTCTTTATAAATATTTAAAACGCTTGCAGGAAAAAGGAGAATTCATTCCTTCTGTTGCAATTGCAGGTGGCATTGTCCTTGAGGACCAGATTTTTAAAGCTATTGCCCTTGGGTCACCTTTTGTAAAAGCGGTTTGCATGGGTCGTTCAACACTGACTGCAGGTATGGTTGGCAAAACGCAAGGTAGGTTAATTGAGGAGGCTTTTGGAAAAGGAAAAGAGTACGAGGAGGCTTTATTGAGAACATTCTATGCAGCTGCTCAGCTAAAAGAAAAGTATGGAAAAGAATTTAAAAAGATACCGCCTGCAGCAATTGGTATTTATACATATTATGATAGACTATCTCTTGGACTGAAACAGCTAATGGCAGGTGCGCGTAAGTTTGCACTCAAATACATTGACAGAAATGATTTGATGTCGCTTACACGCGAAGCTGCTGATGTTTCAGGTATCCCATATATCATGGAAGCTGATATGAAAGAAGTAGAAAATATTTTAGGATAGGAGGAAAATATGCTTAATTTGATATGCTATAAATTTTGTGCATCACCTTTTTGTATGACAAGCTGTCCTGCAGGTGCTATAAGCATTTCTGAAAAGGATAATTATGTTTACGCTGATACAAATAAATGTAATAGATGCGGAATATGTAGGGCAATGTGTTCGATATTGAGTTTTGATAAAAACCTTAGAAGGAAAAGGGCTTGGGTTAGAGAGGATTTTGGTAAAAAATAAGGTATATTTAATCTCGAGACAATCTGTGAAAGATTATTATCTTTAACAGATTGTCTCGTAATATTTAAATAGAGGTAAGTTTTTATGGAAGAAGATGTCATAAACGAGATATTAGCATCTTATAGAGGTGATCGATGTGAATTGGTACCAATCTTACAAGAGGTGCAAGAAAATTTGGGTTATCTGCCTGAACAAGTGATGGCTAAGATTGCAAGATTTTTAAAGATTCCCGAGAGTCACGTATATTCGGTTGCTTTATTTTATGCACAGTTTAGGTTGCTTCCTCTTGGTAGAAAAAGGGTTGCAGTATGTAGAGGAACCGCATGTCATATTAGGGGTGCTCCAGAAATATTGAAAAATATAGAAAAAAGCTTAGGAATCAAAGAAGGTGAGACATCGGAAGATCTTGAATACACCCTTGAGACTGTTGCTTGTATAGGATGCTGTGCACTTGCTCCATGCATAAGAATAAATAAGGATGTTTTTGGTAACATGACTTCTCAAAAGGTTGAAAAATTATTCTCTTCAATGAGTGGAAGGGGAAAGAATGGAAAATAAGATTAAGATTCTTATATGTCAAGGAACAGGTTGTGTCTCTAATGGATCTGAGCAATTATATGAATTGTTAAAAATTAATATAGAAGAAAAATACCATGATAAAAATATTCAACTAAAGAGGACGGGATGTCACGGTTTTTGTCAACAAGGTCCTTTAATAGTTATTGAGCCAGAGGGTATTTTTTATACGAAGGTTAAGCAGGAAGACGTTGAAGATATTTTAAAATCTACAATGGGCGTTATCAAGCCTGTCGAAAGGCTTTTGTATGTTGATCCTACTACAAATAAACCAGTAATTCATTATAAAGACATATCTTTTTATAGGAAACAGCAAAGGTCTATTTTACATTATTGCGGTGTTATTGATCCTAAAGATATAACGGATTATGTAGGAATTGGTGGTTATAGTGCACTCCAAAAGGCATTAAGTAAAATGAACCCTGATGAGATAATATCGGAAATAAAAAAATCAGGGTTAAGGGGATTAGGTGGAGCAGGTTTTCTAACTGGTAGAAAATGGGAATCATGTAAGAATGCATTAAGTGACATAAAATATGTTATTTGCAATGCTGACGAAGGCGATCCTGGTGCTTTTCAGGACCGTTCTGTTATGGAGGGAAATCCTCATTCTATAATTGAAGGTATGATCATTGCTGGTTATACAGTAGGTGCACAGAAGGGGATAATTTACGTTAGGGCTGAGTACCCATTGGCTGTTAAAATCTTGAAGATTGCGATTGAGCAGGCAAGACATGAAGGTTTTCTTGGAGAACATATACTTGATAGTGATTTCTCTTTCGATATTGACATTTTCCAGGGTGCAGGTGCTTTTGTGTGTGGTGAGTCTACTGCTCTTGTTCGTTCAATCGAAGGTAAAAGAGGTATACCTAAACCCATGCCACGTGCTCGAACTACTGAAGAGGGGTTATGGAACAAGCCTACACTTTTAAATAATGTTAAAACATTTGCTAATATACCGTTAATTATTAATCATGGTGCTGATTGGTTTGCGCAGATAGGAACTGATAAGAGTAAAGGTACAGCTGTTTTTTCACTAACTGGTAAGGTTGTGAATTGTGGATTGATTGAGGTACCAATGGGTACTACTTTAAGGGAGATCATATTTGATATCGGAGGAGGGATACCAAATAAAAAGAGATTTAAGGCTGTTCAAACTGGTGGCCCATCTGGTGGATGTCTTCCAGCTGAGATGCTTGATTTGCCGGTTGACTTTGATTCATTAAAACAAGCTGGTTCAATTATGGGTTCTGGTGGTCTTGTTGTTATGGACGAAAATACTTGCATGGTTGATGTAGCAAGGTATTTCCTTGATTTTAACCAAAGAGAATCATGTGGTCAATGTATCCCATGCAGATTGGGGACGAGGCAGATGTTTAGCATATTAGATGATATAACTCAAGGTAAGGGTAGACATGGTGATATAGAATTGCTATTAGAATTAAGTGAATCGATTAAATCAGCATCAATATGTGGATTGGGTAAGACAGCACCTAATCCTGTGTTAACAACCATAAGGTATTTTAGGGATGAATATGAAGCACATATTTTAGAGAAGAGATGTCCTGCTGGCGTTTGTAGTATTAGAGGTGATTTATAAAGAAAATGTGTTTAGTTAATTCTTTACTTCAAAGGGTTGTTTCTCTTGATATTATGTCGTCATATTTTTAGTTTAATGGGAGTTAATAATGGAAAAAGTTATGTTAGAGATAGATGGGCAGAAATTAACTGCTGATAGAGGAACATCAATTTTAAAAATTGCCCTTGATAACAAAATATTTATTCCACATTTGTGCTACCATCAAGACTTAAAACCATCTGGAAGTTGTAGATTATGCCTTGTGGAACTTGATGGTGGGAAGATTGTTACATCTTGTAGAACTATAGCTAAAGATGGTATGGTGGTTAAAACAAATACTGAATATATTGATAAGATACGTCGTCCAATTATTGAGATGATAGTTGCAAACCATCACATGGATTGTAGGAATTGTCCTAAGAAAGGTCAATGCCAGTTACAGAGGATTATGGCATATATGAAGATAGATAAAAATCGTGTTAGACGCTTAAGACTACCCGAAAAAGAATTGCAGATCGATAACTCAAATCCATTTTTTTATATAGACCATAACAAATGTGTTTTATGTGGGATATGTGTGAGGACCTGTCAAGAGATTGTTGGTATGAATTCAATCGAGTTTGCTGGTAGAGGCATAAATACAAAGGTATCAACTTTTGGAGATAAACCAATTGCAGAATCTAATTGTATATCATGTGGTGAATGTGTAATTAGGTGTCCAGTTGGAGCGATGATAATAAAAGATTCAGGTAGGTATATGAATACAATGGATACTGTATGTCCTTATTGTGGACTGGGATGTGGTATATCTGTAGGTACAAAGGATTCTCATATAGTTAGCATAAATGGTGATAGTAAAAATTCTATTAATAAAGGTCTATTATGTGTGAAGGGTAGGTTTGGGTATAACTTTGTGAAGAAGATGGAAGATTTCTCTAATCCCTTGGTCAAGAAGAAGGATGGTATAGATATTAAAAAGGTACAGGAAATCGAACAAATAAAAAATATATTTGAAGAAACTACGTGGGAAAACGCTTTAGACTTAATAGCAAAAAGGCTAAGACGTTGTAAAGAAGGAGAATTCGCTCTTATTTCATCTTTTAAATGTACAAATGAGGATAATTATATAGCTCAAAAATTTGCAAGAGTAGCTATGAAGACGAATAATATAGATTCTCTTGTAAGATTATATGATGCGCCTACATTAAAAACATTAATAGATACGAATGCCATTTTTACATTAAGGAATTTAGAAATTGAGGGTTTTTCATCTATACTTGTTATTGGTGCTGATGTAACGGCTACCCATCCTGTATTATCGATGCAGATAAAAAAAGCGGTATCAAAAGGGATAAAGCTAATAACGATTAATCCTTATGAGACGGATTTTAATATTTCATCGGATTTATATTTGATGCCATATCCAGGAACAGAATCGGCTCTTGTTATGGGAATATGTAAGTTTATAGTGGATGAAAACCTTCATGAAATTGATTTTATCAATGAAAAGTGTGAGAATTATGAAGCTTTTCTTGAATCGCTTGAGAACTTTACGGCAGGCAGGGTGGAGCGTATTACGGGAATACCGAGGGATCTTGTTGAAGAATCGGCAAAAATACTTATGCATAATAAACCCGTTTTAATATTATGGTCTTCAAAAGCTACTAAATATATAAACGCCACTAATAATGTATATTCTTTTGTTAATCTGTCTCTACTTCTTAAAGGCCAGATATACCCTCTATGGGAGAAGTATAATACTTATGGTACTGCTTTGGTTGGATGTATACCAGAATATTACCCTTTTCTACACCCTATAAGTGTATCTTCTGTTAGAGAATATTTTGAGAGTCTTTGGAAAACAAGCTTAAACTCTAAGGAAGGTATAACATTATATGAAATATTAGATAGAGCTGCTAATGGTAAAATAAAAGTTTTATATATTATCGGTTCAGATCTTATTTCTTATATTGCTCCAAATAATCTTATTATTAAGGCATTAAAGAAGACGGGGTTTATTGTTGTACAAGATATACTTTTGAATGATACCTGTATTTATGCAGATGTAGTATTACCTGCAAGGTCTTCTTTTGAAAAGCAAGGAACAATAATATCATCAGGTTTAAATGAGCAAACCCTTAATAAGATTTTAGAAATTAATAAAAATGCCCTATATGATTGGGAAATCATGTGTAAGTTAGCAAATAAAATGGGTGTTGAAGGTTTTAATTTTGCTTCTGAAAAAGAGATTAAAGCAGAGATGGATGTTATTAAAAAGGCATTTATATTAAATGATGTTAAATATAAATTTAATCCAGTTGAATATACTGAACCAGCAGAGGTTACTGATATAGATTATCCGCTCTTGATGATATTTAAGTCTAATAAATATGTTGATGGGTTAATGAGTAGAAATGTAGAGGGTCTCAGGGTGTTAGATGATAAGGAAGTGGTTTTCATAAGTTCAAAAGATGCGATGGATTTTGATATTGAAGATAAAAATACTTATATTGTTGAGTCAAAATGGGGTAGGTTAAGCGTTGAATTTGTTATATCTGATATTGTGCCTCCAGGGGTTTTACTTGCTGATTTACCTTTTTATAAAATAAACAAATTACTAAACCCGAAAGTAGATGATAAATCAAAAAATCCAGAGACTAATTTATGTGCTGTTAGGCTGAAAGAAGTAAAGAAGAGGAAAAGTAGAAAAAAGGCATGAATAAAACATTGCATGCTATACTTGATATTCTGAATAGAAATCCTGAAAAAATACTTGGATCAAGAGAAATCTCAAGACAGTTGAGACTTCATGGAATTAATCTATCTGAAAGAACTGTTAGATACCATTTGAAAATCTTGGACGAAAGAGGACTAACAAAAGTATTTGGCAATGAGGGTAGAATGATTACCCAGAAGGGGAAGGATGAGTTTTCACAATCTCTTGTCTCACAACGTGTTGGATTTGTTATTAGTAGAATAGAAACACTTTCTTATCTTACGAGCTTTGATTTAGATGAAATGCAAGGTGATATTATACTTAATGTATCTTTTTTCCCAGAGGATAAGTTAAAAGAGTCTTTGAAGATAATGAAACCAGTTTTTTATTCACCTTATGTTATGTCTGATAAAGTCATTCTTTTAAGAAGTGGTGAAAAAATAGGTGATATCTTAGTACCTGACAAAATGGTAGGATTTGGGACTATTTGCAGCGTAACGATAAATGGTATACTACTTAAATCTGGAATACCTGTGACCTCGAAGTTTGGTGGTGTTTTACAGATAAATTCAAAACCTTTGAGATTTACTGCTTTAATAAGTTATGAGGGAACATCTTTAGACCCTCTTGAGATATTTATTAGGAGTAAGATGACAGATGTTAAAGGGGCAGTTAAAAATCGTTCAGGGAAAATTCTTGCAAGTTTTAGAGAGATTCCAGTAGTTAGCATTGAAAAGGCAAAGATGTTATCTGAGAAGATGAAGGATAAAGGGATGGGTGGAATATTGTTGATAGGTGAGCCGAATCAAAGCGTCCTTGAGATGCCGGTAGGTCTTGATAAAGCAGGTGTTATTATAGTGGGTGGATTAAATCCAATTGCAGCACTGGAGGAATCTAATATACCCACAGTGAGTAAGGCTATGTCGGCTTTATACGATTTTTCAAAATTAGTTAAATTCTCAGAGCTTTTATAATTTAAACTATTCGTTTTTCCATAAAATTACCAAATTTCTTCCATTTTCTTTCGCTTTATAAAGGGCTTTATCTGCAGTTGTAAATAATTCGTCTTTGGTCTTTGCAATTTCTGGATATGTTGATACACCGATGCTAACAGTTACCTTGATGCTCTCATTATTAAAAGTAAAACTATATTTTTGAATATTTTTTCTGATTCTTTCTGCAATTCTGCATGCTTCTTTTTGACTTGTTGATGTAAGTATAACTACAAATTCCTCTCCGCCATATCGTGCAGATATATCAATGTTTCTGACAGTTTTTTTGATAATCTTAGCAATATCTTTTAAAATCATATCTCCTGCTTGATGTCCATATTTATCATTAATTTTTTTGAAATAGTCGATGTCGATTAGTAAGATAGAGAAGGGTTCTTTAAATCTCTCATATCTTTTGAATTCGTGTGATAGTTGTTCTTGAAAATGTCGATGATTATATAATCCTGTCAAACCATCTGTGATTGCAAGTTGTTGGATTTCACTATAAAACTTTGAATTAATTAATGAAGTTGTTGCCTGGTTAGCAAATAGTTCGAGGAATGACCTTTGCTGAATATCAAAGGCATTAATATTTTCAGATAATGCTATTAGTAGACCAAGAAGATATCTTTCGTAAAACATAGGAATTATGTAAGCCGATTTGATGTTGTTGATTTTAATAGGTAAGATGGGGGTACGAAGATTCTTAATATCTGATATATAGTATGGTTTCTTTTCCTTTATTATCATATCTATTATCGTGTTTTTGATATTAATAGTTTTTGAGTCAGCATGATTTTCAGTATTATTGTTGTTATCAAATAAGATGAATTCAGTTCCTATGTTTTTTAAAAAAATGACTTTTGATTGTATTATTTTTTCTGATCCTGAAATTAAATTTTTGATAATATTGTTTGTATTAAGAGTAGAAGTAAGATTAGAACTTTCATCATGGAGTATTTTCAATTGTGCAAATGAACGATACATTAGCTGATAGATTCTTTCTCTCTGTAATATTTTGAATATTTGGTTAGCGTGCTTTAATAGTATATCTCTGTCAGCACCTGAAAAAGCATGATACCTTGCGCTTTCTGCTACGATAATACCAAATGGGAAGTTTGTAAAACATATGGGTATAATTATTGCCGATTGAAAATCTGTTTTCTTATAAAAGCCGATGTTTATATTTTTTTCCTTTATATCCGAAAGGATGTAAGATTTATTTTCTTCCATAGATTTATGTATAAACCCTTTGTCAGATATTATTATCTTTTCTGTTTCGTCTGTTGTACACCTTAGTTGTAATTTTCCTTCATAGTTTATGAACAGATGAACAGAATCTGCAAAGATTGAGTTTTTTGCAAGTAAAAGTAAATCCTTTATTTCTTCATTAGGTTTGAATATATTTTTAAAGTAGTATGTAAATATCTCATCATCAAAAGTTGTTCTTTTTTCAGATGAGATGGTATTTAAAAGGTCATTCTCTATAATGTGATTTGGATATGTGAATATATTTTTAGTTTTACTAAATTTTATTATTTTGAGTCTATCAATTAAATATGAACTTGTTAGACCTGTTAATAATATAGATATTATAAAGAAGGATTCTTGTGTAATGTTATCATTAATGAAAAGATTTCTGATACAAATAAATGGAAAAATGAATAATAAAATATTCACTATAGCTTTATTGAAAAAATACGAGATAAGTACAAAATAAGGGAAGTAAAAATATTTGATAAATTCAAGAGAATAAAATTGCGTTATAACTTGAAAGAAAAGCATTATTGAAAGAAGAAGGTATAAAGAATCTCTCTCTCTTTTTTTGTTGAAATAAAGGAGGATATTAATAAGGATAATCAATAGTGAGAGTGAGAACCATATGATACTTAATGATGATATAGAAAATATAATGCCTATATAGAGTATTAGGATAAGTAAGATAGGAAAGAAATCTTCTATAAAGCTTATCTGCCTCGCTTTACTTCTTCTTCCCTGAAAAATTTTTTGTAAAGCACATCCCACTCAGGACTACCTTCAATAATCTTCTTTTTTGAATAAGATTTAAGTTTCTTTCTTACGATTGAATCTATTTCCTCGCCTATTTTTAATTCTGATAATATTGTCCTCTTAATCTCAGCACGAATTTTACCATCATCTTCTAACAAAGTTATGAGGTTTTTTTCTTTTAAACCTTTAAGTAGGACATGACTCAAATGGGAAATCTTCTCGTCTGAGAGCATCATAGTATAAGGTTTCTTTCTTTGACGAGTTTTTGTTTAGTGAGTTCAAATAGCTTTCTATAGTCAAGCTTTCCCTTTTCAATCTCATATGCGTGACTTTTTAAGATTTCTTTGACTTCTTCGTTCAGTCTATCTTCTACCATGAGTTCATCAAGTATAATTTCTTCTGCTTGTAAGATAAGTTTTTCTATAGGTATGTTTGAACTAATTAATTCTTTTGAGATAAGGTTTTCTATTATTCTCTTAGAGATGAAAGGTACCCAAGATTTAGGTATCCTCATACTATTTTTCAGAGAACGCGAGCAAGGCAATATTTCTTGCCCGCTTTATAGCTTCTGTTAATTCTCTTTGATGTTTCGCACATGTGCCTGTCATCCTTCTTGGCAAGATTTTACCTCTCTCTGTGAGATATCCTTTTAAGAGTTTAATATTTTTATAGTCGATATATTCAGTCTTTTCTGAGCAGAATCTACAGAATTTTCTTCTCTGATATTTCTTTTGTTGCAATATGTCTCCTTTCATAATTCTAAAGATTTAAAACGGTTCTAAGTCAGTCGTCTCTTCTGGTGGGATTACTTCATCTTCAGCAATGGACATTTCTTCATGTGGTGTCTCTTTCCGAGATAAGAATTTTACGGATTGAGCTACTACTTCAAATTTACTTTTTTGTTGACCATTAGATTCCCACCTTCTTTCTTGAAGTCTTCCTTCTACAAGGACAAGCCTTCCTTTACTCAAATATTTACTGCAAATATCAGCTTGTTTTCCGAAAACTACACAATCTATAAACATCGTATCTTGCTTTATCTCATCAGATTGCTTGTATTTGTAATTTACAGCTAATCTAAATGTTGATACAGGAGTTCCCTGAGTTGTATATCTAAGTTCTGGGTCTTTTGTTAAATTTCCTATTAATATGATTTTATTGAACATTACCTTCTGGTGTTTCCTTAATAATTTCTATTTTTTCTATATCTTGTATCTGTTTTTTATTGAGCTTTAGTACCATATATTTGATAATAAAATCAGAAACCTTATACAAATCCTCAAGCTTCTTAATCATAGATGGCATGATTTTAAAGTAAATTAGTACATAGTATCCTTTTTTATTTTTGTTTATTTCATATGCAAGTTTACGTCTACCCCAAAGATCAACTTTTATTATCTCACCACCTTGATTTATGATGAAATCTTTTATCTTAGTAATTGAACTATCTATATCCTCATCAGAGAGATTTGAATTAAGGATTAGCACGTTTTCATATATATTCATTAAAAACTCCT
>Ga0207433_10012695_pt1 | contig 12551 bp, 14 predicted proteins | sample YelNatPaOPGAMG01_FD_187559 | JGI IMG/M metagenome (GOLD analysis project Ga0207433, IMG submission 187559) | Hot spring thermophilic microbial communities from Obsidian Pool, Yellowstone National Park, USA - OP-RAMG-01 (SPAdes) (version 3) | ecosystem: Environmental > Aquatic > Thermal springs...
GGATCATGTCGAGGAAGCGCTTCTGCTCGAAGACGCCTTTGAGCACTACTTCGAGCTGCGGCAGTCTCGTATCGGCCAGTTCTTCGCCTTCGATGGTCCGCCAGGGCATGAAGCGCTCACGGTCGGCCGTGAGTGTGCCGATGCGGGCCTCTACGCCGTCCGAGATCACCAGGGCTTCGTTGTAGGCGAAGAGCGCGGGGATCTGCTGTTTGTAGGTTTGCAACTGGTTGAAGGCTGACCATATGGTCGTGGTCTCGGTTGCGGCGTTCTTGAGTTCCATGACCGCAAGGGGCAGGCCGTTGACGAATACTACTACGTCAGGGCGGCGTTCGATGTGGTTTTCGACGACGGTGAATTGGTTGACCGCAAGGAATTTGTTATTGTCGGGATGGGCAAAATCGATGGCCAGGATTTGGTCGTGGCCGTAGGAGCCGTCTTTGCGCTGGATTTCGACGGGGATGCCTTCTATCAGCATTTTATGGAAGGCATGGTTGTTGCCAATGAGGGAGGGTGAGTCAGGGCGCGTGAGTTTTCGGAAGGCTTCTTCCAGCGCCTCCGCCTCCACCTGCGGATTGAGGCGAGCCAGCGACTGGCGCAGCCGACCTTCAAGGACGACCTGGCCGTAGTGTTCGCGCTCGGCGGCAGGCATGCCCGGGGCGATGTCGGGGCCGAAGAGGGTTTGGTAGCCGAGGTCGGACAGCCAGGAGAGGGTGGCTTGTTCGATTTGAGATTCGGTCAGAGGTGGCATGGCTTATTCCTTGATAGAGGTGAATAATGTTCACCCTTCTTAAGAAAATAATCTGTTAACTCAAATATTCTTGTCAGCCTGTTGTTCATAAACCCCCTCTTATTTAGAACTCCGGCGTCTTCCTCTTGAATTTCGCCATAGATCAAATTCCTCATCAGTACATTCTGCAGAATTACAAAGATGGAGCGTTGGTGGGGAGTCCATTAGAATAACTATGGACCGCTTGATTCATCCTCTTGAATCTTTTTAAGCGTTCGCCCTTGCTCATCTTTCCATTCTGTTCTGCCATTTGCAGATCGCCCTAGCAGTACACCTGCAGCTGTAGAAGGTGAGTTGAAGGTGTAGTCTTGGGTCAAGCGGAAGTGTGTGCCTTCATTGGCAAATATCCCCTGATCCAACAGTGTACGTCGAAGCCCACTTAAAAAGCCATGTATTGAAGGGGCTTCATCTTTTATTGCAAGAGATCCAGCACGCACAACAAATCCCTCGGCAGTATCCTGGCCCCTTGCCTCTATGCCCTTGGACTTTAGTATTAAGTCGTGCGACTTTTCACCAAGAACTTTTGCTTTCTCGAAGACATTCAAGCCTATAATTGGTAAGCATAACAGTATATTATCCAAAAACGTTTCAGCATCTGCTTTATCTGCTTCCGAAAGATTGGGAGGCTGAGGAATGTTTCCGTTGTCGAGTTCAGCCCTTTTGGCTTCAGCAGCCAGCTGGACAAGGCGCGCTTCAATGTACTGGACGTGAGCTTTGTTGAGGTTCTGATCTTTGCTGGTAAAGATGACAGCATGTGTCCAGAAGTCTTTTTGTTTAGCATGTTGATCCAAACGCGACAGAACTGAATCTCCCTCTCCGATGTATATCATGAGAAGATTACCCGATTTTTGGGGTCCCCATAGTACATATACACCAGTACGGCTTATTTCGTTCCGTTGGCGTATTTCGGCATATAGCGCTCGCGGAAAAACCAGCCCCTGACCAGTCCAGTTTGATTTTTCAATGATGCGCAGGCCATCTGGATTGCCAGAAGGTATAAAGATGCGTACTGAAAACCCCATTTGGTTACTCATAAATCTCTCTCCCTTAAAAATTTCTCTGCATCGTTTATCCGAATCTCGCTGGAAATCAATTTGGGCAATACCACATCGCGCAGGGCGGTGGATCCGGGTAATGTTTTGTAGAAATCGGTCATGTCAATAATACTCGTTAAACAAGTTGATTTCAAAAGGCTGAACGATTGGTTTCATAGCTTTAAACTTCATCTTGTCAATAATGTCCGCTGGATTAATTGCGTCTTTCAGCTCCTTCGATGTTATCCAATCATTGTTCCATAGCGCCTTCTCGTTCTCATCTAGAAGGAGGCAAAGCTTCTCATCGTAGCCAGGATTAAATCCATAGAAGTGACCGATTCGCTGAAGCCCTATCTCCATAAGACCAGTGTTGGGTAATTTTGACAGTTTCTTGTGCACCTTTTTAATAACCTCCAGACGTTCTGTGTCAGTTTCCAGAAAGCTCAGCAGATAACTCACGATCGCCGCAACTACTGGGAATGTTCTTGGACTATTATATGCGATATCTACCGCAATACTGATCAATGCGAGTGGGTTTTGGATATGCTCCGCATGATTCAAGCGCTTCAGATAATCTTGTAGAGGTTGGACAAGGCTCCCGGCGTTTGGATAATCGAGTCCATGCGCATGGATAACTAAAAGATGCTTTTCGAGATTCTCATCTTCTTGGCGTGCTTGTAACCATGCTAGTTTATCTGGCTTCAATGAACTGCTAATGACTGACTGTGGCCCTGTAGTCTTCGATGTATTCAGCTTCAGCCCAAACTCGATAAGAACCTCTGTTAAAGCCTTCAGGATGGCTTCTCCCTTCTGAGGATTGTTCACAAAAACCCTATAATCATCCCTATAGCGGAGTATCTGGTACTCTCCTATGCCTGCCTGTTCTACTTTATCGTTCAGTTGTAGATCGGCATAACCAAGCACCATTTCGGCAATGAAGTCCATAAGCACCGAACCCTGCGGAATGCCGTTGGTCTGTCCATGACGCATATTTTGTATATGCCTGTCAATGATGTTTCCGATAAGCTTGTCCCCTCGGTTTTTCTTGGCGATTTCTTTGTCGTGCAGTGCCCAGGCAATCGAATGTGTGTAGATTGAGCCATAGCAATCGGTGATGTCGGCGTGAAAAATATATTCATATTCCATTGATAATTCGATCGATTTCTGCTCGATCTCCTGCCACCACCGAAAAATCTGCGCGGCCTTATCTTTCCGTCTTGATTTTGATTCAATTGGTATAGATAAGCATCTGCAATTTTTTACATGGAACTTCTCGAAGCGTTTACATATGAATTCCCAGTTCTTTTGCTCAGTTATATAATTTACGAGAGAAACATACAGAGCAGGATGGATTAGTTGCAATGGACGCCAGGCATAGCGCCCATCCTTGTTGGATAAGAGTGAATAATTGATGCCTTCATGCTCACATGGCCTATTTGATATATCAGAAAGTTTTTTTTATCTAAAATTTTGGCAACAGATGAAAGTATCTTTTTAAAATTAAAATATGACGGCAAATCAATATTGCAGTAGCTTTCTGGCTTTAAGAAAAAAGCCTGAGCCTTTTTGCAACTCATTGCAAGTACGTCGAAGTCTTTGTTCTTCAAGGTTTGAGATTTAGAGTGACTTTTTGCTCGCGTGCTCATCATGTCGTCCTCTTTAATAATCGTTCCACATCCTTTACTCGAATATCCCCAGAAATCAGCTTCGGCAGCAGCGCATCGCGGAGGGCGGCGAGGGTATAAGACTGATTCTCGTTGATTGAGATGCGATCATCAAGCTGAACAATTAATCGATCAAAGGCTGTGACAACAATTTTAGGGGGTACTAAGCATCTAATAATGTTAAAGTCTTTCTTACCAATTGAACCAAAGACCGTTCCCTCAGCTTCAAAGCGAGCAAAAACATCTGCTTTGGCGTGCATGAACTGGTAAGTGTAGGAACGGCTTCCACTCTTGTGTCGAGCAGCTGCAACACCACGCCCGATCGCACAATCCTCTGTAGCAATATTGATGTCGCCAACTGGCGCTCGCACGCTAATTAATGTATCTCCCTTTTTTGCTAGTCGCGTCGGAGCTGTGCAGTATACACGGCGCATAGGGAAGCGGAAACCGAAGTCTGTTCGTCCTTGGTAGAAAGGCAATCCTTCTCCGACCTCGTTATATGTATTGCCAGGTGGAGATTGTCCCATCGTAATGTTGAACTCATTCCCAATGCATCCAATCTTCCACCCCTCCGGAATTTCCCCCAGCTCCGAATCTACGAAACGGTCGGGGAAGAGTTCGGCGATTTCGGGTTTGAGGTTGGGGCAGGCGGCGCGGCTGACCTGGGCGTTGGTCCAGTCGGGGTGCTCTCGGCGCACGGCGGCCTTGGCGCGCACGGGGTCAAAGTCCACAAACCAGCTTTTGAAGATCGCCCTCGCCATTTCTTCCAGCGTCTGGCTCATCCGCCGGTTCAGCTCGATTTTGTTATCCAGCGTGCCGAGAATGTATACAATAGCTCGCATTTCATTCTTGTCTTCCGGAATAAAAATCGGTAGTTTGCGAAGCGCACCTAACGGAATGTATTGCTGGGTAGTTCCCCGTGATTGTTCTCGGATTATCTGTTGATTGTTGGGACTTCGTAGATAGTAATAAAGCCACTTGCCTTCAACTTCACCCTTGCTTTTAAACAGACCAACATTCTTAATCGCGAAGTCTGGCTCTTCCTTGATAAGACATGGCTCACCAACTGTACCAATCATCGATATCAATACATCCCACTTATCTACCTTGCTGCGTTTGTTAATTGAATTAAAATCATCTTGTGAAATGAGGTAGGCATTCCCCAGATCAAGACGACCGCCAATGATGTGACGTGACGTTACTAAGAAACGACCATGCTTCACTGGTTTAGGAGAGTCATGAGTACCGTCACGTACTGCGGTACAAAACTGCTCTGCAGTTATCGATTTCCACTCACCCACCATATCTCAGCTCCTTCTCCAATTCTTCGATACTCGGCAGGCTCTCCTGCAACTCAGCAGGCAATGCATCGGTCAGGCGGTAGGTGGCAACGCCCATTGGTTTACTTACATCGCGAAGGGCATACTCCGCCACCAAACGATTCTGTCTCTTGCATAAAATAAGCCCGATGCTGGGCCGATCTTCAGGATGGCGCAGGATGTCGTCCACCGCAGAAAGGTAGAAGTTCATCTTCCCTGCATATTCCGGCTTGAATTCCCCCACCTTGAGTTCGATGACTACATAACAGCGCAGACGAAGGTGGTAGAAAAGCAGGTCAATGTAGAAATCCTCATCACCTACCTTGATCTCATACTGCCGCCCGACGAAGGCAAATCCTTGTCCAAGCTCCAGCAAAAACTTTTCCAGATGACGGATCAACCCGGTTTCCAATTCCCGTTCCTGGAACGGTTCAGTCAGCGTGAGAAAATCGAAAATGTAAGGGTCTTTAAGGGTCTGCTGTACCAGATCAGATTGATGCGCGGGCAGTGTCCGTGAAAAATTGGACAAAACCTTTCCGTGTCGAGTATGTGCCTGAGACTCGATTTGCATGGCAAGAACATTCCGACTCCAGCCATTGGCAAGTGTCTGCTCCATATACCAGATTCGCGTCGGAATGTCCGAAACTTTTTCCATGAGAATCACATGATGAGCCCAAGGAACCGACCAGAGAAGCGAACTGGCAATTTCTGCCACAGGTTGTGGCAAAATTGAAGACGGATCCGGATAATCTCGGAAAAAGGCGATCATTCTTCCAATATTTCGCTCTGAAAAGCCTTTCAACTCAGGCAGTTCGTTTTTCAATTCCCGCGCCAGCCGCGGAATGACTGCTGAACCCCATCCTTCCTGTTTCTGTCGTGCATTAATAATGCGGCCGATATCCCAGTAAAGGCGGACCAATTCCGAGTTGACAGCCAAGACTGCTTTTGTTTGAGCGAGTTGAATACGCTGTTTCACTTCAGAAAGAAGCAATGCAAAATCACCGGCTTTTGTCTGGATCTCGCTTTCGTTCACCGATATTTTCTGCTCGTTCTTTTCTTTCTCTTTCATTCTACCCTCTCCCGTTTTTTTATCTTGTCGGCCATGTACATGGGCTTGCGGCGGCAGGCCTGATCTTCGGCATAGTCGAGATACTTGGCCATCATGCGGGAGACCTGGCGGCTGCCTTCAGTTTGAACTATCCGGAATTTCCGGATAGTTGCCGAAGAGTCGAGCTCATGTTCCGCGTAAATATTTACCAGATGCTCATTTATCGTTTTAACTGATACCTAGTACAACTCTGCCATGAGCCTCTGGGTCAGCCAGACGGTCTTTCCGTCTATCCGCACCTGGACACGCAGAGCGCCATCCTGATAGATCAGCAGCTGCCCTTCGGGGGAAACAGGCACTGGTTCATTTTCCATACCCCAGCTCCCCCAGATTTTTGGCAATCGCCGCATCCAGTTTTGCCGCTTCGGCCTGCTGTTCGCGCAGTTGGGCAACCAGCCTCTGCATCTTCTCCTCAAACGGCTCATCATCCTCTTCCTGCGGTGCTGATCCCACATAGCGACCAGGCGTGAGGATGTAGTTGTTGCGGCGGATGTCATCGAGCGTGGCGCTCTTGCAGAACCCAGGGATGTCTTCGTAGTTTGCCTTGCAGTCTCTGTCCCCGCGCCAGGCATGGTAGGTGTCGGCAATCTTTTTGATGTCCTCCTCGGTCAGCTCGCGGTGCACGCGGTCTATCATCGTCCCCAGTTTGCGGGCATCGATGAAGAGCGTCTCGCCGCGCCGGTCGCGGAAAGCGCCGTTCTTCTTGTCGCGGGCGATGAACCACAGACAGACGGGAATCTGGGTGGAATAGAAAAGCTGGCCAGGAAGCGCCACCATGCAGTCCACAAGGTCGGTCTCGATGATGTTCTTGCGGATTTCACCCTCGCCCGACTGGTTGGAAGACATCGAGCCATTAGCGAGCACAAAGCCCGCATAGCCTGTGGGAGCAAGATGAAAAATAAAGTGCTGGACCCAGGCAAAGTTGGCATTCCCAGCCGGGGGTATGCCGAATTTCCAGCGCTTGTCCTCCTTGAGCCGCTCGCCGCCCCAGTCGGAATCGTTGAAGGGCGGATTGGCGAGCACAAAGTCAGCTTTGAGATCGGGATGCAGATCGCGGTGGAAGGTGTCGGCGTGCTCCTTGCCGAGATTGCCCTCGATACCGCGGATGGCCAGGTTCATCTTGGCAAGCCGCCAGGTCGTGTGGTTGGACTCCTGGCCGTAGATGCTGATGTCGCCGATCTTGCCGCCATGCTCTTCGATGAACTTTTCCGACTGGACGAACATGCCGCCGGAACCGCAGCAGGGGTCGTAGACCCGGCCCTTGTAGGGAGCCAGCATCTCGACCAGCACCCTGACGACACAGCGGGGCGTGTAGAATTGGCCGCCCTTCTTGCCTTCAGCGCTGGCGAACTGCGAAAGGAAATACTCATAGACTCTGCCGAGAATGTCCTTGGAACGGTTTTCCCGGTCGCCCAGGCCGATGTTGCCAATGAGATCGATGAGTTGGCCGAGTCTTTGCTTGTCGAGGCGTGGATGTGCATAGTCCTTGGGAAGCACGCCCTTGAGCGAGGGGTTGTCGCGCTCGATGGCGAGCATGGCATCGTCGATGGTCTTGCCGATGGTGGGCTGTTTTGCCTCGGCATTGAGCCTGGACCAGCGCGCTTCCTTGGGCACCCAGAAAATGTTGACTGCCCGGTATTCGTCGGGGTCTTCCGGATCCGCTCCCTGAACTCGCTCCGCTTCGAGTTTGGCGCGTTGTTCTTCGAAGGCGTCGGAGATGTATTTAAGAAAGATAATGCCGAGCACGACGTGCTTGTACTCGGCGGCGTCCATGTTGGAGCGGAGCGCGTCCGCGGCTCGCCAGAGCTCAGATTCAAAGCCGAGATTTGCGCCGTTGCTCTTGGCTTTTGCCATGTAGGTTGCTCCTCACATTCGAGTTATCGTTCGATGGTACGGCTGTGCCTGTGCTGGCCAGCCGCCCGGCACGATTTTTGGTATTTCTTTCCTGCATGCATCATTGCGCAGAAGACGCGGCATTGAAGCATGCACTCAGGTTATTCTACATTAGAAAATAGGACGGGTGAAGAGAATGTATTGCATTGTCATAATATCTAGCCAAAAGTGCGCTAAGCCCCAACGGGCCCGGGACGAAAGCTATAATGAGCCCGAAAAACTGAGCCACATTTTCAGGAAAATAAGGCGGATTAAAACCCTTCTTGCAAAAATTCAGCAAGGAGAAATAGGATTCACTCTGCGCACACGGTATGACAAGGAATTCAAGGCGAAAGTAGCCTTGGAAGCGATCAAGGGCGAAAAAACGATTTAGGACATTGGGATGCTCTGCCAAGTGCATCCCAATCTTGTAGCTCTTTGGGAAAAGCAGATTTTAGAGCATGCTGCAATGCTCTTTGAACAAGAGGGCAAGGACAAAGAAGCAGAAGCGGCGGCTCGGAAAGAAAAAGAGCTCTATCGCCCGATAGGTCAGTTGCAGACAGAAAATGAATTCCTCAAAAAACACGAGCAACTATACGGGAGCGAGCGCAAATAGTAGAGCCTGATCATCCACAGCGTTCAATCCGCCGACAATGCGAGCTTTTAGGGATATCTCGTGGCAGTGTGTAGTATACGCCTGAAGCCAGCCAAGCGCGTGAAGACCGCAAAGCTCGAACATGGCTATGTGTATAAGGGTTTTGTATCCAGTTTGCATTGCTTACAAGGTGGTCTTGACGAGTGGGCTCAGTTTACAGGAGGCATGGCTGCGAAGCGCGCAGGCTTCAATAATGAAAAAATGCTTGCGAACTGGCTGTTGCGGTGCTATCGTATAAAAAGCATGAACACCTTTATTGAGCAGCTTCTGAATGGCATTGCTGTCGGTGCAATCTATGCGCTCATTACGCTGGGGCTGGCGCTGGTATATGGGGTGCTCCGCGTTCTGCATGTGGCACATGCAGCGGTCTATACGGCCGGGGCGTATATTGGGCTTTTTGCATATAAAGCTACCGGCAGTATTCTGATTGCCACGGTTGCGGCGATGGCCTTGTGCGGTGTGTTGGGTGTCCTTATGGAGCGGGCGGTGTATTCACCCTTGCTCAAATATCCCCCCTATGTGCCGCTCATCAGTTCCATCGCGATGTTCCTGGGTTTTCAGGAATTGTTCCGGATTGCCGCAGGTCCGTATATCATCGCGTTCAATGCACGGCTTCCGCTTGGCGATCTTTTCATCGGCCAGGTTCGAATTTCTGCACCCATCCTTATAATCTACGTCACGAGCGCGCTCACGCTTGCAGCACTCTGGCTTTTGCTCTATCGCACCGAAATCGGGCTTGCCATTAGGGCTACTTCGCAGGACCGTTCCATTGCTTCAACCATGGGTATGCATGCCCGAAATCTTGTCTCCCTTACGTTTTTTATTGGTTCCGCCGTGGCGGCCATCGCAGGCATACTGGTCGGCATACACTATAATCAGGTCTATCCCACCATGGGCACTGTCCCGGCGTACAAATCGCTCGCGCTGATCGTTGTCGGCGGTCTTGGTTCTCTGCCCGGTGCTGTGTTTGCGTCGCTGTTGTTGGGAGTGCTCGAAACCCTGCTGATCGGCTATGCCAATGTTCCTCTGCCGCGGGATTCGCTCGCTTTTATTGCAATGATTGCGGTGCTGCTGTGGCGGCCGCAGGGTCTCTTCGGACGGAAGGGAGGGCGGTGAATGAACTACCTTGTGACCGTCGCCATTTTCATCGGCATCCAGGCTATTGCGGCCAATGGGCTGAACGTGATTGTGGGCTATGCGGGGCAGATTTCGCTGGGCCATGCGGCGTTCTTCGGGATAGGTGCCTATGCTTCGGCACTCCTCACCACTAAGGCAGGACTGAGCTTCTGGGAGGCTCTGCCGCTCGTGCTGGTGATCACGGGGAGCATCGGCCTTTTGCTCGGCATGCCAAGCTTGCGCCTCCGCGAAGATTTTCTGGCCGTTACGACGATCGGCATCAATTTTATTGTCGAGTCGATTTTCCAGTACATCCCGTTTTTTGGGGGAGCGCTGGGAATCAGCAACATTCCCGCAGTGCGGCTCTTTGGCACGAGGCTTCGCGGCTGGCCATTCCTGGGGGTTGTGGCCTTCTTCCTGGCGCTCAGTTTGCTGACCAACCGTAAGTTCACCAAAAGCTGTGCCGGGCTTGCCTGCTTCGCCATCCGTGAAGAGGAAACCGCCGCGGCAAGCATGGGGGTCTCACCGGTCCGCTTCAAACTGCTTGCCTTTGTCGTCGGGACGGCCATGGCAGGGGTGGCTGGTGCGCTCTATGCCCACGCGATGCGCTTTATCGCCGCAACGGATTTCGGCTTTCCGCAATCGGTGAATTTTATGTCGATGGTGGTGCTGGGAGGCATTGGGACCTTGTGGGGTCCGACCCTGGGAGCGATCATCCTCGGCATACTGCCGGAAGTCTTCCGGCCGCTCATTGAGTACCGCATGCTGATCAATGCGTTGATTCTTCTTCTGATGATCCGCTTCCAGCCGGCCGGTATTCTGGGTGGGTCGAGCGTGCTGGCACGCATGTTCCGCAGGAGGCCTCAGCATGGATGAGCTGATCCTTGAGGCACGTTCTGTCAGCATGCATTTTGGTGGTCTGCGGGCTGTGGACAATGTGTCGTTCACTATGCGGAAAGGGGAGATTCTGGGGCTCATCGGTCCCAATGGTGCCGGAAAAACCACGCTGTTCAACGTGATATCCGGTGTGTATCGCCCCACCTCGGGGGCGATTATCTTCGATGGAAAGGATACCACCGGTTTTCCTCCCTATCGGATGGCCGAGCTGGGCCTTGGCCGCACCTTCCAGATCGTGCGTCCCTTCCCTGATTTGACGGTGCTCGAGAATGTCATGATTCCGCTGCACCTGGCACGGTTTGGCAGACTGCTCGCCAGCTTCTCATCGTGGAATACCAGTGAGACACGAACGCGCGCCCTCCAGCTTCTCGAAGAGACGGGCATTTCGAATCTGGCAGACAAGCGGGCGGGCCTCCTGCCCCTCGGCAACCAGCGAAAACTAGAGCTTGCGCGGGCTCTCGCACTCAGGCCAAAACTTCTTCTGCTCGATGAGACCTTCTCGGGCCTGCGGCATGAAGAAATCGACACCATAGCCGCTCTTGTACGCAGTGTCCGCGAAAAAGGTATTTCCATCCTTTTGATCGAGCATAACATGAAGGTCGCCATGGGGCTCTCGGACCGGGTGGTCGTCCTCGATCATGGAAGGCTTTTAACAGAGGGAGAGCCGGAAGCAGTGCGCCGCAATCCTGCGGTCATCGAAGCCTATCTGGGAAAGGGAAGTATGTCCTATGCTTCTTGAAGTACAATCCCTCGAAGTTGCCTATGGCGACATCCGCGCGCTCCACGGTGTCTCTTTCCAAGTAGGCGAGGGAGAGCTGGTGTCGATCATCGGCGCCAACGGGGCGGGCAAAAGCTCTCTGCTCAATGCGATTATGGGCATCATTCCGCTGGCTGGAGGCACTGTCCACTATCAGGGCCGTGATATCGCCGCTCTGCCTTCCCATGAGAGGGCGCGGATGGGCATCCGCATGGTGCCGGAACGGGCGAGGGTTTTTCCCCTTTTGACCGTGTACGAAAACCTCCTTGCGGGAGCCTATCGCAGACCGAAAGACGCCTCTTTCCAACAGAAGCTGGAATGGCTGTATTCGCTCTTCCCTGTGCTTGCCGAGCGGCGAAGCCAGCTTGCCTCTACCCTTTCGGGAGGAGAACAGCAGATGCTGGCGATCGCAAGAGCGCTGATCGCAGAGCCAACGATTCTGCTGGTGGACGAGGTGTCCATGGGGCTCATGCCTTCGCTGGTGGACAAGGTTTTCGAGGTGCTGCAGCAGCTGAATCGCGAACACGGGCTCACCATCCTGCTGGTCGAGCAGAATGCCTTCGCTTCGCTCAAGATTTCGACCCGCGGTTATGTCCTGGAGACCGGCACCCTCGTGCTGTCTGGTACTGCGGACGAACTGCTCGCCGATGAGCGGGTCAGGAGCGCCTACCTGGGCATCTGAGCCTGAATGGCCGGCCTGTGCTGGACTGAGGCTTCGACGCGGTGCGTTGCGCCGCTTATTTGATATCTGGAACATCGATATGCAAGGAGGCATTGAAGATGTCACGATTGCTCAAAGTTTTGGTTCCCTTCGTTCTGCTTGTGGCGCTTGTGTTACCTGCAGCCGCCCAGAACACGATCAAGATCGGCATGCTTGTCCCTCTCACCGGTTCCGCTGCCGCTGATGGTACCAGTGCCCTCAATTCTGCCAAAATCGCTCTGGAGCAGGTGAATGCGGCTGGCGGCGTGCTTGGAAAGAAGGTCGAGCTTATCTACTACGATGATCAGGCGGACGCCAAGCAGGCAGTTGCACTCGCCCAGAAGCTCATCGACCAGGACAAGATTGTAGGATTTGTGGCGGCTTCCTACAGCCTGCCGAGCCGCGCAGTCGCGCCTCTCTTCCAGGACGCGCAGATCCCCCTTATCGCAGCCTATGCCATTCACCCTGATGTCACGAAGGCTGGAGATTTCTGCTTCCGGAACAGTTTCCTTGGATTTGTGGAAGGCCGCGCAGCGGCATACACGGCGCAGAAACTCCTGGGCGCGAAGACCGTGGCTCTCCTCTCTAGCGACAATGATTTTGGCCGTACCCTCGTGACGGGCTTCAAGGAATATGTCAGCA
>Ga0207433_10012697_pt1 | contig 12547 bp, 8 predicted proteins | sample YelNatPaOPGAMG01_FD_187559 | JGI IMG/M metagenome (GOLD analysis project Ga0207433, IMG submission 187559) | Hot spring thermophilic microbial communities from Obsidian Pool, Yellowstone National Park, USA - OP-RAMG-01 (SPAdes) (version 3) | ecosystem: Environmental > Aquatic > Thermal springs >...
TTATAATTTTTGCAAACAAATTTAAACTACAAAATGCCCCTACCCTGAATTGAACAGGGATTTCAGCCTTAGGAGGGCCGCGCTCTATCCTTTTGAGCTATAGGGGCTATGCAAAGAATTTAAAATTTTATAAGAGAATAAACCGGGTAGTCTTTTAACTTTTCTTTACCTTTTAAGTCTGTTAGTTCAATAACAAAAACTATTCCAACAATTTTTGCATTAAAGTTTTTAACTAAATTTATAATTGAAAGCGCTGTTCCGCCTGTTGCCAATAAATCATCTAAAATTAGCACATCGGATTTAGGTTTTATCGCATCTTGATGAATCTCTAATGTATCTTTTCCATATTCAAGTTCATAAGTGTATGAATAAGTCTTATATGGAAGTTTATTTGGCTTTCTTACAGGAACAAAACCACAATTTAATTTATAGCTCAAAGCGGCCCCAAATATAAAACCCCTTGCCTCTGCTGCAACTATATAATCTATTTTTTTACCTTTTAATAATTTCGCAAGCTCATCAACTGTAGCCTTAAAAGCATTCTTATTATTTAAAAGAGGTGTAATATCCCTAAAAAGTATTCCCTTTTTTGGAAAATCCGGAATATTTCTTATATACCTTTTTAGGTTCATATCACTTCTTTTTTTTCCTGTTCTGCCACAAATTTTCTTAATTTATTAATAGCACTTTCTTCAATCTGCCTTACTCTTTCCCTTGAAATTTTTAAAATCTTTGCAACCTCAGCTAAAGTATGTGGGACTCCATCTGTTATACCAAAACGCAAATCTAAAACTTTTCTTTCCCTTTCAGAGATAAAAGTAAAAAAATATTTTATATCCTCTTTATCTATAAATCTCTCAATCTCTTCTTCTGTGTCAGCATAATTTTTTGTCTCAATAAAATCAGAAAGTTGCGATTCTCCGTCCTCACCTATTGGGGTTTCAAGTGAAACTTTTTTTTGAATCCATAATTCTATCTCTGTTATTTTTTCTATAGGAATTTTTAAGTATTTTGTGATTTCTTCCCTTGTAGGCTCTCTATTGTATTTTTGCCACAAATATTCTTTAGCTTTTTTATATTTTGAAATAAGTTCATTCATATATACAGGAACCCTCATAGTTCTTGCCTGATCCATAAGTGCCCTTGTAATGCTTTGCCTAATCCACCAAGCTGCATATGTTGAAAATCTAATTCCTTTTTTTAAATTAAATTTATCTATGGCCCTCATTAGCCCGATATTTCCTTCTGCAATTAAATCCATAAGAGGCATATCAAAATGAGAATAATGTTTTGCTATATTAACTACAAGTTTTAGATTTGCATTTATCAATTTTCTACGCATCTCTAAATTGCCTTTTTTAGCTTTAATAATAGCCTCCCTCTCTTCCTCTTCGCTCAAAAGAGGTATATCTTTTATTTTGTCTAAATAAACTTTAATTGCATCCATTATTTTTTCTTTTTAGGGTTTCTTAAAGCAGCCTGTGCTGCTGCTAATCTTGCTATAGGAACCCTAAAAGGCGAACAAGATACATAATCCATACCAACTCTATGACAAAAATCAATAGAAGCAGGATCTCCACCATGCTCTCCACATATGCCCACTTTAAGATTCTTTCTTGTAGATCTTCCTTTTTTAATACCCATATCTATAAGTTCTCCTATACCTTTTTCATCTATTGATTGGAATGGGTCATTGCTTAAAATTCCTTTTTTAAGATATTCTGGTAAAAAACTTCCTATATCGTCTCTTGAAAATCCAAATCCCATCTGTGTTAAATCATTTGTTCCAAAAGAAAAGAATTCAGCTAATTTAGCAATCTCATCTGCTGTAATTGCGGCCCTTGGGATTTCAATCATAGTTCCAAACATATAAGGTATCTTTTTTAAATTATATTTCTTTATAACCTCAAAATAAACCTCTTCTACAATCTTTTTCTGATCCTCTAATTCCTTTAAATTACAAACAACAGGTATCATTATCTCAGGCTCAACCTTTTTACCTTCTTTTATAAGTTCTGCACTTGCCTCAAATATTGCTTTTACCTGCATTCTAATTATTTCGGGATAAGTTATGCCTAATCTAACTCCACGATGTCCCATCATTGGATTTGTCTCATGTAAGCTTTCAGCCCTCTCCATTAACTCTTCTATACTTATATTAAGGCTCTTTGCTAATTCCTCTTGTTGGGTTTTATTTCTTGGAACAAACTCATGAAGTGGAGGATCTATTGTCCTAATTGTAACAGGTAAACCATCCATAGCCTCCAAAGTTTTTTTGATATCCTCTTTTGCATATGGGTATAATTCCTCTAAAGCTTTTTTTCTTTCTTCCTCTGTCTTAGAAAGAATCATTTTGCGTAATAAAAATAATGGTTTCTCAGAACCTTCACCATAAAACATATGCTCTGTTCTAAATAATCCTATACCTTCTGCACCAAATTCTCTAGCCTTCTTGGCATCCTGAGGAGTATCGGCATTTGTTCTAATCTTTAATCTCCTTATAGAATCGCAAAGTTTTAAAAAATCAAATAGAACTTTATTTTGTGTTGAAACTTCTACCATTTTTAATTTACCTAAATAGACATTTCCTTTTGAACCATTTAAAGTAATCCAATCTCCCTCTTTTATAATATTATTGCCTACTTTAATAGTTTTAGATGAAACATCAATCTCAAGAGCAGAACAACCAACAACACAACATTTACCCCAACCCCTTGCAACCAAAGCAGCATGTGAAGTCATTCCACCTCTTGCTGTAAGTATTGCCTCTGCTGCACGCATACCCTCAACATCTTCCGGGTTTGTCTCTTCTCTTACCAATATAACTTTTTTACCTTTTTTTGCCCATTCAACAGCATCATTAGCAGTAAAAACAACACAACCACTTGCTCCACCCGGACCTGCCGGAAGACCTTTTGCTATTGGTTTATGTAAAGTTTCTTCTTTTGGATCAATTACTGGATGCAGTAATTCATCTAACTGCGATGGAGAAACTCTTAAAACCGCTTCTTCTTTTGTTATAAGTTTTTCCCTATACATATCAACAGCCATCTTAACTGCAGCTGGACCATTTCTTTTACCAACACGGCATTGAAGCATATATAATTTTCCGTTTTCAATAGTAAACTCTATATCCAACATATCGCGATAGTGCTTCTCTAATCTATTTCTTATATCTACCAATTGTTTATAAACTTCCGGCATTGCTTTTTCAAGCGTTATTAAATCTTTATTGTATTCACTCTTTGAGTATTCATTTATTGGTGCCGGAGTCCTTATACCTGCTACAACATCTTCACCCTGTGCATTTATAAGATATTCTCCATAAAATTTATTTTCTCCTGTACCGGGATCTCTTGTAAAACCTACACCTGTTGCAGAATTATTACCCATATTGCCAAATACCATAGCCTGAACATTTACTGCTGTTCCCCAATCATCGGGTATATTTTCAATTCTTCTATAGGAAACCGCTCTTTTACCATTCCAAGATAAAAATACAGCAGATATTGCCTCCCATAATTGTTCCTGACAATCATCAGGAAAATCTTTCTTTAACACCTCTTTAATCTTTTTCTTAAACAAAACACATAGTTCTTTTAAATCTTCTGTAGTCAACTCTGTATCTTGGGTTACTCCTTTCTTTTTCTTTTTCTCTTCCATAATCTTTTCGAGTTGTCTTCTTATACCTAACTCTTCATTTTCTGGCTCTATACCCTTTGCTTTTTCCATTACAACATCAGAATACATCATAATAAGTCTTCTATAAGCATCATAAGCAAAACGTTCATTCGAAGTCTGTTTTATTAAGCCGGGTAATGTCTTTTCAGTGAGACCAACATTTAAAACTGTCTCCATCATACCGGGCATAGACTTCCTTGCACCTGAACGGACAGAAACCAAAAGTGGATTATTAGAATCTCCAAATTTTTTACCGGTTAAGGTTTCAACCCTTTTTAATGCAGCCTCAACCTGAGATTTTAATTCTTTTGGATATTTTCTATTATTTTTATAAAAATAGGTGCATACCTCTGTTGTGATTGTAAAACCGGGCGGAACAGGAAGCCTTAAATCTTTATGACCAGCCATCTCTGCTAAATTAGCACCCTTTCCTCCTAATAAATTTTTCATCTTCTCATTACCATCAGCCTTTCCACCACCAAAAGAATAAACATATTTTTTTGCCATAGCTACCTCCCTAATCTTTCTTTTAAAAAGTCAATTATTTTATCTATACTTACTCTTTCCTGCAACATTGTATCTCTATCCCTTATTGTAACTGTTTTATCTTCAAGTGTCTTAAAATCAACAGTAATACAAAACGGTGTTCCTATCTCATCCTGACGTCTATAAAGTTTTCCAATGGCTGCTGTATCGTCATAACAAGATGATATTTTATCTTTTATACCATAAAAAATATTTTTTGCAACCTCAACTAATTGGGATTTATTTTTTAATAAAGGGAAAACCGCTACCTCATAAACCGCTAAATCTGATTTTAGTTTAAGAACTATCCTTGTTTCATCTTTTACTTTCTCTTCATAATATGCGTCACATATAACAGCAAAAAAAGTCCTGTCCACACCGCTCGATGGTTCAATAACATAAGGAATAAATTTAGTCTTTGTTTTTTCATCAAAATACGACAAATCTTTCTTGCTTACTCTGCTGTGTTCTTTTAAATCAAAATCGCCTCTATTTGCTATACCTTCAAGTTCACTAAAACCAAACGGAAAATTATATTCAATATCAGAACAAGCCTTTGCGTAGTGCGCCAATTCTTCTTTTGAGTGTTCTCTTAATCTTAAATTTTCTTTTCTTAAACCAATTTTTTTAATATAAAACTCATATCTTTCATTTACCCAATATCTATAAAATTCTTCTGCTTCTTGCGGATTTACAAAATACTCTATTTCCATCTGCTCAAATTCCTTCATCCTAAATATAAAATTTCCACTTGTAACTTCATTTCTAAAAGCCTTTCCAATTTGAGCTATCCCAAATGGAAGTTTTTTATGAGTAGTGTCTAAAACATTTAAAAAATTTACAAATATACCTTGCGCGGTCTCCGGTCTTAAATAAGCATCTATAGGCTCGTCTTCTGTGGCGCTTACATTTGTCTTAAACATCAAGTTAAATTTCCTCGGTTTATTTTTATTTATATCTATATCAACATTGCAATCCGGACACTTATAAATCTCTTCTGAAATCTTTAAAATCTTATCTAATCTATGTCTTTTTTTGCAATTCGGACAATCCACCAATAAATCTACAAAACCGCTCAAATGTCCAGAGGCTAAAAAAACGTCTTTATGCATTATTATACTGCTATCTAAACCAACAATATCATCTCTTTCTTCAACATATGTTTTCCACCAGATATCTTTTATTTTTTTCTTCAATCTCGCTCCAAGCGGTCCATAATCCCATATACTTGAAAGACCACCGTAAATATCTGAACCGGGGAATATAAAACCCCTCCTTTTACATAAAGAAACTATTTTATTTAATTTATCTTCCATTTTTTATACTTAAAGATAAGTTAAATCTATCCTTATTTTCTGTAATAAACAAAACAGACAACTCTTGATAAACTTTTTCAAAACCATCTTCTGACGAGGAAACAGAAAAAATAGGAGATGTAAATACATTTGATTTATCAAATTTAAAATTTAATGTAATATTTTTATTATTATCTAAAATTACAAATGAAGTTAAGTTTTTAAATACAGATAAAGAGACCAAAGGTATAAGACTTGTGGATTTTCTAAAAACATCTTTCAATGAAGGTAAAAACAGATTAAATTCAACTGCAAAAAGTTTATTAATAAGCCTTTTTTTCTTTTTAAAATTATAAATAACGTTAAAACCGCAAAGATTAGAAAAAATAATCTTTTTTGTAAAGACTAAATCCTCTAAAGAACAATGATAGACAATCTCTATACTGTCTTTGTATTTTTTAAAGTTTAAATCATATACATTATTAATTGTATCAAATCTATTTTGTAAAAAATCATCCAAAGTTATCTTTTTATCAACAATATGATCTACTAAACATAAACGTTCATAATTATCATATATAAGAAACTTATCAAGATTTGGCTCTTTCTGTTTCACTATCTCATGGATAGTCCCGAAAGAAGCACCTTTTGTATTATCCAATATTTTTTGATGATAAGATTCTTTTATTTTTGTTATTGTATTTACTATATTAAAAGGCGGTTCTTTTATGCTAAATTCTAAAATTGTTCCACCTCTTTTTGAAACACAACATATCAAATTTTTGTTCTCAATTAACAATTCCTTTTCTCCGCATAAATCTATATCTTCCTCTTCCAATATAAAATCACTTTTTTTATATTTATCGTAAAATAACTTTTGGGCTGAAATTAAATTCCTATAAACTGCTTCCCTTAAATGTGGAAGATAAAACCCTCCAAAAATACCATGCCAATAACTGCAATTTGTCTGCGACATAAAAAGATGTTTGAAAATATCTTTATCTTTTTCTCTGTCACAATAGAAATTTATCTTTTTACTTAAATAAAGCATCCTCTTGTGCATATAATTTAGTCTATTATATTTATGATAGAAATTCCTAAAAAATCCACCCCTTATAAAATCTTTAAATTCTTCAAATTTATTTGTCTCTTTTAAAAAAGATTCCAATTTTTTATATTTAGAAAAAACATCAGGTTTTAAAACCCATTCGCCCATCTCCTCGTATGAGGCAGTAGGAAGATAAATTATTCCGGAAGAAGAAAACTTCTCTATTGCATCGTGCGCTTTTATTGTCTCTATATTATTAGAATTTTCCAACATAGAAAAGAAATTAAACAGCCAGTTATTTTTATATACCCAATCAAAGGTATGCGGCCAAAGTCCAAATTTTTCTCCGTCATCAAAAAGAGTTATTAATACGCTATAATCTTTTTTGAAACTCTCCAAAAGCGCTATAGCCTCATGTGGTTGGGAGAATGGAATTTTATATCTTAATGTCTTACTTATTGGAAAAATATAAATCGGCTTACCATCATCTTCTGTTGTAAAATATCCAAAAAATTCTTTATCACTTAAACCAGCATATCTAAAATGGGTATCGTCTAAAAATGTATATCTTAAATTTTTCTCATAAATAACTCTTGCTAAATATTGTTCCCAAACCCTTTCTGCAGTCCAAAAACCTTTTGGTTCTGTTTTAAAATATTCTTTAATAAAAGAATTCATTAAATCTATCTGGTTGTATTTATCTAAATCAGAAATTATAGGTAAAATTGGTTCATAATATCCGCCACTTATAATTTCAACTTGACCTCTATCTACCAAATTTTTTAATATATCTAAATATTCCTTTCCATTTATAAGAAGCCAATCGTATAAACAACCTGAATTGTGGATATTACATTTTATCTTTGGAAACTTCTCTAAAATCTTTATAAACGGAAGATAACACTCATCGTAGGCTTTTTTAAAGATGTGGTCAAAATTTCCAATTGGTTGATGATTATGGACACCAAATAAAAAATATACTTTAGACATCTAAACGAGGAGGTTTTTTATCTAAAATCTTATAAATCTTTACTATATAACTATAAAAAATCTTTCTAAATTCACCTGTAATATCCTCAAAAGTATTCCACCAAAACCAATCGCTACCCTCAAGTATATAAATATATTTTTTTATTGTATCAATTTTTTCTCTATCTGCAAGTTTTTTACATAAATCTTTTATCTTTCTTAAAATGCACCAATATAAATTGTTTTTCTTATTTCCAATCCAAATATCAAAATTGCTGTTTATCCAAGAACCGGGCAAAACCCTCTGGAGCCTCTTTGCCTTTGTATTTTTTAAAAATTCTTGAGGTGTTGTTGTAGATAAGGTATTGCTTTTTTCCAATTTATCATAAATTCTTTCTAAAAAATCTACGCCATTATTTTTATAATATTCCCAAGCATTTTCACCATCCATAATTATTACAATTGCCCTTTCTTTAAATATATCTTTTAAGTAAGAATGTGATCTCTCTAAATGCATAATTAAATCATCGCTAGCCAGTCTAAAATCGTCCCAACCTTGATATATAAAACTTATCATATCTGAAAGATTCCTATCCCTAAAAAATATATTTAAACCTCCAAAATCATAAACTTGTGAAAGTATATGACGTTGATTTTTTATCATATCATAACTTACATATTCTGTTGTAAGACTCCTAAACAATATACCCTCATCAGTAGCAATCCAATTAAAACCTCTATCTTTATAAATATAAATTATATCCTCTGAAACGCTACCCTCTGATGGCCAACTTCCAACTGGTTCATAACCAAATATATCTTTAAAAATCTCCTTAGATTTTTCAAGATGCCATATGCAATCTTCCGGATAAGAAAATCTTAAAGATGGTTTATTTGTGGAATGAAATTCATTTAAAATATCCGTATCAAAAACCAAAGGCATAATTGGATGATAGTATGGTGATATGGATATTTCAATTTTTTTATCCTTCAATAATTTTTTATATAATGGGAATATAGAGGCTATGATTTTGTATTGTTTATTTATAATATATTCCTTATCATCCTGAGTATAGTCCTTCTTTTTTAAAAATAAATCCAACAAATTCTTATCTTCTATAAAAGTATAAGGATGAAACCAGCAAAGATTAAAAAGACTTGTTAAATCGTTAATATCTTCTTTTGTAAATTTTGGATTTTTAGATAATTTTTTATTATAGAGTTGTAAATATCTTTTATTTGGTCTTATAAATCTTTCAAAATTTACAGAAAAAAATCTATCTATGATGAAGTCTTTTTCTTCTTTGGCCAAATATTTTGGGTTTTTTAAGGTTAATATAGAATAGTAATCTTTTGCCTTGTCGGTATAATCTAAAAGTTGTTTAAGCAATACCCCACTAAAATTAAATGTAACTTTAACATTAAACTTATCAACTATTTTAGCCATACCATAATAATCTTTAACTGCATGCAATCTTACCCAAGGAAGGATATAATAGTCTTTATCAATAGCTTTATAATAAGGCTGGTGCATATGCCATAAAAAGATTACTTTAGTTGGATGGGTATTCATGTAGGTTTATTTTAATGCTTCAAATCCTCTTCTTATTATTTCTTTTGCATATTCTGTCCAAATGCCAACCCCCCAATATCTAAAATCGCTAGTCTGGGAAAGCAAAAGATAAAGGAGGGCTTCTTTATATTTTTTATCCTTTTTATTTATTTTCTTATTATCAAATTTTTTATGAAAAGCAACACTTAATTTATTCATTGGACTTAAAACATCTTCATAGCCTCTAATCCAACTTTTATCATTTGTCCAGGAGCCTTTATCTAAAACAAAATTCGGATCCTTTTTGTGCAACTCATCAATCGCTCTATCAACTTCTTTTTTGGAATAATTAACAACAAGTTCCCATATCCTATGCTGAAAAACTGGTTGTACTTTAGGAAAATCCTTTTCTTTTATGCCTTCTTTTTTTAAAAATTCAAGGTACTCAGAACCATTCATACCAACTACTCCACTTGTAGTTATTTCAGAAAATGCTAATTTATAAGCCTGAGGAAATTCATTCATCATTACACCGCCGTTTTCTCCATCACCTATCTGAAGAACATATGGTGGGATTTTTTTACCACAAAAATATTCTTTTGTTTTTGTCTTAGCCTCATAGTATGGCTGCATCTGACCAACCAATTTAGTATCAGAGCCTTTTGTCTTTATTAAAATAGTTATTTCTTCAGTTTCTCCTTCTGAATTTTTTGCTATCAATCTATGCGGAAAATACGGGTTCTTTATAGAACTCCCATCTAAATTTTCAATAGTATGCTCCTGAACCATAAGCCACTCATAACCACATTCCTTTAAAGTCTTTATGTATTCATAACATACATCCGGATGTATAGGAAGTTGCATTTCAGGAGCAGAAAAACCCTTTATCCTCTTTAATGCCTCTAATCCAAAAATTGAAGCAAAATGTGCTCTCCATGCAAGAACCTGAAGTTTTATATCAGGAACAGGAGTAGAACTTATAACAGAATGAGACCAAGTGGTCCCAAGCCACTCTATATACTTATTATAATTCTTATCTATTGTAATCTCTTTTAATTTTTCTATTGCATATCCAGACTCCATATTCTCTAAAGCCCAAAGTAAATTACCAGAATAATCTAACATTACACGCGGATTTTTATTTTGCGAAACTAATTCTTTTATAAAATCAGACATTCTATAATAACATTTGTAAAATATAGGTGCATTGTGATTATCGCCTATATGTTGATTTTCCATCATATACCATAAGTTTGATATAAGTTTTGAATATGAAGTTGGACTTTCTAAGATAATTGGTTGATGCATATGAAGCGCTATGCCAAATGCTGAAATTACATTATTAAAATCTATGTTGGAATTTTTAGAATATATATTTTTTCTATTTTTAAAAACCAATCTTTTTGCATCAGGAAAAATATCCAAATTTTCTATTTTTAGTTCATTATACTTCATTTTTTCTTTAAATAATATTTAGCGCAATTTATATTTTTAAATATATTATCACGACTTTCAACTTCTTTCAACCATTCTTTATTTATAGTATTATTTATTATATCGCTATAAAGCCGCAAAAACCTGTTTATATGGGTCTTTATTCTTTTGTGAGCATAACTTACAACTGTTCCTGTCTTCATTATAAATGCCCAGTCACTGGATTGAGCAAGTAAAAGTTCTTTGGCTAATTGATTTAATGCTCTAAACAATAAAGATTTTTTTGAAGCTTTTTTAACCTCTTTATAATATTTATTTACCAACTCAAAAATTTTTCTTCCTGCATAATGTAAGTGTCTATATATCCAGTCATTGCCTCCCTCTAACCAAAACTCATGATAACCTTTCCATCCCCAACTTGAACCACAAGGAACACATACCTGATTTTTTGGATATTCACTTAAATATTCTGATGGTGTGATTGTTTTTATGGTTTTCTGATCGTAGGCTATCTTTCTCATTAAAAAATCTATCCACATAGGTCCTTCAAACCACCAATGTCCAAACAACTCTGTATCGTAAGGAGCAACTATTATTGGTTTTCTATCCATATAAGAACATAAATATTCAACCTGCTTTTCTCTGTTAAACATAAAATTCCCAGCATGTATTGCAGCTTTTTCTCTTGCCCATTCAGGAACATAAGGTTCTTTATATTCAGTATTTCCTGTAATTCTCCAATATTTTATGCCCGTATTTATTCTTATACCATCAGGATGTATATATGGCTTTATATACTCGTAGTCTAATTCAAAACCTATATCCCTGTAATATTCTCTGTAATCAAAATCTCCGGGATATCCTTCCTTTGAACTCCAAACCTGTTTTGAAGACTCCCAATCTCTTCCAAAAGCAGCAACTCCGCTTGGACAATATATAGGCGCGTAAACACTATAACGCGGCCTTGGGTCCGCATTTAAAATCCCATGAGAATCTATAAAAAAATATCTTATCTTTGCATCTTTTAAAAATTTATCTACTTGCGGATAATAACCGCATTCAGGAAGCCAAAAACCAAGAGGTTTCCTTTTAAATGCTTGCTTATAAACCTCAACTCCAACATCTATCTGCGCTCTTACATCACTTTCATTTATACTTAAAATTGGTAGATACCCATGAGTTGCACAAGAAGTAATTATTTCAATATAACCTTTTTCCTGAAATTCTTTAAAAGCATTAATTAGATTTTTCTTATATCTATCTACAAATGTATGTCTTGCCTGAACAAATCTGTTATAATACATCAAAGCCAAACCATGATAACGAGAGTCATAGCCGGTTCTATCTATTTCTTTTTTTGCCAATTCAATTAGTCTATCTAAATGCCTTATATATCTATTTTGAAGAAGTTCATCTTTTAGCATGCAAATAAGAGGTGGGGTCATTGACATTGTTATGCGAAAATATACTCTGTCAGCAATAAGTTTTTCAAATATCCAGATTAAAGGTATATAACTTTCTGTTATAGCCTCATATAACCAATTTTCTTCTAAAAAATATTCCGCTTCAGGGTGTCTAACAAAAGGAAGGTGGGTATGCAAAACAAGACATAAATAACCTTTATACATCCAACTTTTAAAATAATTTTTTAAGGATTGTAGATAGTCTTTGCGCGTTCAACAGATGTAGAAATCTCTCTTTTTTCTTCTTTATCACCTGATTCAGCAACAAAATCAAGAGGGATTTTTACACCATCGCCTAAAGCAAACCTTAAACTAAAGGTTCCGTCACTATTTAATTTTATATTCTTATTATTAAGAAAAACACTTGCATCTGGTTCTGTTCTTCCATAAACTATAAGTTCTGTTCCAATTTCAAAATAAAATGCTCTTTTCTTCTGACTTGGTAAAATTTGCTGACTTGCTCCACTAAAAAGAGCCTCACTTGCACCCTGCCATAAAACTAATTCTTCTGAAGCACCAACCCTAAATTTTTTCCAAAAAGAAGGGTAAAGCAAATCCATTATTGAACCTTCTCTATATA
>Ga0207433_10012700_pt1 | contig 12542 bp, 10 predicted proteins | sample YelNatPaOPGAMG01_FD_187559 | JGI IMG/M metagenome (GOLD analysis project Ga0207433, IMG submission 187559) | Hot spring thermophilic microbial communities from Obsidian Pool, Yellowstone National Park, USA - OP-RAMG-01 (SPAdes) (version 3) | ecosystem: Environmental > Aquatic > Thermal springs...
ATGTTTTGACATTGAGAACACTTTTCCTGCTCGTGCCAACGGGGAGTTTGCCGCCCTTCGGGCGGGCGGCTTTCATCCCACCCCACGAGGGGGTGGGTTTTCAGCCGCGACTTTCTATAAAAAGGAGACCCCTTCCCGGGGTCCCCCGTAATCGGGCCGCAGACGGCCCGTTATTTGTTTCCCGCCAACCCTTCCGCACCCCCGCTCCAACGCCTTCTCAATCAGCCGTGGATCAGGGCCGGCAGACACCGGGTGCATACCCACAGGCTCTCGCCCCGGTAGCGGCAGGGCAGCAGGACGGCCGTATCCTCGCCGCTGCCGCAACGGTGGCAGGTTTGCACCATATAGGTCTGGGGCCGGGAGGCGCGGAGTTCTTCCACCGCCTCCCCGGAAAAGGACGGCGCTTCCCGCTCCTCGATGGTCAGGGCCCCGGCCGGGCAGACCCCCAGGCAGAAACCCGCTCCGTCACAAAGCTCCTCCCGCAGCACCCTGGCCTTGCCGTCCACCAACTGGATCGCCCCCTCGGCGCAGGGCGTCACACACAGGCCGCAACCGGTACATTTTTCCTCGTCGATGCGCACAATCTTGCGTCTGGCCATGTTCCATCCCCCCTGCCCTCTATTTTACCGGCCCCGCGCCGGGCCGATGTAAAGGGCCGCAAGTTTTCCGGGTGATCTTGCGCACACCCCCCGGCAAGGCGGCAACCAGGAAAGCGGTGGCCCGTTCAGTCATCGCCGCTTTATGGCAGTGTTCCTGCCGATGCTCCGGAAGCATATGCATGGCGGGATCTGGTAAAACTATAGCGAAACGGCCGGGTGACAATCCGCGGCGGTCCGGATCATTGATTTCCTCCCCACGGATAAATCCGGGGGATTCCGAGGTCAAACCTCGATCCCAGGCCGATTGCCCGGAAAAAAAGCATAATATTGCGGTAGATGATCTATATTTCGAGGTCTATAGATTACCACATCATAGTATGCACATTAAGCATAATAGCTGCGTGGAAATGGGGGGATTGGAGGAATTGGCGGCTATATTACCCCACAATTCTTTACCTCATAATTTCCGATTTAATTTATAGAATTATTACATACAACTATCCGTTGTGGACCTACGAGTCACCGTTACTAAAAACACAATTAAGCGGACTATTGATAGATTTCACTTTTTTCCCGGCCACCGTGCTACTCTTTGTGCCATACTTTACCAATAGCTTGTGGCAAATGTTTAACTATACAGTTGCATGGGTGGCAATCTATACGATATGGGAAGGCATTGCACATCATTTAAGTTATTTATCTTACCATCACGGATGGAGTATTTATTGGTCAATAATAGTAGATATTATACTATTTCCATCGTTATATATACATTTTAGACGGCCGATTGCGGCGTGGCTGATATATTTCATAACAGCGATAGCTATCATTACAATTTTTCGAATTCCTTTGGTAAATTAGAACGATGGCGAGAAATAGATGGATGCTGAATATATAAACAGACTTGAAAACGCATATAGCCTAATTTCTCAAGCAAATAGTGAAATGATTCACCTTTGGGTGGCAAATACCTTCCTAACCTGGCGCTGGTGGCTTGCGCTATTACTTACGATTGGTCCTTGGATTGCATGGTATTTCTTGAGAAAAAAAGATAGCACAGACCGCCTTTTATACGCCGGCCTTGTCGTTGCGCTTATCTCTTCATGGATGGATGTTATCGGTATTTTGTTTGGTTTATGGTCTTATCATGCCGATGTGGTTCCTTTTTCCCCTTCATTTATACCTTGGGATATCACACTCCTACCAGTAAGCATAACTTTGCTTATACAATATAAACCCCACGTAAGCCCCATTTTGAAATCAGTAATATATTCCGGAATAACTAGCTTTGTAATGGAACCTGCCTTAAAGTGGTTAGGTTTTTACTGGCCAAAACATTGGGAATATTATTATTCGTTTCCTATTTATATACTAATTTATTTGATTGCACATTACATTTCTTCAAGATCGGCATTTACCAAGATCGGATAGATGATGGCGGGGAAGCCTACCCGATAACCGCCCATTCAGGGGAACCGGCTGCCATGCCCAACGAACAGGGGTGACCGCATGCGCGTAGCCATCATTGGTGCCGGAGTGGCCGGGTTGGCCTGCGCCCTGACTCTGGAGCGTCTGGACGTCGAAACGACGGTCTTCGAACAGGCTGACAGGCCAGGAGAGGCTTTCGCCCACGTCGGCCTGGTCATGCCGGTCTTCCACCGCCCGGCTGTGGATATGAGGGCCGAACTCCAACGGAAGTTCAACCTGGACCTGCAGCCGCTCAGTCCGGTCCGTCACATCACCATGTACGGACCGACGGTGAAACGGGAAGTAACCGGGCCCGACCTGGGGTTCTCCATCGAGGTGAGCCGGGCTGGCAACTCGGTGGCCGGACAACTCGCCCGGCTTTACCATGGTCCGGTTGTTTTCAACACCCGGGCGGATTATTTCACCCTGTGCGAGTCCTTCGACCATGTGGTGGTAGCCGCCGGCAACCGGGAAATCGCAGGCATGCTTGGAACATGGCAGGACTGGTTGCGCACGTGGGCGGTTGGCGCCCAAATCCTGGGGGACTTTGACCCGTCACACGTTCACATCTGGTTCGACCGGCGGCTGTTTAGAAACGGTTACGCCTACATGGTGCCTTTCAACGAAAAAATGGCCTCGCTGGTCACAGTGGTTCCGAACGTGCGAAGAAACGGTGCCAGGTCCTACTGGCAGGACTTTCTGCAGGCGCACAACTTTTCGTCCTGCCCCATGGTGTCCATCTGGGAAAAAGAGCATGTCGCGGGTTGGGTTCATCCCCTGCGGCTGGGAAATACCTTCTTTACCGGCATGGCCGGCGGCTTCATGGACAGCTTGCTGGGCTTCTCCCTGTATGCTTCCATCGCCAGCGGCGTCTCTGCGGCCCGGGCCATCGCACGGGGGCAATCCTTCGAACAGGGCGTGGCGCCTTTGAGAAAAAATATGCTGAACGCCCTTTCGCTGCGCCGCAGTATCGACCGGTTCGAGCAAGACGACCTGGACCGCCTGGTGGCGGCCCTGGTTTTTCCCGGCCTGCGGGATATCGTCTATCACAGTCGTTTCAACGTTATCGCTGCCGCTGCGACTGCGGCGGCATGGTACCGCGTCCTCAAGGCCCACGTCCGTCCTTGCGGGGCCGCCCGGTGGCCCGGCCGTCTCCCGCCCCGGTAGCGGCAGGACGCCAAGACCGCCGTATCCCCGCCGCTGCCGCAACGGTGGCCGGTTGGCACCACACCGGCCGGGGGCCGGGAGGCCAGGAGTTCTTCCGCCGGCGCTTCCCGCTTTTCGACGGGCAGGGCCCCGGCCGGCAGAAACCCGCTCTGTCGCAAAGTTCTTTCCGCAGCACCCCGGCCTTGCCCGCCGCGAAAAACATAGGGAACCCAGGGCCATCCCGACAGGACGGCGTTGGTCCCCTATCAGCCGGGTCAGGTGTGCAGCCTCTGTCAGGCGTTCGGAAGCCTAGGCGCCCAGGATGTCCCCATCGTGCGGTTTCCCTCACGCCCTGATGGCGTGCCGTTTCATCTTTTTGTACAGCCAGGCCCGGGAAATGCCCAAAAGACCGGCCGCCTTCACCTTGTTGCCGCCGCAGGCGGCCAGGGCCTGTACCAGGGCCTCGCGCTCCACCTGCTCCAGAAGGCGGGGCAGGGTCGCGCCTCCGGACGGCTTCCTGTTCCCGTACTGGCGCAGGTACAGGGGCAGGTCCTCCATCTCGATCACCTGGCCGTCGAGAAGGTTGAAGGCCCGCTCGATGACGTTCTCCAACTCGCGCACGTTGCCGGGCCAGGGATAGTTCTTGAACAGGGCCCACACTTCGGGCGCCAGGTCCAGCACCTGGACGCCGAATTCCCGGTTGAAGCGGGTGACGAAGTGCCGGACCAACGGGATGATGTCCTCACTGCGCTCCTGCAGGGGCGGAACGAAAAGGGTGACCACGTTCAGGCGGTAGTACAGGTCCTCCCGGAAGCGTCCCTCCCGCAGGAGGGCCTCCAGGTCCTGGTTGGTGGCCGCCAGGACGCGCACGTCCACCCGGCGGGACCGTCCCTCCCCCAGGCGCTCGATCTCCTTCTCCTGCAGGACCCGCAGCAGCTTGGCCTGCATGAGCAGGGGCATGTCGCCGACCTCGTCCAGGAAGATGCTGCCACCGTCGGCCAACTCGAACTTGCCGGCCTGACCGCCCTTTTTGGCCCCGGTAAAAGCCCCCTGGTGGTAGCCGAAGAGTTCCGATTCCAAAAGGTTTTCCGGCACCGCCGCGCAGTTCACCCGCACGAAGGGACCCGACCGGCGGGGGGAGGCGGCGTGGATGGCGTGGGCCAGCAGTTCCTTGCCGGTACCGCTCTCCCCGCGGATCAGCACGGTGGAAGGCCCCCGGGCCACCCGCCGCGCCGTCTCCTTGAGTTCCTGCATGGCCGGGCTCTGGCCGATGATGCTCTCAACGGTGTAGCGGGCGCCCTGGGCCAGTTCCAGTTCCTTGCGGTAGTACCCGACCTCCCGGGAGAGGGAATTGACCCGCTCGGCCAGGCGCAGGAGGTCGCCCACGTCCTTGAACATCACCCGGCTCACCGCCCCCACGATGCGGCCCTCCCGTTCGACGGGGTAGCGCATCACCACGGCCTCGCGGCCCTTGAAGCGGACCACCTCGCCGGGGGTGGCCCGCCCCGAAAGCGGCACCAGGTACAGTTCGCCGTCCTCGATCACCTCGCGGACGTGGCGGCCCACCGCCCCCTCCACGCTCACCCCCGCCAGTTCGGCGAAGGTCCGGTTCAGGTGCACGATCCGCCCCTCGGTGTCGATGACCAGGTAGCCCTCCGGGCCGGCGTCCAGAATGGTTTCCAGAGTGCCCTTGAGCTGCTTCACCGATTCCAGTTCCAGGGCCACGTGCTGCAGTTCGGTGATCTCCTGGGCCACCCCGATGGCCCCGGTGATGACCCCGTTCTCGCGGACGGGAGTCCGGTTGACCACGAAGAGGGAGTTGCCGGACGTGAACTTGCGGCCGATGTGGCTTTGTCCGGTCTGGAGCACCTTCACCAGGCCCGTGTGCGGGATGACCTCGTCCACCGGCCGTCCCAGGGCCTGGGCGGCCGGGACGCGGAAGAGGCGTTCGGAAGCCTTGTTGTAGACGATGATGCGCCCCTGGCCGTCCACCGCCAGAACCACGTTGTGGATGGCGTTCAGGATGGTCCGGTCATCGGGTCTGTGCTCCGCGTTTTTGGCCATCTTCGTCCCTTCCGTGATTTTTCGTCAAACCAGCCCCGGGAAATCCATCTGGCGCAGGGCTTCATACAGCACGAGCGCCACCGCGTTGGCCAGGTTCAGGGAACGGACCCCTCCCGCCATGGGTATCCGCAAACACTCTTCGGGACGGGCGGCCAAAAGGGCGGCCGGCAGACCGGCCGTCTCCCGGCCGAAGACCAGAAAATCGCCGGGCCGGTAGGAAACCCGGTGGTAAGGGCGCTTGCCCCGCGTCGTCAAAAAGAAGAAACGGCTTCCGGCGTTGGCGGCGAAAAGCTCCTCCAGGCTGTCGTGGTAACTGACCGCCACCAGGGGCCAGTAATCCAGCCCGGCCCGTTTCAAATAGCGGTCCGCGGTGGAAAAACCCAAAGGGCGAACCAGGTGCAGGAAGGTCCCCGTCACCGCGCAGGTACGGGCGATGTTGCCCGTATTGGACGGAATCTCCGGCTGATACAGCACGACGTGCATCATCCGTCCCGGACTTCCTCCGCCCGGGTGGCCGGATAAGGGCACAGGGATGCCAGGGGGCAACGGCCGCAACGCGGCGCGCGGGCCGTGCAGACCGCCCTCCCGTGGGCGATCAGGCGGAGATGCGCGGCCATTCGCTCCCCTGCCGGCACCAGGGCGCAGAGTTCCTCCTCCACCCGGACCGGGTCGGCGGCAGCGGTCAGGCCCAGCCGGTGCGTCAGCCGGAAGACGTGGGTATCCACGGGGCAGGTGGGCTGGCCAAAACAGACGCCCAAAACCACCCCGGCCGTCTTGTACCCCACCCCGGGCAAGGCCATCAGGGCGGTCCGGTCTCCCGGCACCTCCCCGCCGTGTCTCTCGGTCAGAATCCGGGCGGTATCCACCAGGTGGCGGGCCTTGGTCCGGAAAAGACCGACGCGAGCGATGAGGCGCTCCACCTCCGCCGTTTCGGCCCGTGCCAGGTCCGCCGCGGTGGGATAGCGGGCGAAAAGACCCCTCGTCACCTGATTCACCTGGGCATCGGTGGTACGGGCCGAAAGCATCGCCGCCACCAGCAACTGGAAGGCGTCCCGGTAAACCAGGGCCGTCTCCGCCCGGGGGTAGGCCCGGGAAAGCAGAGCCAGGATCCGTGCCGCCCGTCCCTTTTTAGATGCCAAGCCTGACGTGCTCCCCCTTGAGGCAGCGGTCCATGACGAGCGGTGTGCCGGCGGCCGCCGCCAGGGCCGCCGCCGCCTCGCTGACCACGCCCAACTGCAGCCATACGGCCCTGGGTTTCAGGGCCAGGGCCTCTTCCACGACCGCCGGCGCATCCTCCGGCCGGCGGAAGACGTCCACGATGTCCACGCTCTCCGGTATATCCCGGAGAGAAGCGTAAGCCTTCTCCCCCAGCACCTCGCCCACGGCCGGGTTGACGGGTATGACGCGGTAGCCGTGTTCCTTCAGATAAGCGGCGACCCGGTGGCTGTCCCGCTCCGGACTGGCGGAAAGACCGACCATCGCCACGGTATGTGAGGTGGTCAAAAGCTCGCGCAAAAAACGGTCGTCCAAAGACGTTCCCCCTTCTTTCTTCTGATTTCGCCCTCTTCCTCGCCCATCCCTGCCGGGGAGGACATTTTTTTGCCGCCGGGGAAATCCTAAGGGCATGAATCCGGCACCCGGAAAGGAGAGGGCGCCATGGTCCGACGCCTGGTCCGCTGCCTCGTGCTGGCGCTTCTCCTCGCCGCCGCCGGCCTGGCCCAAACCGGAGCCGCCGCCCCGCCCTGGCGTCATGCCGCCGGCGGGGGCACGGAATCCCTGGCCCAACTGCCGTCTCCCTCCCGTACCGCCGGGCCGGTCAAGGTGGTGTTCCGCCTGCCCGTCGCCAAGCCGGCCGTTTTCATAACCATCGACGACGGCTGGTACCCCGACCCGGGCGTGCTGGCCCTCATGGAAAAGTATCATTTGCCGGTCACCGCCTTCCTGATCGAAAAGGCGGCCGGGGAGCATCCCGATTTCTGGCGGCGGTTCGTGCGGGCCGGAGGACACCTCGAGGACCACACCGTCGACCACCCCTTCCTCACCCGCGTTCCGCCCCCGGCGCAGTACCGGGAAATCGCCGCGCCGCTGGACTATTTCAGCCAATTCGGACCCCGGCCCGACGAGTTGCGTCCTCCCTACGGAGACTACAACCCCGCCGTGGGGCTGACCGCCCGGAAGGCCGGCATCAGGTACATCGTGCTGTGGGACGCCGAGATGCGCGGCGGGCGCCTCCACACCATCCGCAACCAGCCCTTGCAAGCGGGAGACATCGTCCTCCTGCACTGGGTCCCGGGTCTGACCCGGGACCTGGACAGCCTGTTGTCCCTCCTGGCCCGCAGCCACCTCGGGGTGGCCGACCTGACCCAGGCTCTCGCCGGCACCGGGCTGACCGTGGTGCCGGCCCCCGCTCCCCCGGCGACGGGACCATCGCTGCCGCGGGCACCCGCGGGGCGCCGGGTGCGGGGCACCCTCCCGCCGGGCGGGTCGTGGGCCGAGGTGGGTCCACCGCGCGGGGGCGATTCGGTGGGAGTATGGGTGTACGGGAAAGCCGCCCTCTCCGGCCGTCCTCCCGGGCAGGAAAAGCGGCCTTGAATGTCGAATCCATTACCCCGGAAGGTTGTCGACCGGGATGACCCGAGTCGGCCAAGGGCGACGGGAGAGGACCAAGTCAAGTGGCGCAACGAAAACCAGCGCGGCCCTTTTGGCGCAGGCTGTCCACATATGTAGTCGTAGGCGCAATGATCCTGCTGGCGGGCTGCGGTTCGGCCTCGCCCCTTGCCGGCAACCACACCGCCCCGCAACCGCCCCCGCCGGGAGCGACGACGGGCACCGGGGCCGTGGCCCCCACGGTGTACGGATCCCAACCGGCCGACGGTGAAACCGAAACCACTCCGGCGCTCAAACCGTCCCTGCGGCCGGTGCCGCCCGGACCGGCGGCCCCGCTGGTCTTTCGTGTGCCTACCGACCAGCGGGTGGTGTTCATCACCATCGACGACGGCTGGTTCCCCAACCAGGGGGTCCTGAACCTCATGCGGCAGTACCACCTGCCGATAACGGCCTTCCTCATCCAGGAGGCGGCCCACGAACACGAGGCCTACTGGAAGGAATTCCTGGCCGCGGGCGGCACCATCGAGGACCACACCTACTCGCACCCGTTTTTGACCCGCGTCAGCGAGGACCAGGACCGGGCCCAGATCGCCGATCCGGTCTCTTACTTCAAGGACCTGGGAGCCTCACCGGACGAACTGCGGCCGCCTTACGGCGACACGGACCTGGCCGTCCAGAAGCTAGCGGCGGCGGCCGGCATCAAGTACGTGGTGATGTGGGACGCGGTCATGTCCGGCGGCAGGCTCACCGTCGTCCGGGGGCGTCCCCTGGCCCCGGGCGACATCATCCTGCTGCACTGGGTACCCGGCCTGGACCAGAGCCTGACCACCCTGCTCCACATCCTGCAGGAGCAACACCTGGGCGTGGCCAGCCTGACCGACGCCCTGGACGGCCGGCCGCTGCGGGTGGTCTGGCTGAGCGAGAAAGGCGGGGGCGCCGCCCCCTCACCGGCCACCACCACCTCGGTTTATGGCAAGGTTTACCAGGCAGGACACTGACGACCGGTCGTCTTTCCCCGTAGCACGAGAAAACCCCCGGGCCCACTGGCCGGGGGTTTCTTGCACGTGGTCCCTTTTACGCGCTTGCCGCTTCCCTTTTCTCCTTCAGGGCCCGCCACACCTTCTCGTAGGAAAGGGGCAGGCTGTCCAGGCGGATGCCCATGGCATCGTAGATGGCGTTGGCGTAGCAGCCCATGGTGGGGATGGTGGCCCCCTCCCCGACCTCCTTCACGCCCCAGGGCCCGGCCGGCTCCGGCACCTCGCTGTGGACCAGGGCCGACGTTATCTTCGGCATGTCCAAAGCCGTGGGCAGACGGTACTCGCCCAGGTTGCCGTTTAAGATCCGGCCCTTGTCGTCGAACACCACCTGCTCCCACACCGACTCGCCCATGCCCATGTAAAGGGCCCCGTGCACCTGGGCGGACAATAGCGCCGGGTTGATCACCGTGCCGCAGTCGTGCACGTCCCACACCTCGGCCACCTTGATCTCACCCGTCTCCGCGTCGATCTCCACCTCGGAGACCTGGGTGGCGAAACTGTAGGCCGGCGACGTGCCCACCGCCGCCCCCTTGAAGGTGCCGCCCAGCTTCGGCGGGGCGTAGGAACCCTTCCCCACCAGCGGACCGTGCTTCACGAAAAAGGCGCGCGCCGCCTGGGCGAAGTCCAGCTTCCCTTCGCCCGTGGCCCGGTCGAAAACCACGCCCATCCGGCAGTCCAATGTGTCCGCCGCCACCCCCAGCATCGCCGCCGCCATGTCCAGCAGTTGGGCCTTGACCTCTTCCCCGGCCCGCTTCACCGCCCACCCCGACATCAGGGTCTGACGGCTGGCGTAGGCCCCGAAATCGTGCGGCGCGGTCTCCGTGTCCGCCGACACGATCTTCATGTTCTCGTACGTAAAGCCCATGGCTTGAGCCGCCATCTGGCACAGCACCGTGTCGCTGCCCTGCCCGATGTCCACCGCCCCGGTGTACAGCGTGGCCGAGGTCCCGTCCTCGTTCACCCGGATCACCGCCGCGGCGTGCGGCAGGTCGGTCCGGTAAATGGGATAACCGGCCCCGGATACGAAACTGCCCACCGCCACCCCGATGCCCCGCCCGGGCGGCAGGTGGCCCTTCTTCTCGTCCCAGCGGGACAACTCCCGCGCCTTCTCCAGACAGGCCGTCAGTTCGCACGAGTTGACCTGGAAATCGTTGGGCGTCACCGTGTCCGGACGCCGCGCGTTCCGCAAACGTAACTCGATGGGGTCCATCCCCAGATCCCCGGCCACCATGTCCAGGTGGCACTCCAGGGCGTAGCGCGGCTGGGGCGCCCCGTGGCCCCGCTGGGCCCCGCAGGCCGGCAGGTTGGTGTACACCCGGTACATGTCGAACTTGAAGTTCTCAAACCCGTACGTCAGGGGCAGCATGGCCCCCGCGTAGTACGCGCTCGCCACGCCCAGGCTGGTGTACGCGCCCCCGTCCATGATGAAGTTGGCGTGCACCCCCAGAATGCGCCCGTCTTTGTCCACGCCGCTCGTTATCTCCATGTACTGGCGGTGCCGGCCCCGGTTGTGGGCGAACATCTCGTGCCGGTCGTAAAACATCTTCACCGGACGCCCGGTCAGCCGCGAAAGCACCGCCCCGGCAAACTCCAGCCCGGTCGGCTCCAGCTTGCCCCCGAAGCCCCCGCCCACAAAGGGCTTGATCACCCGCACGTCGCCCATCGGCAGGCCGAACTCCCGCGCCAGGTAGTACTGGAAATAGTGGGGGGACTGGGTGCTGGAATACACGGTCAGCTTGCCGTCGGCCCATATCGATATGGCCGAGTGCGGCTCGATGGGACTCTGGTAGGTCCGCTGCCCCACAAAACGGTCCGTGCGCACGTGATACGCCTCGGCGAAGGCTTTCTCCACGTCCCCGAAATGCTGGTGGATCTCGGTGTTGATGTTGCGCGGAAACTGCTCGTGAATCTGCGGCATGCCCTCGTCCATGGCCGTTAAGGGATCCAGCACGGCGGGCAGTTCCTCGTACTCCACCCTGATCAGTTTCAGCGCCTGGTAAACGGTCTCCTCGTCCACCGCGGCCACCGCCGCCACCTTGTCGCCCACAAAACGGACCTTGTCGATGCAAAAAATGTTCTCGTCCCAGCGGGCCGGACTGATCCCGTACTTCAAATCCGGTACGTCGCGGTGCGTGATCACCGCCTTCACCCCGGGCAGCTTCTCCGCCTCCGAGGTGTCGATGCTCAGTATCCGGGCGTGCGCGTACGGACTGGTCAGAATCTTGCCCACCAGCATGTTGGGAAACTTCAGGTCCCCGCAGTACCTGGCCGCCCCGGTGGCCTTGGCCCGGCCGTCGATCTTGGGCTTGGCCCGCCCGATAACGTCGAACTCCTCCGGCATTGACCCCACCCCCCTCTGCTCAGGAATTTTCCGCCGCGGCCAAAACGGCCTTGACGATGTTGACGTAACCGGTGCACCGGCACAGATTCCCGGCAATCGCCTGGCGCACCTCCGCTTCCGTGGGATGCGGATTCCTGGTCAAAAGGGCCTTGGCCGAAAGAATCATCCCCGGCGTGCAGTAGCCGCACTGGATGGCCGCGTTCTCGATAAACGCTTCCTGGATCCGGTCCAGCCGGTCGTTTTGCGCCACGCCCTCGATGGTGGTAACCTCGTGCCCGTCGGCCTCCACGGCCAGCACCAGACAGGAGTTGACCGGACGCCCGTCCAGAAGGACGGTGCACGACCCGCAGTCGCCCAGTTCGCAACCTTTCTTGGTGCCGGTGAGATCCAACATGTCGCGCAATACGTTGACCAAAAGGGTGTTGGCCTTCACCGCCAGCGTGTATTCGTCACCGTTGACCACCAGGGTTACCAGGTGGCGGCTGCGGCCTTGCCTGTCTTCCATCGTCCGGCTCCCCCCCTTATACGTGCCCGTCCCGCACGGCCCGCTCCAGGGCCCGCCGGGTGAACACGCGCACCAGGTCCCGGCGGTATTCCGCCGAGCCGCGGATATCGGATATGGGCCGGCTCTCGGCGGCGGCCGCCACCCCGGCCTCCTCCGCCAGGGACCGGTCAAACTCCCGGCCCCGGACGGTCTCCTCCGCCGCCCGCGCCCGCATCGGCACCGGCGCCACCGCCCCCAGCACGATCCGCGCCTCTTTCACCACCGGGCCCTCCATGGTCACGGCCACCGCCACGCCCACCACGGCCAGGGCCCCCGAACGGCGCAGGCCGAACTTCAGGTAGGTGCTGCCGGTGGTCTCTTGCTCCGGCACGGTCACCCCGGTGAGGATCTCCCCCTCCGCCAGGCGGGTCCGACCGGGACCGGTAAACAACTCCTCCAACGGGAAACGCCGTTCCCCGTCCGGTCCCAACACCACGGCCCGGGCCCCCAGGGCGATCAGAATCGGCGGCAGGTCGGCCGACGGTACGGCGTTGGCCAGGTTGCCCCCCAGGGTGCCGGTGTGGCGAACCTGGTTGTTGGCCATCTGGGCCGCCGCCCCGGCGATCGAGGCGTACTTCCCCCGGATCAGGTCCGAGTTGATCAGTTCGTTCAGGGTCACCCGCGCCCCGATAAACAGGCCCCCGGGCTCCGGCGCGATCCTCTTCAGCCCGTCCAGTCTCTTCAACGACACCAGCGCCGGCGGCGCCACGAGCCCCTGTTTCATCTTCACCAAGAGA
>Ga0207433_10012704_pt1 | contig 12538 bp, 11 predicted proteins | sample YelNatPaOPGAMG01_FD_187559 | JGI IMG/M metagenome (GOLD analysis project Ga0207433, IMG submission 187559) | Hot spring thermophilic microbial communities from Obsidian Pool, Yellowstone National Park, USA - OP-RAMG-01 (SPAdes) (version 3) | ecosystem: Environmental > Aquatic > Thermal springs...
TTGCCTTTTTTGACCGCGTCAATGACGGCATCAGCTATACCTAAAACGGTATTACGTGCAAAACCCACCATCACCGATTTGGCTGGTATATCCTCTGGAAAACCAGGCAATTCTAACGCGCGGGCTATTACAGGTGAGAAATCTTCACCGGCAATGTGCTTTACACCTGGCCAGCCGACTGGCCCGCTGGTGAAGATATTTGCTTTGTAGTTGTCAGCAGGTTTCTGGATACAGTTAGTCGTCATCAGGATGGCGCCTGGGAAAGCTGCGAACTCACGAATCTGGTTTTGCCATGCGGTGCCGTAGTGACCGTAGAAATGACGGTATTTCTTCAGTTTTGGATAACCATGGGCAGGGAGCATCTCACCATGAGTGTAGACATTGATGCCTGTGCCTTCTGTCTGTTTCAGAATTTTTTCTAAGTCAATAAGGTCGTGACCCGAAACGAGAATAGCTTTGCCTTTCTTTGCACCTAAGGGAACTTTAGTTGGTACAGGATGGCCATATGTTTCTGTGTTGCCAGCGTCCAAAAGCTCCATAGCACGTATGTTGACCTCGCCACATCTTAACGCTAGACCAACAAAATCGTTGACGCTTAACGATTGATCAAGTGTCGCTGCGAGCCCCTGCTCGATAAATTCAAAAACTTTGTCGTCTTTTTTGCCGAAGCGATAAGCGTGGTATGTGTAAGCTGCTACCCCTTTGATGCCATAAATAAGTAGCCACTTTAGACCCTGCAAATCAGGATTATCTGGCGAATCAGCCTTCACGCCGACTTTTTTGCCTTGTCTCACCATGCCGTCGATTGTTTCCTCAGGGATCAAATCTACTGCAGCACCAAAATTTATTTTGCCACCTGCAGCCTTCACTTTGGCTTTTAAAGCTTCACGCAACTCAAAGGCTTTCTGGACATATCTTTTTGCAAGATCTTCAGGATCAAAGTTCACATTTGTCAAAGTTGCAAAGGTTGCTTCAGCAATGAAAACATCAATTTTTTCATCTTTTACACCTACTTTTCGCCCTTCAACTGCAACTTGTGAGACGCCTCGAAGCAAATATATTAGTAAGTCTTGGAGATTAGATACATCAGGACTTTTTCCGCAAACCCCAAATGAGGTGCAACCTGTGCCTTTTGCGGTTTGTTCACACTGCCAACAGAACATTTCAGTTTGACTCATAATATTTTTTCACCCTGTTATTCAATTAGTTGCCTACATAAATAGATATTTCCCCTTACATTTGAGGGATCAACAAAAAAGCCTAAACCTTAACTACTGTAAAATACAGCAGAAACAACAACCCTTAATTGTTTTTGTTTAAACAAAAAATACGTTCACTACAACATAATTGAGTATGCGGTGTCTATGCGTTATCGCACCCTCTTCGAATACACCATTGAAACTGAATTTTTCCTATCATCTACAACTTTAACATAACTTTACATACTACACTAATACCACTAAACAGCATCGCAATCAGAGAACTTACATTAATGAAGACAAAAGTAACCAATGCTGCACAACAACTCAAAGACGCAGCGGTTGACATGGTGGTGTATACTTGCACCTATGCACCTTCATCAAAGGTGTTGGTCACGACGCAACTGCAGGTCAAAAACTATCTAGAACTGCACAATGCCCCATATCGTCACAGTAACTGCCGGCATAAAAGCATTAAAACAGCTACAAGTTCAACATATATCACTAGCCAGACTGCTATTGCCTCAATTACCAAAGCGTGCGATAGTCTTTTTAGAAGCCAAAGGCTTTGAGGTTGTCCGACTACAATCTTTAAACTTAACTGATAACATCAAAATTGGACAGTTACCCCTGAAGTTACCACGACCTTAGCTAAAACTGTTAATTCCAGCCGCGCTGAGACGGTGTTCATAAGTTGAACGAACTTGGGACTTTTGAAGTTATACCATGGTTGGAAAAGGAATCACAAAAATCGTCATAAGCAGTAACTCCCACTCTCTGGCAATCGCTAAAAGTTCTCAATCCAGATCTTCACGTTGGTCTGAGCAAGCTAAGTTTGCTCACTAAAGTAATGTTCCAACAACCGTCTCGTGCCTCGCCTTGTGATTTCGGACAGAGTAGAAGGGCTTATCCCCAATTTCTCTGCTAACTCTACTGTGTCAATTTTTCGCGGGTAATCAAAAAATCCACCTTTCAAAGCTAACCAGAAAATTCGCTCTTGTTTCTCAGTCAAAATTCCCGCGTGAGACTCAAAACGTCCCATCTTCAGAATCTTCACTTTGAGCCCCATGGCTTCGAGCGTATAAATAATCTTTTTGTAGGAGTCAAAACTAGGCACCAAAAAACTATACATAATTGTAAAGTTTTCCATGCTTTTCCCCGAAACAAGAAACGCTTCACTGGACAGGATAGCATTGCAGACACCACATCCTTCGCTTTCCAACCAAATTGAAGATTTATTTTCACTTTTGGAAGCAACTGTTTTTAACTCCCCAGATGAATTCCTCACCTGCTTAACTTCAGCCGAATCTAATTCTACAAGATGCTTCACTGAGCCACGACTAGAACTACGCACGTCGACTACCTTAAAATGGGTAAGCCCCATAGATGCGCATCTTTTCACAATGGTGCAATCCCGATTTTCCACTTCCAAAACCACATGATATGGTTTACGCCAAATATCCTTCATAAACATCAAACTTCAAATACAGACTAAAAGGCTAACACCATATATCACTATTTTGCAAAACGCCGCTTTACAGTGTCGCCCAAAAAGCCCTTTGCGAGCGCCAAGTAATTCCAGTAAGGGCTAAATAGTGCCAAACACATTTTCGCTTGGTACTCAGTATAGAGGACGATTCAAACATGGAAACTTTCTCAGACCTCGTTCTCAAACTCGTAGAAGCTAGTCGTAACCACGAATATTACCGCGACGTAGAATGCATAAACATGATTGCAAGTGAAGGCCTCAAATCGCCTGCAGTAAAACAGATGCAGGCTTTTGCCTCTGATCTAGAGGGAAGATACGCGGAAGGCGAAAACGACCTTGAAGGGCACGTCAAAAAACGCTACTACCAAGGTCAAAAGTACATGTCTCAAATTGAAGATTATGCCACCGACCTAATGAAAGGCTTGTTTAAATGCAATTGGGCAGATGTTCGCATTGTCTCAGGCACTCACGCCAACTTAGCCACCTTCAAAGGTTTGTCTTTAGCATCTAAAAACCGAAAGATGGTCGTCACCCCACTAAGTTGCGGCGCGCACATCTCGCATGACTACACAGGTTTAGCAGGCAACGTACTCGGCTTAGAAAACATTAATCACGTTTACGACATAAATGAGTTTAACATAGACCCTGACCGCTCGGCGGATGTAATTCGCGCAGCCAAACCTGGAATTGTGACGTTTGGTGGCAGCCTCTTTCTCTTTCCACACCCCATTAAAGAACTAAAGGAAGTCTGCAACGAAGTTGGCGCCTACGTAGCCTACGATGCATCACACGTTTTAGGTTTAATCTCAGGTGGCGTCTTCCAAGATCCATTCAAAGAGGGAGCTGACATAATTTCTTCTTCAACTCATAAAACGTTCCCTGGTCCTCAAGGCGGAGTCATCATGGGCAACTTCAACAGTCCACGGATGGAGAAGGCAATTAAAAAAATCCAGTTCGCCATTTTTCCACTTAGCGCATCTAGCACTCACCTCGGCAGATTGCCAGCGCTGGGCATAGCTGCGTTGGAGATGAAATTGTTTGGTGCCGAACTTGCAATACAGATTGTTAAAAACGCACAAACTGCAGGACAATATCTCTACGAAAACGGTGTCAAGGTCCTCTGTGAAAAAAAAGGTTTCACCCGTTCACACCAAATAGCTGTAGACGTCCGCAGTTTTGGCGGTGGCAACAAAGTTGCGCAAGACTTAGAAGACGCGAATATTATTGTGAACAAGAACCTATTGCCTTATGATGATCAAGGTAGCAAAGGTGACCCGTCAGGTTTGCGTATAGGCTTCCAAGATGTCACCCGCAGAGGCTTCCGAGAAAGCGATATTAAACATCTATGTGACCTTATGCTCGACGTAATTAAGGGCAGACGTAAACCTGTTGAAGTCAAAGCCGACGTCGTAGCTCTCAAAAAGGAGTTCAACATGGTAAAGTATGGCTTCCAAAACGTAGAAGAAGCCATATCGTACATCAAAAGAATTTGAGTTACTCAATTCATGAGGAGTTTAATAAAAATGAAAGTGTTGTTAAATGATGGCCTGGAAAAAGAAGGTTTAAAGTTCTTTGAAGATTATGGAATCGAAACAGACACTAAAAAACGTGACCCTGCCACACTAATATCAGACATTGGTCAATTCGACGCCTTAATTGTGAGAAGCACCACCAAAGTCACTCGTGAAGTCATCGAGGCAGGCGCAAAAGGGAAGTTGAAAATTATTGGACGCGCAGGTGTAGGCTACGACAACATTGATGTTGATGCAGCATCTGACTATGGTATTGTTGTGAAAACTGCGCCTTACGGTAACACAAACGCTGTTGCTGAGCTTACAATATGCCTGCTCTTGAGTGTAGCAAGAAACATCCCCCAAGCGCACCAGTCGCTGAAGAACGGTGTGTGGGAAAAAAGCAAGTTGAAGGGCACTGAACTCTCATACAAAACCTTAGGCATTTTGGGTTGCGGCAAGATTGGACAACGCGTTGCCGAGTTAGCACGCCGAGGTTTTGACATGGAAGTTTTAGGTTACGACATATGCCCCTGTGCGGAAGCAAAAATAAAATATTTATCCAAAGAAGAAGTCATAAAAAACGCTGATTTTATCACCATCCACACAGGCGGAAAAGCAGTTCTAATCGGAGAAAAAGAACTTGACATGATGAAGCCAACCGCCTACGTCATCAACACTTCCAGAGGCGCCAACATCGACGAAGAAGCACTTTACCGAGCATTAAAGGAAAAACGTATTGCGGGTGCAGCCCTTGATGTTTATTCCGATGAACCCAAAGCCGATGGCGCTGAATTCAAAAATAAACTCCGTGGACTTGATAATGTCGTTTTTAGTTCACACTTGGGCGCTTCAACAGTTGAGGCTCAGCGTGAAACCGCAATAGAAATAGCACGTGTTATCTCAAACTACTTGACGGGCGGAGACTTTACAAATGCGGTGAACGCGGGTGAAAGCATCGAACTTGAAGAGAAAGCGGTGTATACTCTCTTCATTCATCATCGTGATGTACCTGGCGTATTCGCCAACATAGACAAAGTGCTGGCGGACAACAATATTAACATACGCGCCAACTACTCTCGGCAAGTGGGCAAAGGTAATTACGCTATATCTGTCTATGTGCTGCATCAGAAAGTTCAGCCGAAAATTATTGAGGTCTTAAAGAGAATTCCCAACGTCTGCGACGTCAAAACGTAATGCAAAAAATGTGAATCGTAGGGGAAATAGAAAGCCCCAATTTTTATGGAATCTTCTGACTGGAACAAACACCACTGTAAATGCTTCAGAGTTCAACGCGATAAATTTAAACCATAAACTCTAAGTTGCCCCTTTACTATCTCTGTCTCAGGTTAATCATGAAACTTGGGGTTTTGTTTTCAGGAGGCAAAGATTCAACACTTGCTTTACACAAAGCAGCAGAAAAAGAAGAAGTAGTCTGCCTCATTACGCTGTGCTCACTGAATCCCGAGAGCTACATGTTCCACACGCCAAACATCAATATCACTACTCTTCAAGCCAAAGCGCTATGCCTCCCAATTATTACTAAGGTAACAAAGGGCGAAAAAGAAGCGGAACTCACCGATTTAGAAGAAGCCGTTACCCAAGCAAAAAAAGACTTTGGTGTTGAAGGCGTAGTGACAGGTGCGGTGGAGTCCGTATATCAAGCAGAACGCATCCAGAGGATTTGCAACCGCTTAGACCTTTGGTGCTTTAACCCTCTTTGGAAACACAACCAGAAAGCGCTATTGGAAGAACTTATTGCAAAGAACTTCCAAGTGATTATTTCAGGCATATTCGCCTACCCTCTAGATGAGAAGTGGTTAGGCAAAGAAATCAACAGCGAAATTATAGAAAAACTATTGAAGCTTCAACGAGAATACGGTTTGAGCCCTTCAGGCGAAGGCGGCGAAATAGAAACCACCGTTTTAGATGCTCCATTATTTAAAAGAAAAATCGAGCTCCTCCAGTACACAACTGAAGCAAAAGGAAACTCAGGTGTTTTCAGAATCAAACAGGCGCGGCTGGCACAAAAATGATTTTAGTTGTAGACATGAACTGGAAAAAAGATTCTTTGACCTTTCAAGAATTTGTTTCACCCATTATTGCAGCCGTTGCTGAAATAAAACCATTCACTGTCAAACACTACACCGAAATAAACCCCAACAACTTGGAAACCTACACCAAAGTTGTTCTCTCAGGAGTAGCGCTCAAAGATAATTCTGCTATAAACCATCTTGAAAATTTTAGCTGGCTAAAAGATTTTAATAAACCAGTACTAGGCATATGTGCAGGTATGCAGCTCATAGGCAAGCTTTTCGGTTCACCGCTGAAACCCTGCCTAGAAATAGGTATGACACAGATAATCACACTCAAGGAAAATCCGTTTTTTGCAGAAACATTTCAAGCATATTCACTTCATAATTACTGTGTAGAGCCATCTGCCGACTTTGAGGTGCTAGCGAAATCCGCACAATGTTTCCAAGCAATAAAACACATAAAAAAGCCGCTGTATGGCTTATTGTTTCATCCTGAAGTTCGAAACCCAGAAATCCTAAAAAGATTCATTAAAATGGAACAGTGATTTCCCAGCCATTTAAGCTTTGGTTGCTTGAACCTCAAGCCGAACCATCTGCACGTTTGCCATGCCTTCCGCATCCACAGGGTAAGCAGCAATGTACCTATTAGCGACTTCGTTTATGAATGAGTCTCGCAGACTCTCTGGGATTCGTTCCGTAAAAGGTAACCATGTAGTTCTAATCCACGATACTAAGCCTTCCTTTCCCTTGAGCTTCGAGGTTTTTGGTATCAGTTCAACACGTTCAGGTTTGAATCCGGCTTCGCTAAGCCACAGTGCATATTCTTTAGGACCATAAAAGCCGTATGGAAACGTAAAGCTCTTGAAATATGGTTTACAGTCTTCTTCGCTAATAAGCTCCTCCAAAACCGCAATTAAGTCCTGTGCATTACCTTTACCCGCCATCTGAAACAACAAACGACCTTTTTTGTCGAGACTTTCATACACGCCTGCGAGTACCGTTTGTTGATCAATTATCCAGTGCAATGAAGCATTCGAAAATGCAACATCAAACTGTTCGCGGAAGGTTAATTCTCGTGCATCCATACGAAGAAATGATAAATTATTGTGTTTAGATTGAGGAAACTTGCTACGTGCAAAAGTGATCATTTCTTCAGAACTGTCTATGCCCACCACTTTGCCGTGGGGTAGAAAACTAGCCAACAGAGCTGTGATTTTACCATCACCGCAACCTATGTCAAGAACGTTTTCATTTCCTTTAAGGTTAAGTTTTGGAATTATCTCTTTTGCCCACTCATACTGGTTTGTCGAGTTGTCAGCGTAGTTTTGAGCGGCCCAAGTGTAGTTTTGTTTGCTCCTCATTAGTGATCTGCATCTCCTTTTTGATGGTGTACATTAAGCGTGGAAGGGGCAGGTTGAATTTAGGTATTGCCCTATTTGGCACAAAAATTTATCATCAAACGATTTAATAAGAAACACATTCTGCTCTCTTAATGCAACACATAAGCGAGTGAAGTTATTAGGAAGAGACGACCATTCCTAAAGTCATCTGAGGCGCCAAAGGTGAGTTACAAAAAAAACATGCATCCTAAAGTTAGCAAGGCGGAAATTGAAGTTTTCAAAGCCCTTAGCGCTGCAGGCTTAACGGAAGGCATGGTTACGCAAAAAACCATTGTTCTCAAATCTACTATTCCAGATTTCTGTTGGATTAACAAACGGAAAATAGTCTTTCTCGACGGAGTGCATGTCCATTCAAAGAACAAGACACAGCAACGCGACGAAGAAATAGATAGCTTGCTGCAGTTACAAGGGTGGGAAGTACTCAGAATTCCCTATGAACCGCCCTTGAGCGAACAGAATTTGCGTGAAATTCTGTCGGCAATCAAAAAGTTTCTGGGTAAAGACACTGAATGAACACTCAGAAAACGGTGTTTCAGTGCCGCAGATTTTTTTGAAATCAGGAATTTGCCCTGAAAAAGTGCACTTCACTTTTTTGCAGGTCAAAGTCAACTTTGCGATGTTTGTTGGTCTATTTCCTAGGTTGTATTTAGTTTTTATGTCACCTCACCGACTTTGAAAAACGCTTGTTGTAAGAAGATTCTGGAAAAATATTAAATAACTGCCTTGGCACCTTTAATGAGTATTTCGAAATGTTGCTGGCAACACTTTGAATTATGTAAAAACAGTTTAACCTCTTGGAGTGAGAAAAGTGGAACATCAATCTCGTCCTTCAAGGCAATATTTCTATGTTTTTCTTCTTGTTGTACTTGTAGCAATCAGCCTCTTCACAGGGGGATTGATTGGCTATTTTCTGAAGGAAACGCCGGACTATTCTGAAAGAATTTTGAACCTAGAAGAAAAACTTTCCACTTTAAACTCACAGTTATCTTCGCTGCAAAATATGGTTGGTGCTATTCCAACTGATGCATTAACTACTGATAGCCCAAGCTATCAAAATTTAACGGTGTCTATAGGCAATCTTCAGAGGCAGTTGGCAGATCTGCAAACCCAAATCAGCACTCTCCAAACCGCCCCTAATCCGTTGAATCAAAACATAACCCAACTCCAAAACAGCATTGACAGCTTACAGGGACGACTTTCAACTTTGCAAGCACAACTCAATGACCTTCAAGAGGTAGTTAACCAGCTCCAGCAGGTTCAACCGACTGTTTATCAAACCATTTACCAAAATATTACTTACGTAACAGGGTACAACACATCGCTAAGTCAATTGTTCGAGCAGGTCAAAACTTCAGTTGTTGTAATTCAGTGCCGAGTGCAACAAAAGGACATTTTTGGACGGATTTACTATTCAACAGTTCAAGGTTCAGGTTTCGTCTATAATCACAACGGTAGTATGGTGATTCTCACAAACAACCATGTGGTGAACGGCGCCGTTAGCACAACAGTCACCTTCACCACAGGAGAAAGTTACCCAGCGACTGTTGTGGGTACAAACCCTAACAACGATTTTGCTGTGCTCACAACCACTGCACCCCAAAGTATCTACAAACCACTTGAAATAACCAGTTCGTCTACGCTAAAAGTGGGCGACCCTGTGATAGTTGTGGGTACACCATATGGTTTAGCAGGCTCAATGAGCGAAGGCATCATTAGCGCTTTAAACAGAACAATGACAACAACCAACCAAATAACAATTTATAATGTTATACAGACAACAGCGCCTTTGAATCCTGGAAACTCTGGGGGACCACTTATGAATTATCGTGGGCAAGTGGTAGGCATAGCAACTGCAATCGTTGAGGACTCCCAAGGAATAGGGTTTGCGATTGCCTCAGACGCATTTTTGGTGGATATTCAAAACATATTAGTTTAAACTATTGCCAAAGGCAACAATGCAACACAACAAAAGTCATAAAATTTATATCGAAACTTCAAGCAGAAGAAGAAAATAGATAACTCGTTTTTAAAGTTTGAAAATACTGTTTACTCTTAACTTAACTCTTGGCTTAAATGTTCAATTGTTAACAATTATAACTTCTGCATTGTGGTCTACTATAGCCTTTCTTATTATCGACTTGCCAAATCGGAAGATAAAGACACAGCAGAACAGTTCGGTGAAAAATTCCTCAGATGTAATGAGGGGTCCAGCGTTCATTCCGCTTTTACGGAAAAAGCGACAACTCGATAAGTGCTATTAGAATTAGGAGTTATTATTACTGTCGGCAAGTGTTGTGGGATTTTTGATGGCTTGAATGAATCCAAATTGCTAAAGATATTAAAAAACATCTCAAAAAGCAAGTAACCTCAAAAGGTGGAAAGACTCTAACACTTAGTTAGGTCTTGCTTTTGTGTCTTCTCCAAATTAAATCTCCAACTACATCATTAAAAGTGGGTGACCCACCTCGCTGTTAATCAGAACCACATAATTTAGAATACTTGCAGTTGGAAAATGCGCTTCAAAAACAACATCAAAAGCTGTAGGGGAACGGCAAAGGGAACCATATTAATGTCACTTGGATGGAAGTTGAACCTCGGTGGTAGAATAAAGACACTTACTCGGTGTCTTCTTTTTTGTCTTCAGACTCTATGGTACTATACCAGAATGTTTCACCTTCAACAAAACCGTCTTTACCACACTTTTTTATTTTTCGGAGATTTTTCTTCTGTGCATCTCCATGAACAGGCACAAGGAACTCCAATAATTTGCAGTTCTCAAACGCTTCACACATCCAACAGCCCTCAAAACCTTTCTTCTGAGTGCACTTCCTGATTTTACAGAACGGATTGCCCCCTCCATTCCTGCAACCTTTTTTGCACCGGAATGCAACCATTGCTCCGAGAACTTTGTAGCATTCTTCGTAATTCTTGAAGTCTTTACCAAATGAGAATCCAGAGACAAACTTGGCGAACTTGTCATATTTTGACTTCCGCAGTTCTTCTCTTAAATCTCTCGCCAAGTCAGGAATTCGTCCGCTGAAACCGTGGCAGTCACCGCAGTAAAGGCCACAATACGCAATCAAGTTAGCGTCTTTCTTCATTATATTTCTCTAAAAAGAGGGTATTCGCGTTTTGCTCTTTTAAATTGTTTTAACACAAATCAGCAAATGGCGCCGGGAGGGGGATTTGAACCCCCGTGGCCCCGAGAGGCCACAAGCTACTTGGTGGCCCGCGTAGAAGGCAAGCCATCTCCAGGCTTGCTCCCTGCCTGGCTAGGAGACCCCGGCACTGTTTTCTGGTTAATCATAATTGAGCGTTTTATTAAAGATTCTTCATGTAGCTTAAACCTTTACGGTTAAATGTTCTTATAAAGAGGTAATACCTAATGGAGTTGTAATGGTGCTGTTAAAATGAAGCGCAAACTCGGTGTTTTTTCCTCCAAAAAATTGAGCTGCGTGTGGCTAGACGAGCTTAGTACTACTGAAGCCAAAGAGGCGGCGGTTGCAGGAACTGTTGTAATTTTTCCTATTGGAAGCATCGAAGAGCATGGGAATCATCTGCCACTTTGCACAGACAGTGTGCAATCTGAATTTGTTGCTTTGGAAGTTGCTAAGAGAACGGGGTGTCTTGTGGCTCCACCGTTGCGGTATGGTGTTTGTAACGCAGGGCGAAATTTTCCGGGAACTCTTTCGATAGAGTTTGATTCACTATACTTAGTTGTGCGTGACGTCCTCTCTGAGCTTGTGAGAAATGGCTTTAACCGAATAATCGTGATAAGTGGTCATGCGGGTTCGTCTCACATGGTGGCGCTAAGGCGGGCGGCTCAGCAAGTGGTCACACAAAGCTCATTAACACATAGGGAGCAGAAAACGCGAATAATGGTGCTGTCGGATTTTGACTTTGCATCAGAAGTTAAAGGTCTTGATTTTCCCTTCAATGATGGACACGCAGGCGCCGTGGAAACCTCAAGGGTAATGGCTATACGACCTGAATTCATCAAAACGAAGGGAGAACCAAGTTTTCCTAAGATGCCTCGCTTTGAAGTTGTCTGTGACCCGGAGAAGTATTTTCCCAGCGGTGTTATAGGTGACCCAACTAAGGCTTCCAAGGACAAAGGCAAAACCATAAACGACTACGTCATTGAACAGGTTGCTAAACTCGTTGCTGAACTCAAAAGCAACTAAAAGCGAAATTACTCTTTTTTTGCTGTTAATACACGGTAGCCGCTTTCTATTGCCGAAATCTTAAAGTTCCCAAAGGCCTCAACAAAAACTTGAGGTAAAGTTTTTTTTCCAATTTTTGAGCGCATAACCACTTGAAAAGTGGCTTTGCTGGCCATAACTGCGGCGGCGCCACGTATAAGCGCCTCCACAGTTTTCATACCTGCGCTTACAGGGGGATTCGACAAAACGCAGTTAAAAGTTAACTCTGCTACGGGTTCATATAAGTTGCCCTGCCGCACCTCCACGTTTGATACTTTGTTTCGTTCGGCGTTTTGACGAGCTAAAAGAACAGCACGTCTATTGATGTCTGTGAGAACCACATGCAACTTGCGGTTGAACGTAGCAGCTGCTATACCTACGGCGCCGTAGCCGCAACCGACATCTAAAACTAAGCCCGATTCAGGCAATTCCATAGATTCAACCAACAGACGGGTTCCTAGGTCAACTCGTTTAACACTGAAAACGCTTGAAGCTGTGAAAAATTCAAAGGGTTTACCTCGAAGACGTGTTTGAATTAACCCGAATTTTACTTCCGATTTGGGTTGCGCTGCATAATAGTGCTCGGTAGCGTCTTTGAGTTTTGTCATTGTTTGGTGCCACTTTTCCAAATTTTCGGGTAAGTGCCTCGCGGCATCAAAACCCGCTCTAAAGTAGCCACTGTGCCACGGTTGGTGTTCAAG
>Ga0207433_10012707_pt1 | contig 12535 bp, 12 predicted proteins | sample YelNatPaOPGAMG01_FD_187559 | JGI IMG/M metagenome (GOLD analysis project Ga0207433, IMG submission 187559) | Hot spring thermophilic microbial communities from Obsidian Pool, Yellowstone National Park, USA - OP-RAMG-01 (SPAdes) (version 3) | ecosystem: Environmental > Aquatic > Thermal springs...
TAACAAACTTTGAAACAGAATACTGCTACGACTGCCGCAAAAAATTGAAAGCGGAAGCGTGAAAACACATGGTGTTGGCTAGGGCTTGCACCCCATGGTATCCGACAATCTTCCCAGAAAAATGCGATGGTTGTGCACCCTATGGCAAGCCTCGCTGCGTGGAATATTGCCCCAACGGCGTATTCGCCTTCATAGACGGTAAGGCGGTTGTGGCAAATCCCCACAAATGTGTTAATGGGTGTACTGCATGTGAACCCCTATGCCACAAAAAAGCCATAACCTTCCCAAAACCCCAACTAGCCGCAACGCCAATGAAAACTGAGGAGAAAGGCTTACTGAGAAAAACCACATGCAAAAGGTGCGGCAAAGTCTTCTGGACAAACAGGGAAAGCGACTTATGCTTTGACTGTGAAAATAAATGCTAAACTTCTTAGCCTTTAGCAATTTTATTCAGGAAAAAGCTAACATTTGATAGATTGAGCAAAGCGTTGAGTTATCTTATTTTAGCATTTTTTCTTCTTCTTCACTGCGGATACGTAGGCTTCCGAAAACCGCCACTATGAACGCCACGAGAAAGTCTGATAACCAAAGTATAAGGGCGCTGGCTGTCATTTTATAAACTAACGATGCACAAACAGCCGCAATTGCAATCATTATGAAGATTAACATGAAAATCTTATTTAGGAAAGAGGGAGTAGGTGCAGCTCTAATTTCCTTCAAGGCGACGAACATTATTATTGCTGCAAATATGGCCGTCCAGAAACCATAAGATGGTAAACCTTTTGCTAAATCATATTGTAAAGTTGCCGCAAAAATTATCGTAGATAGTATAGTAAGAGCCCCACTGCCCATAAGCAAATATTTTCCAAAGGCTTTTGTACTTTTAATAATTCCCAACAAACCACCCGCGATTCCTAAAAAGCTACTTATTAAGACAAGAGCTAAAGCGGTTTGACACCGCCATACATAGAGATCAGTAGACCACCATGGAAGTGCAATGGTGACGAATGCGAGTATGCCTCCAATAATACCAACATGATACGCTTTCAAACACTGCCCTTCCATTTCCATATTTGGATTTTTATCTATAACGTAGTTCAGCTATAAATAAGATTTTCTACCATTGTTACTAAAACTTCTAGATGGAAGGACTATATTCCATAGTTGAGAGATCATCTCAGCCAATACTACATGCATTGTTTCCTTCTTATTTCAAAAATTTCATTTAAACATCCCGAACATCGTCATTGCCGATTGTTAACTTAAGCCTCTTGGTCGATGTTATAATTCTCATTCTTTTTCCTTAAAGTGGGGTATTATCTTTTCGCTATAAACTTTGAGAGTTTGCTTTGGATCAGGACCAGCATTTACAAGTATAATGTGTCTTGCACCAGCCTTTACATACTCGTCTATTTTTTCAATACAGTCCTCAGCTGTCCCTGCAATGGAAAATTCAATTGCTGCCTCCTTTGGTATAAGTTCGCTGTAGGCTAGAAGCTTTTCTATCCACTCCTGATCTAGCAACGCTTTAAAATAAGATATGGATCGTATGTTCTCTGACATTTCGACGTTATAGCCTGCCTCTATTAATAGTTCTGGTGCGGGTATTATCTGAGCCTTAATGGACTCGATTTGTTTATAGGCTTCTTCAGCATTTTCGGCTACTGCTGTGTATAAGTAGATTCCAGTGTCTATCTCTTCCAAAGAACGCCCAGCTTTTTCAACTCCTTCCTTGATGAGTGCTAAGCGCTGCTTATACAATTTCGGTGGAAGCGGAATAGACAACCAACCATCGGCCAACTCACCAGTTAATTTTAATGTTCGTTGACTATTAGCCCCAAAATAAATTGGAACCCTACCCTTAACGGGGGTGATCTGCAAAAAGGCGTTCTTAAACTTCCAAAATTTACCATCATAATTAAATGTTTCTCCAGCCCAAAGCTTACGCACAATTGTCACGCATTCTGTAAGTTTGGAGACAGGCTTTTTCCAATTTATTCCAAAAGGTTCAAGGTTCATTGCTTCACCAGCTCCTAATCCAAGAATTACTCTGCCGCCGGAGATTTGGTCGACCGTGGCGACTTTTTGAGCGAGAACTGCCGGATTGTACCTATGTGGGTCGCTGACACATGTTCCAAGAAGGGCTCTACTCGTTAAAACGGCAGTTGCAGCCAGCATCGACCATGCTTCCGGCACGATTCCCGGCGGTATGAACAAAAGGTGATCTGGAAACCAGAGCGAATCAAAGCCAGCGTCTTCGTTGACCTTGGCTATTTTAAGGAGCTTATCCACAGGAGTTGCTGGAACAGGTAAGAAACAACCAAATTTAACCTTAGTTCCGTCTGGACACATTACACAAACCTGAAATATTTTTTCTGATGCTCAAATAAACCTTACTTACATTCCATAATGAAACGGAAAGCAAACTCTTCAAAGAACATTTTTATCTGACCTCCTGTACCTAAATAGTAAGTTTAAAATGACATTATTAACCAGCATCAGCGAAGTGTGCAAACACCCAATAGAGCTGCTGAAGAAATATAAGGATTCGGGAATTGGAATAGTTGGTTACTCATGTAGCTATGTCCCAGAAGAATTGATAATTTCAGCAGAACTTCAGCCTTTTAGGATACCTAATTTTGGATCAGCCGCCAGCACATTGACACCAACATTCATTTGCCAGTTTGCCAGCACAGTACTTGAAAACATTTTAAAATTGGAAGAGTTTTTCAGCGGATTTGTCCTTGCCCACACATGTGATCCAATGTGGAGGCTTTATGACATAATAAAGAAGAAAGTTCAAAAACCAATTTTCTTTTTAAGAGTACCGCATAACACGGAGGGGAAGCTTTCAACAGAATTCTTCAAAAAGGAACTCTTAAGGTTAAAAGATTTTCTAACGAAGAATTTAGGCGCCAAAGTTGATGATGAAGCATTGTTGAGCGCTATAAAGGTCTGCAATGAGAATAGAAGCTTGCTGAAAGAGGTTTACATGCGCAACAATGATGGAAAATACTGTGTTAACGGGTTAGACCGCTTCAAAATTGTTCTTGCAAGTATGTGGATGCCAAAGAAGGAAGTTAACGAACAGATTAAAGCTTCACCCTTCAAAAGCAACGGTGTTAAGACGGATAAGATACGGTTGCATATAAACGGAACAGCAATTTATGATCTAAAGTTGATAGAGATGATTGAAGACGATGGATGTTTTATCGCTTCTGACGATTTATGTACAGGTTCAAGATACTTTTGGGACAATGTAAATGTTTCACAAGACCTTTTTTACGCTCTAGCAGAAAGATATCTTCAAAGAACCCCATGTCCATCTCATGGACCGCTTCAAAAAAGACTAGCCTACATAGATTTCATGGTTGAAAAGTTTAAGGCAAAGGGAGTATTAACCATTGCCGAAAGGTTCTGCGATCCCATATTGTACGATGCTGTTCATGTGAAGGATATGCTGGCGAAAAGGAATATCCCTACCATGTTAATAGATTATGAGAATTTCGAGCAGGAAGCAGGCAGAATAAAGACAAGGATGGAGGCGTTTATTGAATCCTTAGGTGGTTAAGATGAGCGGAGAAAAAGGCAGGAGCCGTATTCTTCAAGCAACAAAAAAGATAGGAGAGCTAATTCTCGAGTATTTTGCAAAGGCCTCTGATTTTAAAGCTCAAGGAAAACCCATTGCGTGGATAACCGTTTTCACACCTGTGGAGTTGTTACGTGCTTTGGATATTTATCCAGTGGCTCCCGAGCATTTTGGTGCCATGTGCAGTGCCCGCAACTTCATAATGGATTATCTTGAGGAGGCTGAGAGGAAAGGTTACTCCCAGAATCTATGCTCATATAGCAGATGCGGTTTGGGCTATGCCATCAGCGGAATGAGTGGGCTTATGCCACCGCCAGACATTTTGATAACCTTTAGAAATTCATGCGATGTCTACGTCAAGTGGTGGCAAAGTTTACAAGCGCATCTTGGAACACCACTTTTTGTCGGCGAAGCCCCCTACGTTTTAGCTCCGGAAGATCTCGACAACTATGTTTTGGACTACGTTGTTAAACAATTAATTGATCTAATAAAATTGGCTGAGGACAAATTTAAGCTAAAGTTTGATGAGGAGAAACTCGTCGAGGCTGTTAAGCTTTCGGATAAGGCAAGCCAATTATGGCTTGAAGCTTTAAAGCTTAGAAGCAATAAGCCTTGTCCACTTGGCGGTAGAGATTCTGCGTCAGACATTTTCCCCCTTGTGGTAATGCAAGGAACAAGGGAAGCCGTGCAATTCTATGAAGAACTTCTTGAAGAAGTAAAAGGGAAAGTAGGAAGAGGCGAAGGTGTTATTGAAAACGAGCAGTATAGGCTGCTTTTTGATGGTATATGGCTTTGGTACGCCTTTGACTTGATAAAATATTTTGAAGATAAAGGAGCTGTTTTTGTTTATGAGCCTTACAGTGAAGCTTGGGCTTACAGGCTTGACGCTTCAAAACCATTGGAAAGCATAGCAAAAAAAGTTTTGGCTATGGGCTTAAATGTAGATATAGATCTTAGAATTGAAAGGTTTTTAGAAAGCATTAAAGAGTTTGACATAGATGGGGCAGTTCTATTCTCTAATAGAAGTTGTAAGTCATGGTCTGCACCCCAATTGGTAACAGCAGAGGTCATAGGCAGCAAATACGACGTACCCTACCTTATATTCGAGGCGGATATGGCTGACCCAAGGCAATATGCTGAGGCCCAAATTAGAAACAGAATCGACGCGTTTATTGAAGTTTTAAGGGAAAGATAATGTACGTAGGAGTAGATGCAGGAGCCTCAGCAACAAAAGTCGTAATAATTGATGAAAAAGAAAACATTATTTCACACGCTATAGTTCCATCTGGAATCAACTTTAAAGCTTCATTTGAGGAAGCTTTGAAAAAAGCTCTTGAAAGACTGGGCTTGTCCAGAAGGGATATTCTTTACATAGTTTCGACTGGATATGGGAGAGAACTTGTTGAGGCCAGCACTATGTTTTCAGAAATAACCTGCATTTCTCGAGGAGTTCACAAACTCTTCCCATATGTAAGAACAATTATTGATGTTGGTGGTCAAGATTCGAAGGCTATAAGGATTAGTGAAAATGGAAGGGTGTTAGACTTTGTTATGAATGATAAGTGCGCGGCTGGAACTGGAAGATTTCTCGAAGTTATGGCCACTATTCTTGGAAAACCCATAGAAGAGCTCGGCATGCTACATTTTAAATCGCTAAATCCTGTTAAGATAAGCAGCACATGCACGGTCTTCGCCGAATCGGAAGTCATATCCTACATAAGCAAGGGCTGTAAGATTGAAGACGTCATTGCTGGTCTTCATAATGCCATAGCTGAAAGAATATTTAGCATGTCAAGCAGAATCGGTTTCGAGAGGGAAGTAGCATTTACTGGCGGGGTTGCAAAGAATCCAGGATTCGTTGAAGCATTAAGTAAAAGGATAGGGTTTAACCCAATCTTGCCGAAGGAGCCGCAAATCATATGCGCCTTCGGGGCAGCTCTTTTAGCCAAAAAGCAGTTCACGGAAAAGGTTTAAGTTCATTCCTTTGTTAATTTCGTAAAGAACTTTCTGATTAAGCACAATTTTTTTCACAAGGCCTTTTTCCTCCAGAAAAGTTAAATGAGACAATGTCTCTCCAAGAGCTAGATACTTTTGGAATGGGGGAAAATCTTCCCAAGCTTTGTAGTTTACATTCCAATGTACCTTAGAGGCTAGGCTATAGGGGGTTAAACTTCCATTTTTGAGGAGAGTTAAAATTTCCTTCAGTCTCTGTTCATGGTGGCTTTTAAGCTGCTTAACCCTTTCACCAAGATCTGTGAAAGTTTCCTCATGGGCTGGCAATACAACCTTAACGCCGAGTCTTTCCACTTTTTCAAGGCTTTTAAGGTAATCTTCCAACGGGTTAGTGTCGGCCATAAACTGAGAGACATGCGGCGTAATTGTTGGAAGCACATGATCCCCCGAGATAAGCGCTTTCAAATTAGGTTCGTAAAGGCATATATGACCAGGAGAATGCCCAGGCGTCCACAAAACTTGAAAATAGTAGCCGCTCACTTTGATTTCTTGGCCATCGTTTAAAGAGTGCGCCGTTTTTGCAATTTCTTCGTAGGCTTTAGGAGTGAAAAAGGCTGGATGAAAATTTTGGAGGTTATCCACATAGGATGATGGTGCATCAGAAGCCTTGAGAAAGGCCTTCATATCCATCAAGTATTTTCTAAAATCCTCCATTATAGACCTTGAAAGCTCCTTCTCAGCGAGATGTATCCAAAGGTTAAGGTCTCTTGAGGCTTCTTTGATGCGGGGAATCATACCTATATGATCGATGTGAAAGTGTGTAAACAAAACATCTGTTAACTTTTGCATTTCTACTCCAGCTTCAGAAAGGCCCTGGCGGAGCGCTTCAAAAGCTTGTGGAAAGTTTAAACCAGTATCGATTAGGAGTGCCCGCTCATCCGATTTTATTAAATAGGCGTTTAAGTGTCCTAGAGGATTGTGGGGTAATGGAACCTTTATTTGAAATATTTTTGGAAAAACCTCTTTAATCATAGTACATGCCTCAAGCTATATGAAGAATTTCTGCCGCGTTTAAACCTAAAATTTTCTCTTTTTCTTCTAGCGTCAGATGTTTGCATGATTTTATAAAGTCCACTTCGCATCTCATATCGCTTCCCCAAACAACGGGATAATCGGAACCAAAAAGCAAACGGTCTAAACTGACAGTCTCTCTTATCTTGTTTAGATTTTTCTCTGAGAAAATGAAACCGGAAACTGCAGCTGTGTCAAAATACACATTGTCAAATTTTTTACCTAACTCCAAAGCTTCATCAAACCATATTCCCGGCTTCCATGCGCTATAGCTTCCTACATGCGCCAAAATTATTGTCGGGCTGTACCTTTCTAAAATGCTGGTTAAATATTTTGGGTTGGCGTCTTCAGAAAGTTTAGGGTTTTCCCATGGGCCGGGGTCACAGCCTGTATGATAAAGGAGAATTTTCCCATTTTTTTCGCAGTATTCACATATTTTCTCGAAATTTTTGTTTTCGGTTGGATTAAACATTTGGAGGGTTGGGAGCATTTTAACACCTTTTAGCCCGAGGTCGCTGATTTCCTGAAGTTTCGCATCTACGTAATTCTCGTCTTTGTTGGGGTTCACGGAGCCGAATCCGATGAATTTGTCGGGATATCTCTTAACCAGATCAGCTATTTCTTGATTTGAACTTTTAAGGTCTGGGTAGTAGACTATTAAATCTTGGAAAAACCTTTTAATTTGGTCTTCTATAGTTAATGGCCTAAAGCCCCAAAGGTCCTCCATGGATGATTCTAAATGGCGGGTCCTTAACTTATTCCTGATCTCTGGTTTCTCGACGTCCATTGGGTCAGCGTCCACAGCCAGTAAAACTGCATAGTTAACACCAGCTCTATTCATTTCGTCTAGTATTCTGCTCTCTTTGTAGAAGGGGTGGACATGTATATCTATTATTTTCAATTGACTCATTTACATCACAACTTTGTAAAAATAAAAGCGTTATGGTTGCCCTCAGCCACGGCGACATTTTTCGACCTTATTAGGTTTGCATCTAACAGGTAACGTGGATTATCGCGCCAACTTTTTTCCCGCATTCTACAAGTTCATTAAATTTCTTTATAGCCTCTGATGATGGAAGCACTATCAGCTCTGTCTCCGCCTTTTCTAAAAAGTCTTTCGCCTCTCCAGATATTTTCGCAACACCATCAGTTCCCGTTCCCACAACTAAAACGTCCGCTTTTTCAATACATAACTCTTCAAATTCCTTCCGTTTAAAGGAGTGGCTTCCAAACATCAGAAATCCACCCTTTCGTCTTTTAACTTTGCCGCTGGGAAATATTACAACGTCGTGTCTATACTTTTTCCCATCAACCATTATCCAGCCAAAGCTCATCCCATCAATTTTAACCATCTGCATCTCTCCTAGAGACTTAACATCTTATATTTGCAGTGGGCTTGGCATAAATTTTTATTCTCACCGACATGACACTCATAGCGTTTAGGAGGGCTTAGTTTGAAAGTGGAAGATGTTAAAATAGTGGGAGTTGTCGGCGCTGGCATTATGGGCCGTGGTATTGCTCAAACATGCGCCCAAGCGGGTTACACGGTTCATCTTCTAGACGTTGAAATAGGGCTGTTAGAAAAGGCTTTAAAACTCATTAAGGAAGGGCCTTTCGGCCTTGCGACTCTGGTTGAAAAGGGCAAGTTAAAAGAAGAGCAGGTAACGGAAATTATAAGCAGGATTAAAACAACAACGGACTACAGTGAATTTTGCAAAGACGTCGACTTCATAATCGAAGCGGTTCCAGAAGATGTAGAATTAAAAAAGAAGGTTTTCAAAATCCTCGATGAGAAATCTCCCGAGAAAACGGTTTTAACATCTAACACTTCAAGCATAATGATCACCGAACTTGCAACAGTTTTAAAGCGAAAGGACAAATTTGCCGGAATGCACTGGTTTAACCCAGCGCCAGTAATGCCCCTAATTGAAGTCGTGAGGGGGCCGCTTACTTCGGAGGAAACTTTAAAACTTGTCATGGATTTGTCAAGAAGGCTTGGAAAAATTCCAATCGAAGTTAATGATGGGCCGGGCTTTTATACAACACGTTTTATAACTGCATATCTTTTCGAGGCTGTAAGAATTTTCGAGGAAGGAATAGCTGACATAGAAGGTATAGACGAAATGACGAAGCTGGCCTTTAGGCATCCCATGGGTCCATTTGAACTTATGGATCTCATAGGGTTGGATACGGTACTACACATTGGTGAGTACATATATGGTTTGACTGGAGAACTGCAATATAAGCCACCGTTAACTTTGAGAAAGCTTGTGCTGAGCGGATACCTTGGAGATCCTAAATATAAAGTAGGAAGTAAGGGAGGGTGGCGAACGTACTTTAAAGGTGGTGGAAAGTGAAGTATGAAAGAATCATCGTCGAAAAAGATGTAGAAGACGAAAGACTCTTGTGGATAAAGTTGAACTATCCCGAGAAACTGAATGTTTTACACTTAAAAATGTTAAACGAGCTTTATGAAGCCTTGGTAGAAGCGGACAAAGACAACGGGGTTCATGCAATTCTAATCACTGGCGTAGGAAAAGCTTTCTCGGCAGGTGCTGACGTAAAAGAGTTGATGAAAGGAAATTTCGAAAAAGGCTTACGGTGGCTAAAAGCTTACTGGAGAACTATAGAAGTGATAAGGGAAACTGGAAAACCTGCGATAGCCGCTGTTAACGGAGCATGCGTGGCTGGAGGTCATGAAATCGCCATGGCCTGCGACTTAGTTGTTGCGGGTAAAACAGCTAGGTTAGGGCAGCCCGAAATTATCGTTGGCTCAACAGCCATGGGATTAGGGGTTCAACTTTTACCCTTAATAGTTGGAGAAAAGAGAGCTAGGGAAATGCTCTTCACGGGAAGACTTCTGACCGCTGAAGAAGCCTACAACTTCGGTCTTGTAAACAAAGTTGTTGATGACGAAAAGTTATATGAAGAGGCTAGGAATCTGGCAACGTACATAATTGAGAATGCCAGCCCACAGGCTTTTAGAGTTATGAAGTCGGGGTTAAAGTTCTGGACGGATTTGGCGATGTTAAACATGATGATGGCTAGAGATATAACATCAATGGTGTGGAATTCGAGGGAGTTTAGGGAAAGATGTAAGGATTTCCTTGAGAAAAGAAAAATGAAATCAAGAAAATTCATTGGGACAATGCCATAGCAATCCTAAATTTAATCTAAGGTCAGTCCCTATAAAGGTGAACACGCGTGAAGGTTGAGCTTGTTTTCGGCGATAAATGGATTAACGTGAATTTGCCGGAAACAACACGCCTAATAAAAACCGTCTCGGGCATTCCGCTTAAGCCTGTTGAAGATTTAGCTTCAGCCATACGTGAGGCTTTGAAAAAACCTCTTGATGCAAAGCCTTTAGGCGAATTTGTTAAGTCATCTTGGAAAATAACAATAGCCTTCGACGATCCAACGGTTCCATGCTATGCGCCTGTTTGGGAAACAGCCATTTCAATAATATTAGAAGAGCTGAAAAAAGCTGGTGTAAGCAAAGGTCAAGTCACGTTATTATGCGCTAATGCTTTGCATCGTAAGTTTCGTCTTTCTGAGCTCGAAACGATATTGGGAAGTTCAATTGTTAAGGAATTTGAAGATAGAATTCTTTGCCACGACGCTGAGGATCGAAATAACATCATGTATCTTGGGAAAACATCTCGTGGTTACGATGTTGAAATTAGTAGGCTGGTCGTAGATTCTGACCTTACGATATATGTTAACGCATTATCCACGGGATTTAATGGCGGATGGAAGTCCATTTGCGTGGGGCTTTCAACATGGCAGTCTATTCGCTGGCACCATACCCCAGAAATTATGACCATGTCGCTTGTCAAAAATCCTATGCATGACATTTTAAACGAGATGGGCGCCCTTGTAGAGTCCAAGCTTGGGTTTGAAAAAATATTTAAAATTGAAACTTTGTTGGCGAATCCTTTTGAAGTTGCTAATGTGTGGGCTGGCACTGTAAATGCAACAAGAAGGGAAGCATTAAACATGCTAAAGGTACATATGCCCCAGCGAAGAAGTCTCCTGGAAGAAAAAGCGGATATTGTCTGTTACGGTATACCAGACTGGAGTCCATATGCTGCTTTTGCATCTATGACTCCGATTTTAACCCTCATATCCACAGGCTTAGGATATTTAGGCGGTATGATTGAAGCTGTTGGGAAACCTAAGTGCAGCGTAATTATAGCTACTCCGTGTCTGAATCAATGGGATGATGTTCATCATCCAACCCACCGTGAGATTTGGAATCGTGTCCTTACAAAGTCGTTAGACCCGAACGAAATTATGCAAGAGTATGCCGAACAATTTGCAGCTAGGACAGATTACATTACTAAATATCGTTTTGGATATGCTTTTCACCCTGTTCACGGCATACTCGCTTTGCATCCCCTTAAGCGTCTACGACACGTCGGCCAAGTTTTTATAGCTGGAGCGCAGGACCCGCAGCTTGTTAAGCATTTAGGCTTCGTTTGGACGAGAACCATCGAAGAAGCCATCGACAAAGCTCAAACGATTCATGGAAAGGATGCCGTCATTGCATGTGTGCAATATCCCATGATGGTGAATAGGCAATAGTACGATAGGCCTTTAGGATTTAGACAGACACGCATTGGTGAACATAGAGATGATAAATGTCCAAAGACTTTCAAGTTTCTGCCCACTTTGGCAGCCTTTTTTCCATAAAAGCTTTGTGCCCCTCCCTTCCCTCCTCTGTTTGTACAATGTTGATCAGCTCTTCAACAGCCTTCTTTAGTTTTTCTTGGTCGAAACTTAGGCTTGCCAGCCTTTTTATGGCTTTAATTGATGATGGAGCCGCCCTCATTGTTGCTTTCGCCATCCTCTCCGCAGCCAGCGTTAGCTCTTCATGTGGAACTACCTCGTTTACAAGTCCTATGCGCTTTGCCTCTTCAGCTGATATAGGCTCACCGGTTAACATCATCCAGCTTGCGTTAAGTCTTCCAATTATAAAAGCGCCAATCACAGCTGCCACTGGTGGAATAGCCCCAATAAGCGCTTCTGGAACGGCAAATGTGGCGTTTTTAGAGGCGACAACCAAATCGCAAAGCATTGCGATTTCGCAGCCTCCTCCATAGGCGAAACCATTAACAGCCGCAATTACAGGTTTTGACAATGAAATAATCTTCGTTATGGTTGGTGCTGCAAAATTCCAAAAAAAGGCCTTGAATTCTTCAGGAGTTTTAAGGCTAAAAACCTCTTTTATGTCGTCGCCAGCACAAAAGGCTTTACCAGCACCCGTTATCACTATAGCTCGAACATTTTCATTTTTTTCTGCACGTTCTAGGTTTTCGTAGATTTCCCGCCATAACTTTCTATTTAAAGCATTGAGCACTTCTGGACGATTTAGCGTAATCCAAGCAATAGAGTCCTTCTCCCTATACAAGGTGCATTCAAGATTTGACATTTTTCTCCTCTCGTCAAAGTGGTTATGTCCTTTGAGATTTAAACTTTCAATGGTTGAATTTCCTTTATAGTTTATTGGTTTTATCTGATCTTTGATTTTACTTATGCCCGGACCATTAAGGCTGTTTCGTATGTTACAACAACTTCGTCTTTCTGATTTTTAACGATGTTTCTGAACTTTAATATCCCTGCGCCAGGTCTGCTTTTGCTAGGCCTTGCCTCAAGGATTTCTGACTTAACCTTTATAGTGTCGCCTATAAATACAGGGGCAGTAAACCTAACATTATCCATTCCAAGGAATGCGAGCACTTCCAATTGTGGTCTTTGCATTGTTCGTAGGGCTAGTCCAGAGGCTACGCTTAGAGTTAACATTCCATGGGCTATTCTCTGGCCGAAAGGACTGTTCTTCATATACTCAGCGTTTGTGTGGAGCTCTGTCCAGTCTCCAGAAATTCCAGCAAACATAACTATGTCAGCTTCAGTAATTGTTCT
>Ga0207433_10012712_pt1 | contig 12532 bp, 10 predicted proteins | sample YelNatPaOPGAMG01_FD_187559 | JGI IMG/M metagenome (GOLD analysis project Ga0207433, IMG submission 187559) | Hot spring thermophilic microbial communities from Obsidian Pool, Yellowstone National Park, USA - OP-RAMG-01 (SPAdes) (version 3) | ecosystem: Environmental > Aquatic > Thermal springs...
TTTACAAACGGCCTTCTTCTGGGCTTGAACTGCGTTGATCGATGCTCCATTTGAGCAGCGGAGGTGTGATAATTGTTGTTACCAGAACAACAATTACGATTGCCGATAATATTGCAGGCCTTACAACAGGTAAACCATCAATGAATAACTTACTGCCTACTGCAGCAAAAATAAGGCCGACTTCTCCTCTGGGGATCATTCCGATTCCAATTGCAAGTCGATTCAGTCGATTGCCTATTACTCCTAATCCACAAACCTGTTTGCCAAGAATGGCAGCTATAGAGAGAGCTCCGGCAAATAAGAGTATGTTCGTGTGAGCAAGCTCAGATAAAGTGACGCTTGCTCCCATGCGAACGAAAAAGATCGGTACAAGAAATGCTGCCAGTGGATTTATTAATTCGTCAATTGAATGTTCACCACGTTCACTAAAATCTTTCCAATGTATTTCATCGAGCATCAGCCCCGCGGCAAATGCTCCTACAATCGGAGCCAGGCCAATTCGTGCAGCGGTATAGGCAAATCCGAAGCAGATGACAAGTCCTGATGTTAAAACAATATCTGCTGCTTTTAGTCGAGAGGCAAAGCGAAGCACCAACGGAGATAAACGTTGACCGATCAACACTGCTCCTAATAAAAATGTCGTAGCCCTGAGCGCGACTGCTATGAATGTCCACGCTGATAATCCAGAACCAGATGAAGATGCGGTTATTAGCCCTTGTATTACGGCAAGAACGATCAGTCCCTGCACGTCATCTATAACCGCTGCGCCCAGGATTATGTTTGCCTCAGGAGTTTGGATGCGGCCGATATCACGAAGAACTCGTGCCGTAATGCCTACGCTGGTAGCACACAGCGTAGCTCCTATAAATACATGCGTATAGACACTGGCTGTTGGTAAAAATATCCGCGAAATAACCCAACCGAGAAAAAACGGCGCTACAATTCCTAATGTGGCGACCATAAACGACGAAGCGCCAACCTTCGCCATTTTTCCGATATCTGTTTCAAGTCCTACCTGAAAAAGGAGTAACATAACACCGATTTCGGATAATATACCGATACTAGAGTCTGTGCGAACGAAGTCTAAATTGTGATATCCAAGCAGGTAGAAATTTCCGACGATAATACCGAATATCAATTCGCCTAGGACCGCCGGCTGTCCGATTCGTACGGCTATATCACCACCGAATTTCGCGGCAAGCAGGATAACAATCAATGCAAGCAATACGCTGCCGACATTTGTCTCGCTTGATGCAGTGGATGCGTGAGCAGGAATAATAGTCAAAGCTAGGATAGCTGCTATTGCGAGTACAGCCCGAATTGTAATAGATAAGCGGGGTTTTGGGGAACTCACTTAATGGCCTCGATGCGTATGTGCTCTTGTGTACTTGTATGCTTGGCGAAATCGATTAGTTACAGTATGATTAAATACGTATATAGCATAGTCCTTCGGTTTCGACTATATGTATCGTAGTTACTGAGAAACAAGAAGGTTTCCTTAAGGTTATTCTTTAAGTTTTGTATGCTCTAAATACTGATCCTATGCTTCCCGATATACAATGCTGTATTGACTTGCTTTGAGTGGAGGAATTGAATGTCTAAGAAGCTCGGAAGAGATGCTGTAGAGCGTTACCATAAGAATCCGATTATCACGCTTGAAAGTGTCCCTTTTCCCTGCAACACCGTTTTTAACGCGGGCGCTGCAAAGTTCGGAGATGAATATATTTTGATGCTGCGGGTTGAGGACCTGTCGGGTCGCTCTGTTTTTGCACTTGCGAGAAGTGAAGACGGCGCGCATTTCACGGTCGATCCGGAGCCGGCGATGGAGCCATCAAAGGAAGAGCCTTTCAGGTCTTATGAGCGCCGTGGCATCGAAGATCCTCGCATCACATATCTTGAGGGTTCATATTACATCATGTATACGGCATACTCCAGGTATGGTGCCCGGCTTGCGCTTGCAAAGACCGATGATTTCAAAACTTATGAAAGAATCGGCTTGATATCGCAGCCGGAGAATAAGGACGGCTGCCTGTTCCCTCGAAAGATCAGGGGGCGCTATGTTCGGCTGGACAGGCCTTATGGAGGCGGGACCGGTAATATATGGCTTTCCTATTCGGATGATCTGCTTCATTGGGGAGACTCGGAAGTCGTCATGACGACGCGCGGCGGTTTCTGGGATCAGGACAGGATCGGCGCATGTGCTCCTCCGATCGAGACCGAGCATGGATGGCTCGAGATATACCATGGTGTAAAAAATACCTCGGCGGGTCCGCTTTATCGAATGGGAGCGGTGATCCTCGATCTCGAGAACCCAGCTAAGGTTATTTGCCGGAGCGCTGTCCCGATTCTTATGCCTCGTGAATATTATGAACGGGTAGGGGACATCGGAAATGTAGTATTTTCCTGTGGCGCTCTGCTTGAAGATGGCGGAAGACTGAGAATATTCTATGGGGCTGCTGATACGTGTATTTGTCTGGGATTCGCTGATGTCGATGATCTTATCGACCGCTGCCAGCTCGATTACGAAGGCGACCTGCCGGAGTAGAAAACACCCAGGCGCTGAGCTCTCGTTTAATGCCATAAATATGGACATACAGGTGTAATTCTGGCGGAAAGAATAGAGAAGCTGAAGCTTTCTCTATTCTGACCTCCGCATTTTGTTGACACTGCGAGCTCAAAGCTGGTATAATTATTTTGCTCGCGGTGAGTGACCGGCGAATGCTTTGCCGTGAGATTATGCTGATGTAATATTCTGATATGCTTGACTGTGTCGAGCGTTCTTGGTATAATAATTGACGGCCAAGAACGAGTGCGTGGACGATTAGCTCAGTTGGTAGAGCAGTGGACTCTTAATCCATTGGTCCAGGGTTCGAGTCCCTGATCGTCCACCAGCTCACCCAATCGCGGGCGAGTGGTGGAATGGCAGACACGCTAGACTTAGGATCTAGTGCCGCAAGGCGTGCGAGTTCAACTCTCGCCTCGCCCACCACTACCTGAAAGTTGGTAACGCGCGGGGGTGGTTCAGTGGTAGAACGCCACCTTGCCAAGGTGGATGTCGCGGGTTCGAGTCCCGTCCCCCGCTCCATTTACTTGCACTTAGGGTATAGGATACCGGTCACGAAACCTGCTTTGTGTGGTGTTGAGTGAGTCGCAACGTCCTGTATCCTTTTTTTTATGAGGGTATTGGAGATATTCGGTATGCAAGTTACACAGGAGCAGGTCACTCCTTGCGAGATTGATCTGCAGATTGAGATCGAGGTCGAGAAGGTCAATAAGGCTATTGACGAGACCTATAAAGAACTGGGAAAAGTAACCAACGTGCCCGGGTTCCGAAAGGGAAAGGCTCCGCGAGTGGTGCTGGAAAACTTCCTTGATGAAGATAAGGTCAAGGAACGGGCGGCTGACAGGATCCTGCAGCCTGCCTACAAAGAAGCTCTGGAAGAGACGAAGATCGAACCGTGGGCTCCCGCTGATGTGGAACTGGTGAAGTTTGAGATCGGTGAACCGTTGGTATTCAAAGCAAGGGTGCCGCTTGCTCCTAAAGTCGAACTTGGTGATTATGTCGGGCTCGAGATCGAACGCGATGTTCCTGAAGTTACCGAAGAACAAATAGACGACGAGATCAAGCGGATGCTGGAGCGGCAGACACAGTATGATCCTATCAAGGATAGGCCGCTGAAGAAAGGTGACACCGCTGTTCTCGAGCTTAGAGATGAGAGCAAGCCCGATGAGGAGCCGAGAAGGCAGGTTGCCAATCTTGGTGAATTATTACCTGAATTCAATGAGGGTCTTGAGGGGATGAGCGTCGATGAAGAAAAAGTCATCGAAGTAACTTATCCAGAAGACTATCAGGATGAGGAACTACACGGAAGGACAGTGTCGTTCAAAGTAAAGGTTGTTGAGGCTTACGACCGCAAGGTTCCCGAGCTTAACGACGAGTGGGTAAAGAAGTCATTCGTGCCGGAGCCTAAGGAAGGCGAGGAGCCTGATCCTGATGCCGTTGATACGGTGGAGAAACTTCGCGCGAAGATACGCGAGGCAATGGAAAAAGCTGCTCGTGATATAGCCGATACGGCTGTAGAGAACGAGATTGTTGAAAAGATCGTACAGAACTCGACTGTCGATTTCCCGGAAGTAATGGTGAACGAGCGCGTTCATTCGAGGCTCGATGAACTGGTAGAAGAACTCAAAAAGAGACAGCTTACCCTTGATGATTATATCAAGCATACTGGCAAGTCCCCTAAAGAGCTGAGTGATGAGTATGCAGAGGAGGCCAGGGCTGGCATAAAGACAAGCCTGGTGCTGCATGAGATCCTTGAGAAGGAATCGCTCAAGGTCGAAGACGAGGAGTACGATAAAGAAGTTGAGGCAATGGCCGAGTCCCGTAACGTGCCTGTCGAGAGCATGAAAGCATATATAGACAGCACAAACGCGAGAGATAGCATTTCTCATAGAATATTGCACAAAAAAGTTATGGACTTTCTAGTGCATGCTTCCAATATTAAGAATGTAGGGCAGTGATGCAGGTATGCGATGCTGTCCTAACAGAAAGGAGTAATAGGGTATAATGGCATTAGTCCCTATGGTTGTTGAGCAAAGCTCGCGCGGCGAACGCGCGTATGATATATACTCCCGCCTCCTGAAGGACAGGATAATCTTCATCGGGACACCGATCGATGACGATGTCGCCAACCTGGTGATGGCTCAGTTGCTGTTCCTATGGAAAGAGGATCCGGACAGAGATATTGACCTGTATATCAATAGCCCTGGCGGATCGGTTATCGCAGGACTGGCAATTTATGACACGATGCAGATTATCAAGCCGGATGTCGCAACGACATGCGTCGGCCATGCGATGAGCATGGGTGCGATATTGCTGGCGGCGGGTGCGAAGGGCAAAAGGACGGCTCTTCCTAACTCCAGGATTATGATCCACCAGGGAAGCGCCGGATTCCACGGAACCCCGTCCGATATCGACATCGTCGCGAAAGAGGTTCTTCGCTATAAATCGCTCCTTATCGATCTGTTGGCCAAGCATAGTGGTCAGCCGATCGAGAAGGTCGAGAAGGACATCGACCGCGACTTCTACATGTCTCCGGACGAAGCAACTCAGTACGGTATTATCGACAAGGTCCTTACCGGACCTGGCTAGAGAAACCACACTTATCAAGTTAGAGACTAGCCCGTGGTGAGGTGAGATCCGCTGCCACAGCGGGTCACCTCACCGCTTTGTAGGGGGATTCAGAACTTGGCAAGAATCAGTTATGACCGCACCGGCGAGCGGTGTTCTCTCTGCGGCAAGAGTAAGGATCAGGTTAGAAAGCTGCTGGTAGGCGTTTACGGCGGCATCTGCCTGGACTGCGTCGAGCTGTGTAATGAAATCATACGAGGGGATGCGAGCCAGAACGCTGACTATTCATCGTTTGGCGCGATTCCCAAGCCCAAGGAAATTTACCGCATACTAAGTCAGTATGTGGTTGGGCAAGAGAAAGCGAAACGGTCGCTTTCGGTGGCGGTTTACAACCACTTCAAACGAATAAACGCCCAGATGACTGATGTAGAACTGCAGAAATCCAATATTCTGCTGATTGGTCCGACTGGCTCCGGCAAGACGCTCCTCGCTCAGACTCTCGCCAAGATTCTGAACGTGCCATTCGCTATCGCCGATGCAACCTCGCTTACCGAAGCCGGATATGTGGGAGAGGATGTAGAAAATATACTCCTCAAGCTCCTGCAGGCGGCTGACACCGGCGACAGCATCCAGAACACGGTTAAAAATGCCCAGCGGGGTATCGTTTACATCGATGAGATCGACAAGATCACCCGTAAGGCGGAAAATCCCTCGATAACGAGAGACGTGTCCGGCGAGGGTGTGCAGCAGGCTCTCTTGAAGATTCTGGAGGGCACGGTTGCGAGTGTGCCGCCACAGGGCGGAAGAAAGCATCCTCAGCAGGAATATGTCCACATAGATACCACTAATATCCTCTTTATATGCGGAGGCGCTTTCGAGGGTCTCGAGGATATTATCAGACGCAGAGTTTCCGATAACAGCATGGGATTCCGCGCTGATATCAAGAGCAAGAAAGACAGCAATGTCGGAGAAATCCTGGCACAGGTAATGCCTCAGGACCTGCTCAAATATGGGCTCATCCCTGAGTTCGTGGGCAGATTGCCTGTCGTATCGACTCTCGATGCTCTCGATCAGGATGCTCTTGTCAAGATCCTTACGCAGCCAAAGAACGCGCTGGTAAAGCAGTATCAGAAATTCTTCGATTATGATGGTGTGGACCTTACGTTCACCGACGACGCGCTGAGCGCGATAGCCGGCGAGGCGCTCGACCGAGGCATGGGCGCAAGGGCTCTTCGGGCGATCATCGAGGATGTCATGCTCAATATTATGTATGAGATTCCATCTTCGAAGGACGTAAAGAAGTGCATTGTGACCGAAGACACCATTCTAAAAAAGAAGGAGCCTACGCTCGTAACACTGAGCGAAGTTAAACAAGCATCGTAGTATGTCTTACATAGGACAAGCCATTCAGGATGAGCTCCCTGCACGCCAGGGAGATGGCACGGCGCCGCGAAAATTGCCTAGAGTATTACCTGTACTCCCGGTCAGGGACACGGTATACTTCCCGCATATGCTTTTTCCGCTGTTTCTGGGGCGCGAGAAATCGATCCGCGCCCTGGATTATGCGCTGGAAAATAATAGATACGTGCTTCTGGTAGCCCAGAAGGAAGTATCGGTCGAAGATCCGACAACTGAGGACATTTATACCGTAGGCACCATTGCGGAGATTATGCAGGTCTTGCGAGTGCCTGATGGTACCGTGCGAGTTACCCTCGAAGGCATCGAACGCGGGAAAGTAACTCAGTTTACTCAGACCGACCCATTCTTCAAAGTCCGCATCAAACGGCTCTCGGACACACGCCCGAAAGGGCTGCGCATTGAGGCGCTGATGCGGAGCGTTACCTCGCTTTTCGACCAACTTGTCCAGAACCAGAGTGGACAGAACGGTCGCCCGATTCCTCCCGAATTGCTGATGAATGTCGTCAGCATCGATGAGCCTGGAAAACTCGCGGATACGATAGTTCCTCATCTTCCACTGCGCACCGAAGCCAAGCAGGAAATGCTGGAAGCGGCGGATGTCGAAGTTCGCCTGGATAAGCTGAATGTTATTCTCCAAAAAGAGATGGAGGTTCTCAGCATCCAGCGAAACATTCGAAGCCGCGTCGAAAAGGAAATGGGAGATACGCAGCGGGAGTATATCCTTCGCGAGCAGATGAAGGCTATTCAGCAGGAACTCGGCGATCGAGATGGGCGTTTGAGCGAGATCGAAGAATATAAGAACAAGATTACAGATGCGCGCATGCCTGAGGGAGTAGAAGAGAAGGCCTTAAAAGAGCTCGATCGCCTTGATAAGATGCCTTTTGCGGCTCCCGAAGGTGTGGTTATTCGTAATTACCTAGATTGGTTGATTTCGCTGCCATGGGAGAGCTACTCCGAGGAATCTCTCGACATAGATGAAGCCGCCAAGGTGCTGGACGAAGACCATTATGGCCTTGCGAAGGTTAAAGAAAGAATAATCGAGTTCCTGGCTGTGCGAAAGCTGGCGAATGAGATAAAAGGGCCGATCCTTTGCTTCGTCGGACCTCCTGGTGTAGGTAAGACGAGCATCGGCAAGTCGATCGCTCGCGCTCTGGGACGCAAGTTCTACAGGCTGTCGCTCGGTGGAGTTAGAGATGAAGCTGAGATAAGAGGGCATCGCAGGACTTACGTCGGAGCGCTTCCCGGAAGAATTATCCAGGGAATCAAGCAGGTCAACACGAAAAATCCGGTCTTTATGCTAGATGAGATAGATAAGATCGGAGCCGACTTCCGTGGCGACCCATCAGCGGCTTTGCTCGAAGCTCTTGATCCCGAGCAGAACGACCAGTTCAGCGATCATTACCTTGAGGTGCCGTTCAACCTGCGGGATGTGATGTTTATTACGACCGCGAATGTGCTCGATACTATTCCGCCGGCTCTGCGGGACAGGATGGAGGTAATTCGCTTCTCGGGTTATATAGAAGATGAGAAGCTGAAGATCGCCAACCAGTTCCTTATTCCCAAGCAGCTTAAGGAAAATGGGCTAACGGGTTCGCTGCTCTCGATTCAGGACAGTGCAATAAAAAGAATCATCAGAGAATACACGCGTGAAGCTGGTGTGCGTGGCCTCGAACGAGAGATTGCCAGTATATGCCGCAAGGTAGCTAAAGAAGTCGCTAAGGGTGGAACCGAAAAGACTACGGTCAAAGACAAGGATGTCAAGAATTACCTTGGTTCTCCTAAATATCATTATGGTAGAGCAGGGGAAACGGACGAAGTCGCAGTGGCGACAGGGTTAGTCTACACCGAGTTCGGCGGCGATATCGTATCGATAGAAGCTGTTCTGATGCGCGGTGAAAAGGGCAACCTGACCCTTACCGGCCAATTGGGCGACGTGATGAGGGAGTCTGGTCAGGCTGCGCTTACCTACGTGCGTTCTCGCGCGAAGATACTTGGCGTAGACGAAGACTTCTATTTCAAGGCGGATTTGCATATTCATGTCCCCGAAGGCGCTGTTCCTAAAGATGGACCTTCGGCCGGTGTCACGCTTGCCACGGCGATTGCATCCGCGATTACAAAACGTCCCGTAAGAAAGGATGTCGCTATGACCGGTGAGATCACCCTGCGTGGACGCGTTTTACCTGTGGGTGGAGTAAAAGAAAAGGTCCTGGCTGCTCATAGAGCTGGGATCAGGACGGTTATTCTGCCCAAGGAGAACGAAAAGGACCTGGAAGATATTCCCGAGAATGTCTGCGGGGAGATGACATTTAACTTCGTAAAGCATGCTGATGAAGTATTGAAGATAGCTTTGCTCGATGAACCGAAGAAGCTAAAATAGTATCTTCATAATAGATCAATTAAAATGCCCCGAGCTCTAAAGCCCGGGGCATTTTTAATGCGTTCCTATCCCCCCATGGACTAGTAAACTGGTGCGGGTGGGTAGGCTGGCTGGCTACCAGGTGGACAAGTCGGCTGCGCGGCAGGCTGGCATGTCGGCTGGCATGTCGGTTGACATATTGGTGCGCTGGGTCCAGTTCCGTAAGGAGCAGCTATTGCTCCAGGCGGACAAACGCCGGGGACCGCAGTTGCGCTTACCGGAAGACCATTTCTGGCTAGCCATCTCTGAAGCGCATCTATCTCGTTAGCGCATGCTCTTGCATTGATGTTGCCCTGATCGCGCAGTTGCGGAAGTGTCGCTCTGGTTGCTGCTAACTGGGCAGACTGTTGTGATTGCTGGAGAAGACCTACCATTAATGTCGCCCAGCGAGCGCTAAAGTCCATTCCAGCTACACCCATCAACTGGTTTCGGTACATTGCAACTTCATTGTAATCGACAGGAAGTGCTCCATAACCTGCTTGACGAGCAAATAGAGCGAGCTTTTGATTCTGCTGAATCCGCTCATTGCGGATCTTGATAGCCAGGTCAGTGATGTCATCACTTGGAGCCATTTCCGCACCCACACTGGCCACCGCAATTATGTCCATATTATGCTGGTACATAGCAGGTATGTAGGCTTTGTCGAAGTCGGTTGCGCACACCAGATTTGTAATCTTCGGCAGTGGGCCGCAGCCGAACTGAGCAGGAATAGGACAAGGCTGCGGGCAAACAGCCTGGCTGGTCGGAGCCGGCTGGCACGTGGCTACCGGCGCGCAGGTCGGAGCTGGTTGGCATGTAGCCACCGGCGGACACGGCTGACATGTAGCAGTTGGTTGTGCCGGCGCCGGTGCGCATTCTGATTGTGCTAATGCTGCAGTACCGGACAACGCCAACACCATTACCAAGGTTAGCATGGTTACGGGTCGCATGATCTTGCCTCCCGACATTAGAATGTTATCGACTTGTACATTCCCTGCAAAGGCGGTCAACAAACCGACAGCCTGTGCGCGATATCGGGATTCATTATCATTGCTGTCATAGGATAGCCGCCAGGCACGCGATATATGCTGTTATGAATACCTTAAAGTCTGTTTTGGAATTACTCGACAGCTGGTTTTATGATCAGGCGCCGTTGGGTACCCTATAGGGCGAGCCTTGCTTAGAGCAGGAACAGGCTGTAAAAACAGGAGGATGACGGTGATGGTCGTAGTAGAATTCAGCATTACCCCCGTTATTGGTGAGAATCTGAGGCCTTTTATCGACGCTGCTATAAGTGAAGTAAAAAACTCGGGCCTGAAATATGAGGTGGATGCTATGTCCACCACCATCGAAGGCAGCCTTGACCAGGTCTTGGGCGTCGTCAAGAAAGCACATGAAGCAGTGAAGGCAGCCGGAGCGGATCGAGTGCTCACGGAGATCCGTATAGACGACAGGTCTTCAGGGATTACTATTGCCGAGGAATTAGAGGGCTATAGAGCTTCAGTTTAGAGGCATACAAATCGAGATAGCATCGGAAAAGTTTATCGCGCCTGAGTAGATGGCAGTGACTACGACCACGCCTTCGACTCCCATCGGCTCGAGGGCTTTTATCTCACGCAGGTCTTCCAGGCTGCTTACACCACCCGATGCGATGATGGGAGTTTCAAGAGTCTGAGCGAGGCGTCTGATAGCGATCGTATTGATCCCACCGTGCATACCCTTGCGCGAGACATCGGTAAATACAATACGTTTCGCGCCCAGCGCGATCATCCGTTTCGCAAATGCATCGGCGCGTTCATCTGTTCTTGCCTGCCAGTCTCTTACGGCAACGTAACCGTTAAGGCTAGCGACGCTGAGGATCGTTCTGTCCCCTAAAGCGCCGAATATTTCTTCCGCGAGTGTCGCATTGAGCGCTGCAGTTGTACCAACGACTATGCGGTCAACTCCTATATCAAGAACACGTCTGGCAGTTTCTAACGATCGGATACCACCGCCGAGGTCGACCGGAATTCCTGCTGAAGAGATGATCCTCTTTACCGCGCCTAGATTCTGGGGTTCGCCCATCCTTGCTCCGTCAAGATCGGCAAGATAAAGCCGACGAGCTCCTTTATCGGCCCACATCCTTGCAACTTGAGCAGGGTCATGCGAGAAACGACTAAGGCCGGCGAAAGAGCTGTGTACTGGACACACGCATTCGCCGTCCATAAGGTCTATTCCCGGAATGACTTCCATCTTGGACTTTCCCCTTCCGTGCGTTTACGATGCTGCTATAGCGTCTGCAAGGTTCACACTACCCGTATATAGCGCCTTACCGAGGATTACCCCCTCGATCCCACTGTTTTCTATAGATTTAAGATTGGTAATATCTTCGATTGTTGTTACGCCGCCGGAAGCGATAACAGGAATGGTGATCGACTCCGCCATCTGTTTCATCGCGGCGATGTTAGCTCCCCGGAGCATACCATCTCTCGATATATCGGTGTAGATTACCCTCCTCGCGCCAAGTCCCTGCATCCTCTGCGCGAACTCGATAGCTCTTTCACGAGTGATTTCTTCCCAGCCTTTCACTGCGACAAAGCCATCGCGAGCATCAACCCCAAGCACAGCCTGTTCACCTAATTCCACAAATATCCTCTCGGCGAGAGATTTATCCAGTGCGGCTGATGTGCCAATAATGATGCGAGATATACCTGCATCCAGCATTTTCCTTGCGGTCTCAAGAGAGCGTATTCCGCCACCGAGCTGAACCGGCACATCGACAGCGGAAATGATCCTTTTGATAGTCGCTGTTTCCTGGGGTGCGCCGACTCTCGATCCGTTCAGGTCTACCAGGTGAAGCCGCGTCGCGCCCTGATCGACCCACTGCCTGGCCATTTCAGCCGGATCATCGGCAAATACTGTCTGTTGATCAAACCTGCCCTGAACAAGCCTCACGCACTTGCCGTCCATCATATCGATTGCAGGAATGATTTCCACCAGGTAACCTCCGAGACATTTCGACGCTTTACGCCGCGGTTTCGTTCCCTGTCTTATCAATATTGCCACCAGGCTATTGAGTTTCATACAGTTATGTGACGTACTGGCCATTCAGATTATGTGCGAAGCCTTCTGCCAGATAATCACTACATTACCTGAAACTCAGTAATAAGACAGTCAACTATTCTAGTATACCAGAGTGGACAGTGGTTGAGCTACAGTGGGAAGTAATGAAGACCGATATTGAGAGAAAGATGAGAGGCAGACATGCCACCTCTCACCATTTTTACAGCGTTCCCTTTGTGGAGGGTATGCCTGTGACCCTGGGGTCGAACGAGAGAGCTTCTCGCAGGGCGCGGGCGAAAGACTTAAATGCCGCCTCGATGATGTGGTGCGCGTTGCTGCCATCAAGCTGGCGGATGTGCGTATTGATTCCGGCATTGTTGCACAGCGCCTTAAAAAACTCCGGCGTAAGCTCGGAATCGAATGCTCCGACCATTTCCTTGCCGATCACAAGGCCATACACAAGACTGCCGCGGCCACTTATATCGAGCGCTGTCATCACAAGAGCTTCGTCCATAGGCACAACTGAAGATCCGTATCGCACAATA
>Ga0207433_10012714_pt1 | contig 12530 bp, 10 predicted proteins | sample YelNatPaOPGAMG01_FD_187559 | JGI IMG/M metagenome (GOLD analysis project Ga0207433, IMG submission 187559) | Hot spring thermophilic microbial communities from Obsidian Pool, Yellowstone National Park, USA - OP-RAMG-01 (SPAdes) (version 3) | ecosystem: Environmental > Aquatic > Thermal springs...
ATGGGGATGGAGATGTTCTTTCCTCCCGCACCCTGTCTCACATACTTAATGGGGATTCTCTCTCCATCCTTGAATGCAGGACTTGAGATCTCAAAAGCAGAAGCTCCGAAGGATAAAAAGGCAAGGCAGAGAGTAAAAAAGAAAACTCCTTTTGACATAATCTCCTCTCCCACGTTCATTATATCAAAAATGTGGAGAAAAAAGGTGTTAGGCTCAATCTCTCACAACCCCATTTCCCCATTCTTCATTGAACATTAGTAGCCTTAAGTCCAAAGGGAGGATTAGCATTCCTCCTTTACAAACCAGCCATAGGGATATTTTCTATCCAATCCAAGTTTACCCCTGACATAACTGATGGCTTCACTGTCCTTTTCCCGGATGGCTTCAAGCACAACCTGACCCTTCAATGCTAAATCAAGTTTTCTCCTAAGTCCTGTCATCCTTACCCTCCTTCTCTTTTATTATATGCCATCCTTAATAAGAGGTGAACCAAACTTAGGGGGTTGTCCAGGATTTGGGGGAAAGTATAGTTGAGGGGAAATACGCAAGGGTAAATGAGAGCTTAAGATTTAATAAAAGTGTTCGATAATTTTATAAAAAGATTTGAGTTTAGAGGGTTTAAATGACGAGTATGTGTAGTTTTTTGTCCTTTATAGGCAATTCTATTGAAAATAAAAAAAAAGAAGAGGCAATCTGTATGAAACAACCCCCCCCCCCAAAAAAAGTCACGAGCAGAAATAATAGATTATACTTCTGCGTCAAAAGTCTGGAAGGGATTTGTTTTTATTCATATCCATCCTTAAAAAATAAAACAGCCTCAAAAACAAACAATAAGAGTCAGTTGGGCTTTCTTTCACAATTTTCAGATAAAACTTCCAATCTAAACACAAAAACCAATTTATTGGGAGGTGTATCATGGCAGACCTGAAGAAAAAAGGTATATCCGTTAAGGGTCTGGCAAAGCCAGAACCAGGGGGGTTACAGAAAACCAGTTCTTCAGATGATTTTGACCTCACAGGCAAAAGGGAAGAGGCAAGGCGGATAGCTCAGGACAAGGCAAGGGCAAGGACACTTGCAAAGCAGCAGCAGATTGCAGAGCGGATTGCTACTGCAACAGAGCAGCTTGCCTCAGCTGTTGAAGAATTGAGCTCTGCTGCAGAGGAACTCAATCGTTCTATGGAGCAGATTGCAAAAGGCGCAGAAGAGGCAAGCGGTGCCTCTGAAGAATCAAGGGCGGCAATAGTCCAGATTGAAAAGGGCTCAACCCAGATAACAAAAGCATCAGAGGAGAATCTAAAGAAGACCAATATCATAAAACAGCAAATTGCTGACGCAGTCGCTGGTATTGAATCCCTAATAAAAGGGGTAAACGAAGCAGCCTCTGCTTCTCTGGAGACAGCAAAGCTCATGGCAGAGCTGGAGAAACAGTCAGAAGAAATCGGCAATATAGTCCAGGCAGTTGTTCGCATAGCCGACCAGACCAATCTCCTCGCATTAAATGCAGCCATTGAGGCAGCCAGAGCTGGTGAGCATGGAAGGGGTTTTGCTGTTGTTGCCGATGAGGTGAGGAATTTAGCAGAGACATCAGAGAAAAGTGCAAGAGGCATTAAGGATGTAGTGGCTGAGATCCAGGCCTCTGTGAAAAATATCGTTACCGAGATAAATCAGATTGGGAGCAATGCAAAAGAAGAAACAGAACGTGGAAAAATAATTACAAAGGAACTTCAAAATATTACAAAAAAGATGGACGAATTTCAAAAGGCAGTGGTAGAGATAGATAATGTTGCTAGGCAATCACTTGAAGAGGCAAAGGAATTTTTAAAGGGTGCAGAACAGATAGCATCTGCTGCAGAAGAGCTTGCCTCATCAGCGGAACAGGCAAGAAAAGGCACAGAACAGCAGACAAAGGCATTCTCAGAGATATCCTCTGCAGCGCAGGAGCTTTCAAACACAGCGGAGGATCTTAAAAATTCTACTGATACAAAAAAATCTGCTGAAGAACTTGCAGCTATGGCAGAGGAATTATCTGCCAATATCGAAGAGGCAAGCTCCGCATCACAGGAACTCGCCCAGGCCATTGAACAGATAAAGACCGCCTCAGAGCTGCAGGCAAAAGAAGCTCAAAAGAGCTCCGAAAGGGCAGAAAAATTAAGTACTGCAGCTAAACAGATAGAGGCAAGATCCCAGCAGCTTTTAAAGGACAGTAAAGAACTGGCCAGTTTTCTTGCGGAAAATAAGATAAATGTAGACAGACTGATAGAAAATATAAACAAATCTGCCGATGACAACCTGAAGGCCGTTGATAATATAAAGGCTCTTGAAGACCGCACCAGAAAGATAGACAAGATAGTGGAGGCAATAATGAATGTCACCATACAGACCAATATGCTTGCTGTAAGTGGTTCCATTGAGGCAGCTCGAGCAGGAGAGCATGGCAAGGGTTTTTCAGTAGTGGCTGGCGATATACGTAACCTTGCCAATGAATCTGCCGAGAATGCCGACAAAATCAAGGATATGGTGAGGGGCCTCCAGTATCTTATAACCAGATGCATGCAGGACATAGAACTTGCAGCACGGACAGCAAGGTCAGAAAGCGAAAAGGCAAAGCTATCTTCTTCTGCGCTTATAAAGATTGAAGAGGATATGGGATTTATTCAGAGGGCAATGGAGGATACCCTCGGTTTAGCCCAAGAGTCCCTACAGGCAATTGAACAGGCAAAGAAGGGCGTAGAACAGATTGCATCAGCGGCTGAAGAGGCCTCAAAGGCCATAGCACAGGCAGCAGCAGCAGCTGAGGAACAGGCAAGAGGCCTCCAGGAAATCTCTCAGGCCATTGAAGAGATCGCTTCCCTTGCTGATGAGATGCAGAGTATGTAGGGAGGTGGATTATGAACACCACCAAAGATACCCAGATTGCGACCTTTATGGTAGGTAAGGAAGTCTTTGGCATAGGTATCCATTCCATAAAAGAGATAGTCCGCTATCCTGATATAACAGAGGTCCCTAAGGCACCACGCTATTTAAAGGGGATTACAAACCTTCGTGGCACTGTTATGCCTGTCATTGATGCAAGAATTAGACTTGACCTACCAGAGACAGAAGTAACTGAACAGACAAGGATAATAGTATTTGATACAGGCCAGGCACCAATAGGCCTCCTTGTAGATAAGGTAAAGGGTGTAATGAGCATGGAAAACCTTGAGAAAGAACCGCCACCCCCTATTGTATCATCTGGTATAGACAGGAAATTTGTCTCAGGGGTCATAAAGGCAGATAAAAACCTTATAATGGAACTTGACCTTCAAGCACTCTGTGAAATTGACATCAAAGCCATAAGCGATCGCAGAGAGAAAAGAATAACTCAAGGTGAAGGGGAGGAATTAAAGACAGAATCAGGCAATGAAATTCAGCTTGTTACATTTATAATAGCAGGGGATGAGTACGCCTTTCCCATAGAAAATGTAAAAGAGGTTTTGAGGGTGGGAAAGATAACAACAGTCCCGAAGGCACCAGGTTATGTTCTTGGTATGCTCTCGGTCAGGGATTCAATTCTGCCGATAATTGATATAAGAAAACTTTTTGGATTCCCATCGATTTCAGAAGATATCATTGCTGATATCGAAGAAATTAAAAAGAAGGAGGATAAAATATTCAATCAATTGAAGGCATCTGTCAATGAGAACGCACCTTTTATAAATGATCTTGATCAGGATAAATCACCCTTTGGCTTATGGATTGAGGGCTTCAATACATCCAGTGAATTTATTGACAAGGCCATAAAGCTGGTAAGGATGGAACATCAAAAACTCTACTCATCCATGAAGATGGCTGTAGATTCCACAAGAAAAAACAAAAAGGAAGAGGCCATAGCCTATTATGAAAGAGAGGTTCTCCCCTGTAAAGCACGTTTTGATACGCAGATAGAGGAGTTTATAGATACAATAAAAAAGCACATAAAAGAGGATCAGCGCATACTTGTCATAGAAATACAGGCTACACCTATTGGGATACTTGTAGATGGCATGAAACAGGTGGTCAGGGTGCCACATAAACTCATAGAAGAACCGCCATCCATCCTGCAGAAAAAAAAGGCGGAAAATATTCAGGGGATAGCAAAACTGGATTCCGGTAAAAGACTCATCATGCTTATCAATGAAAAAAACCTCTTTGATGCAGGGGTCCTTGAGGAGTTAAAAAATATGGAGAAAAGAGAGTCTTTAATCGAAACAGGTAAAACAGCTTCACATGATGAAGAGGTCCAGTTTGTAACCTTCAGGCTGGGCAATATTGAATTTGCAATATCAATAGATGATGTTCAGGAGATCAACAGGCTTGAAAACATAACCTCTGTCCCAAGGACCCCAGAATTTGTAGAAGGGGTCATGAATTTAAGGGGGAACATAATCCCTGTTATTGATTTGAGAACGAGATTTGATACGGAAAAAAGGCAATATGATGAATCAACGAGGGTCATCATAGTAAGCCTTCAGGGAAAGTTCACTGGTTTTGTAGTAGATGGGGTTTCAGAGGTATTAAGGGTTACAAAAAGACATATAGAACCTCCACCAGATGTAATAGCCGGGAATGTGAATACAGAATTCATAAAGGGTGTGTGCAAATTTGAGGATAGGAGCAGGATGATCCTTATCATAGATGTTTCAAAGATACTCACAAAAGAAGAACAGAGTGAATTGCAAGGGATTACACAGGAAGATGCGGGACAAACAACTTACGATACATCCAAAAAGGAGAAAAAAAAGAATACTGTAAAAACCACTTTAAAACAGGCAAACCCCAATGATCAAGAATAAAAGGATCCGTGTTCTTGTTGTGGATGATTCTGCTTTAATGCGTAAGGCTATGAGGGAGATACTCGAATCGGATAAAGATTTAGAGGTTGTTGCTACTGCCCGCGATGGTGAAGATGCAGTAGAGAAGGCAAGGGAATTGAGACCTGATGTTGTGACCATGGATGTAAACATGCCTGGAATGGATGGTATTACAGCCCTTCAGTATATAGTGGCAGAGTCTATATGCCCTGTTGTAATGGTTAGTTCTCTAACTCAGGATGGTGCCATCACTACATTTGAGGCACTTGAGCTTGGTGCCTTTGATTATGTGGCCAAGCCTGGTGGCACCATCTCTCACAACATAAAAAAGGTTTCACGGGAGATAATCGAAAAGGTAAAGGCAGCGGCAAAGAGTAATCTTTATAGCAAGCTTAAAGGGAGGTTTCAGAGATTAAAACAGGTAAAAAAGGATGTCCATGTCTTAAGCGATGGGAGTCCATCTGTTGCAGTGGCAATAGGTGCCTCAACAGGTGGTCCGCAGACACTGGGCGAGATAATTTCTATGCTTCCACCTGATCTTGATGCAGCGTTCTTTATTGTTCAACACATGCCTCCCAGCTTCACGTCATCCTTTGCTAAAAGGTTAGATAGTTATGCCAGTTTTCCAGTAAAGGAGGTAGAACCAGGAGAGAAAGTTAAAACCAGTAGTGGTTACCTTGGAAAAGGTGGTTACCACCTGCTTTTAAGGAGGCGTTCAGATGGCAATATCCTGACAAGACTCTCCACCGTACCAGAACACCTTTTTGTGCCTTCTGTAGGGGTTATGATGGAGTCTGTCTTAGATGTGTTTGGGGATAAAACCGTTGGTGTTCTTTTAACAGGGATGGGTGATGACGGTGCTGATGCAATGGTGAAGATACGGGAAAAAGGGGGCATTACAATTGCAGAATCAGAAGAGACTGCCATTGTATTCGGCATGCCAAAAGAGGCAATAGAAAGAGGAGGGGCAGATGTGGTTGCCCCGAGCTACAGGATCGCCGATGAAATAGTAAAAGCAGTTAAAAGTTTAATTTAATGGAGGATCATATGGCCTTAAAGGATTTTGCTTTGAGGCTTACCCATAAAGATGAAGGAGAGAGGCTTTATGCGGTTCATGACATCATGGATGCAAATATCAAGGAGATGATCCCTGTACTGATAGAACAACTCGAGAAGGAGGAATCCCAGGCGGTCAGGGATGCAATAGTTTCTGCCCTGAAACACATGGAAATGTCCATAACACCTTACTATGAGAGATTATTCGGGCTTTTCTTTTCTCCTGATGCCTTTCTAAGAAATGCAGCAGTTAGCATCTTTGGTTCAGGTAAAGAGGATGCTGTGGCATTTCTCACATCAAAGCTTGACCATACTGACCGTGAAGTAAGGAAGCTTATTCTTGACAGTCTTGTAGATATAGGAACACCCGAGGCAATCATGGCCATAAGGGCTGCAATTTATGATCCTGCAAAGAATGTTCAGATAACAGCGGTGGAATATTTGGGAAGGTTAGGTGACAGAGAGGCCCTTGAGGATATGATTGAACTTTTTAGAAAAGATGAAGAACCAATGCTACGTTCATCGATCGTAAATGCCCTGACAGAGATTGGGGATAGCTCTGTTATAAAAGAGTTGTTGATAATCCTTGCTCCTGATGGAAAGGTCTCTGATATAAATACCGTACTGCTACCAGATGTCATGAGGATGGTTGCAAGGCTTGGTAATATAAATGAAATCAGAGAATTGTTGAATTCATTCCCTTACCAGAAGATATATGCAAGGGATGTGGCAAATTTTATTTTAGAGGCTGTAAGAAGATTCCCTCTGTTAAAGGATTCAGAAGAGGTCATGGGTCTTATGACAGCAATAATAAATGACCCTGAGGTTGATGAGGATATCAAAAATTTTTGTGAGGAGCTTCAAAATGAATGACTATAGGCTCACACCTGATGAATTTCAAAGGTTTGCAGATCTCATATACAGAAGAACAGGCATAAAATTTGAGCAGAAAAAGATGTATTTTGTTGCAAAGAGGATAGAAAAACGCATGGAGGAACTCAACATTGAAAACCCTCTTGAATATCTCAGGCTTATTAAATTTGCCGATAGTAATGGCGGGGAATTTCAGAATCTTGTAAATCTCCTTACAGTCAATGAAACACACTTCTTCAGAGACTTCCCTCAGCTCCAGGCATTTGCAGAACACTGCCTTGTCCAGGTTGTGGAGAATAAAAATAAAAAAGGCGATGGAACCATAAGGATATGGTCAGCAGGATGCTCAACAGGTGAGGAACCATATACACTCTCCATAATCCTCCATGAGATGTTAGAAGATATAAGCGCCTGGCAGATAGAGATACTCGCAACTGATATAGATCTTAATGCCCTTAAAAAGGCAGAAGAAGGTGTTTATGAATCAAGGAGTGTAAAGGATGTCCCACCTGAATATATATCCAAATATTTTATCCGTTTTAAGGACAAGTACATCATTAAGGAAAAGGTGAAAAATCTGGTCAGTTTTGAGCATCTGAACCTTTTTGATGGACAAGCCATTAGACACAAAAAGGGTTTTGATTTTATATTCTGCAGAAATGTGCTCATTTACTTCGATGAGGTCTCAAGAAGGAAGGTAGTTGACCATTTTTATGTAGCCCTTGCTAAAGGAGGCTTTATTTTTTTAAGTTCAAGCGAATCTCTGTCAAGGATAACTACTGCCTTCAAGCTAAAAAGGCTTGGAGGACATCTCGTATATACGAAGGAGTAAGGAAGATGAAGAAGGTTTTGATTGTAGATGATTCTCAGGTAGTCAGAAGCTTTCATGGTAACATCCTTAAATCCGCAGGCTTTTATGTAGAGGGCGCTTCGGACGGCGTTGAGGCCTTAGAGATGGCATTGAGCAGAAAGTACGACATCATCCTCTGCGATATAAACATGCCAAATATGGATGGGCTTACTTTTGTAAAAAGGTATAGAGAACAAGAAAGAGAGACACCTATTATTATAATAACGACCCAGGAGGAAAATATAAATAGACAGAAAGGTTATGAGGCAGGGGCGGATTTGTATATTGTAAAACCTGTAAAACCAAATTCATTAATAACACACGTAAAGATGCTCCTTGGTGAGGGGGAGCAGGATGTTTGAGATTAAAAAAAGAAAAACAAGGCTAATATTGACATTAAAAGAAGAATGCAAAATTTCTACGATTCAGGAGTGTTATGACAGGCTTGTATGTTCCCTGAACAAAGACAAAGTAACTACTGTGGAAGTTGTTGTAGGTGAAAACGCAGAGATAGATACATCTTATCTACAGCTTCTTTTATCCCTTAAGGTTTCAGGGATTGAAGTAAAGTATCCAGAGGGTCTTAAATCTTTAGGTGAGGTTGCGAAGCTATACGGGATTACATTAAATTAGCCGGGGGTGGGTTATGACAAAAACAATTATGATAGTTGATGATTCCGCATCGATGCGGGGACTTATCTCAATGACGCTAAAAAACAATGGGTACGAGGTGATTGAGGCATCCGACGGAAAAGAAGCCATAAAGAGGCTTTCAAGCGCTGGAAAGGTAGACCTCATAATCACTGATCTTAATATGCCCAACATGGATGGCATTCAATTTATAAAGACTGTCAAGGGTGATTCAAAGCATAGATTCATTCCGGTGGTGATGCTTACAACAGAGAGTCAGGATACAAAAAAGGAGGAAGGAAGGCTTGCAGGCGCAAAGGCATGGATTGTAAAACCCTTTAAACCAGAGGTGCTTGTTGGGGTTGTTAAAAAGATTATAGGTTAGAAGTGGGTAAAAATGCAGGTAGATATGGAATATTACAGGAGACAGTTTTATATTGAGGCAAGAGAGATACTTGAAAGTGTAAATAGTGACATACTCAAAGCAGAGGTAGAACCTGAAAATCAGGACCTTTTGAATTCAATCTTTCGCGGCATACATACAATCAAGGGCAGTGCTGGTGGATTTGAACTGGATACAATTTCAGATTTTGCACACCATTTAGAAAATCTCCTTGATTGTTTAAGAAGCGGCAACTTAAAGCTAAGTCCTGAGATTGTGGATGTAGTCCTTGCTGGAGTTGACCACATAGAAAAGATGATAAAAGCCTGTGAAGAAGGTAAAACGCCTGAGATAGATACATCGCTTGTGGAAAGGTTTAAGGAATTTTCATGTAAAGACAAACAAGCAAAAAAAATACCAGACCCGGAAAAAGAGGAAAAGAAAGAGAATCCATCAAAAACCAATCCGCCCTCAGAATCCAGTATCCCTCTTGAAGTAAAAAACACATTAAGAAAGTTTTTTTCAGAAGGTTACAATGTTTTTGAAGTAGAGGTAAAATACACAGAGGATGAGTATACAAATGGGTTTGACCCCCTCATTTTTTTGAATAATTTAAAGGCAAATACAACCTACTTTTATGCCAAAACGGACATATCAAAGATCCCACCAATAGAAACATTTGATCCATTTATCCTTTACCTTAAGCCTGTTCTGTACATTGCTACGGATTTGAGTGCTAATGATATTAAGGATATTGCCTTTGATCCATCACTTATAGGCATCAGGGATCTGTCAAAAGTGATCTCACCATCGGCGAAGGAATCTATACCCATAGAGGAGATTGATAGGGAGCACCTGAAGGAATTTATGATAGATGCCGTTGAGGCAATGGAGACCATAGAAAAAAATATCCTCGAATACGAAAAAAAAGACTCTCCCGATGCCCTAAATGCCATATTTCGTTCAATTCATACCTTAAAAGGTGATGCCGATTATATTGGTCTTAGTAGATTTGCCAAATTTACCCATAGCCTTGAATCCATCCTTGAAGGGTTAAGGTCAGGAAACATAAAAAGGACAAAGGAGCTAATAGATATACTCCTCAAAGCTTTAGATGTACTTCAAACAACTGTTAATAATTTTGGGATTGGTGAGGGATACCCGGCAGAGATTGAGTCAGTTAAGAATAGAATTGATAACATTTTAAATCTCCCAAAAGAATCAGATGAACATGAGATTAAATTATCAGAAGACAGAAGTGCTGTATTTCTCGAACAGATAATGCAGTTTATGGATATTATTAAGATGTTTGACTCAAACATACTTGATGATGTCACCTCAAAACACATAACCAGGGCGTTAAAAAACATAAAGATAGCATCATCCTCTATAGGCTTATATACCCTTGCAAAATTAGCTGAGGCTGCCCTTTTAAAGATTGAAGAGAAAAATAAAGAGGCACTTGGGGGGCTGATAAAAGATATTGAAGCCTTTGTAAAAGGTCTTTTATCAGGGGGTACCAAAAAACTCGGTGAGATCCTTGTGGAAGAAGGTAAGATAACAGAAAAGGATGTTGAGGAGGCAATATCAAAACAGAAACACATTGGAGAGATCCTTGTAGAGGAAGGCAAGATTAAGACCTCTGATGTGGAGGAGGCATTACGAAAACAGGAGATCTTAGAGATAGCATCCCACCTAAAGAAAGAAGTAAGGCCTGAAGAAGCAAAAACCATGAGGGTAGATGAACGAAAGATAGATATATTCAGCAATATGGTCGGTGAATTGGTTGTTGCAAAAAATACTTACGAATATCTTGTAACAAAACTCATACACTCTAACGTTGATATCTCACTTATAAGGGCCTTCAGGGACAATCTATACCAGTTCAGCAGACTTTCAAGAAGCCTTCAGGAAGGGGTAATGTCACTGAGGATGATACCTATTAAGACCATATTTCAAAAATTCAGCCGTGTTGTAAGGGATATTTCCCGGAGACAGGGCAAACTTATAGATTTTATAACAGACGGAGAGGATACAGAGATAGACAAAAAGGTGGCAGATATGCTCTCTGACCCTCTTATCCATCTCATAAGGAATGCATGCGATCATGGTATCGAGATGCCTGAAGAACGCCGGAAGAAAAATAAACCTGAAAAAGGCACAGTAATACTTAAGGCATCTCAGGAGGGAAGCAACCTTATCATTAAGGTAATCGATGATGGTCGAGGTATAAACCGGGAAAAACTGTACAAGAAAGCACTCTCTATGGGTATACCCATTAAATCCCCGGATGACAAAGGGATTTTTGATTTGATATTTATCCCTGGTTTTAGCACAAAGGATGAGGTATCAGAGGTATCAGGCAGAGGGGTTGGTATGGATGTGGTGAAGACTGCTGTGGAATCACTTTCTGGAAAGGTATCTGTCGCGAGTGAGGAAGGCTGGGGAACAGAGATTACACTCGCTATCCCCATGAGTATGGGTATAACCCTTGCCATACTTGTAGAGGCAGAGGGTAGGTGCTATGCCATACCTATCGAGTATATTATTGAGACATTAAAGATTCACCCTTCAAATATAAAAAGAATTCATCACAGATACGGCATATACTACAGGGGTAATATTATCCCTGTTGAAAGTCTAACCAACCTGCTATACGGACGAGAAGAGGCATTAAACATAAAGGATATGGAAGAGGTCCCTGTTGTTATAATAAGGTCAAATTCAGGTAAATTCGGGGTTCTGGTGGACAGATTACACAGGAATATGGAGATAGCAATAAAGCCTGTTCCGGAGTATCTTTCAGATATTGACATGCTCTCAGGTGTAACCATAATGGGCGATGGAAAGGTAGTCCTTGTCCTAAATCCAGAAAATATGGTGTAAAAATGGCTATATCTGTATTAATAATAATCTGCGGCTTTGTCATATATACGGCTTTCTGGTTATATGTACTTAGGATTGTAAAAAAAAGAGAACATGAAAAGAGAGAGAAAGAGTTTATCCCCAAAGATGAATTTTTAAAAAACGCGGAAAAAATCACAGGTATTCTCTTACCTGTAAAAAAACTTTTTGTAAGGCAGGAAGAGATGCTTAAATTGATTTCAGAAACGATAAAGCATGCTACCTCAAACATAGAGACATCAACAGTAGATGTAGTGCAAAGGCTCACAATGATTCTAAAAGAGCTAAAAGGAATTGCTTCAAACACTGAAGAGACTATAAATTACAATGAAAAAAGAATCAGTTACCGGCTGTGTGAGGTAATGGATTTTACTCTTGATGGAAAAAGGTGTGCTGATTCAGAAAAATGTCAGGAGAAAAAGTTGTGTGAGACCATAGGTAAAATTTTTATAATTTCCAATGAACTAAAGAATTTTACTGCTGACTTATTTGAAAGGATAAAAGATAACTCTCTTTTTAGTGATATAACAGACTATTCTAAAGAATTGTCAAACCAGATGAGGGCTATCAAGGATGCAACAGGGGTTATCTCTGATATAGCTGACCAGATAAATTTACTTGCTTTAAATGCAGCCATTGAGGCAGCCAGAGCTGGTAAGCACGGGAGGGGTTTTGCTGTTGTTGCCGATGAAATAAGAAAACTTTCTTACAAAACAAATAGTTTTGCCAAGGAGATAGAAAAGACAATACATGACGGGGTATCTAAGTTTGAAAAACTATCTGCCATTTTAATAGAGACGAACAGGAAAATTTTCAAGGAGATTGAGGCACTTTATAGACTTACAGAAGGCCTGATGTTTTTATTATCTATTAGTAAACACATAAAAGAACTGATAAATGACAACCGAAACTTATATGAAAATATAAATCAGGCCATATATAACCTTCAGTTTGAGGATATTACAAAACAGATGCTAAGCCATGTCCACAACATCATAGATAAGAT
>Ga0207433_10012723_pt1 | contig 12523 bp, 10 predicted proteins | sample YelNatPaOPGAMG01_FD_187559 | JGI IMG/M metagenome (GOLD analysis project Ga0207433, IMG submission 187559) | Hot spring thermophilic microbial communities from Obsidian Pool, Yellowstone National Park, USA - OP-RAMG-01 (SPAdes) (version 3) | ecosystem: Environmental > Aquatic > Thermal springs...
TCTCCGGAAATTCCATGAGAAAGTTATAGTTTAAAATTTGAACTTTCTTCCCATTTGAATCTATAAGCTCGAATATTATTTCTTTCTTTTTGGCAAGCCAACAAATTTCTATAGTCCCGATGGTTTTTTGTGAGTTGCTTAGCATAACAAAGAAGTGATCATAAACCGGATTGTTTACCTTTTCGCCGACTGCCCACACCTTGTCTATGTCTTTCAAGAAATGAAGTTGTAAATAGGTTGGGTGCGTGCCCGTTTCCCAAAGCGCACCTCCTTGTTCGGGAGTCATTATCCATTTTGGCGCACCTATCAATTCAGCACTTTCTCTAACTGAAATTCTGAAGTAGGCTAATTGAAACTTTCCTGAATCAACTAGCGCTTTAGCTTGCATAACCGTTGGTAAAAAAAGTTGATTGTGGCATACGCAAAGTTTAACTTTATTTTTCGTGATTTCATTGATTATTTGGTCGCATTCTTTGCTGCTTCTAGCCATTGGCTTTTCTAAAAAAATGTTGTGCCCATATTTTGCAGCTTCACATGCTAGCTTCGCGTGAGTGGATATTGGTGTGCATATATCTACAAAGTCCAAGTCTTTTAATTCAAAAAGCTTCGAAGCATCATCATAAACTTTTTCTATTTTGTGCTTATAGGCAAAGACTTTGGCTCTTTCTAGATTTACGTCTGAAACTGCTACGACCTTTGCTTCTGGAATATTTTTGTAGGCATTCATGTGAATTTCAGAAACTCTACCACAACCAATCAAACCTATATTCATTTTTTTCACCAGAAACGATTTTCGATTATTGTTCAATTCAATTTTGAGATGAAAAGCCTCCTTTTGCCTGTCCTCTGCATTGGAATTTCTTCAACAAATTGTATTAACACTTCCAAATTTTCTCCTTGCTTCGCAAAATAATCTTCGATATTTTTCTTTATTCTTTCAATCAATTCCGGATTAAAATTTGAGCCCTTCACAATTTTGAAGATAATTTGATTAGTGCGTTCTTGTACCAATTGATATTGTGAGATACAAAATGGGTTTCTCAGAAACTCCGGATCGTAAAAACAACGTATTAAGTAAAGCCAAGAAATTTTTCTACCGCTAGGTAGAACTACCAAATCATTAGATCTACCCTCGATGGATTTTAGAAGGGGCCAAGATCTACCACATGGGCATCTTTCATCGGTTAAAACTCCTAAGTCACCAATTCTATATCGAATTAAAGGCATCACATATTTATGTAGTCCCGTAACAACGATTTCTCCACGCTCTCCTGTAGAAACAGGATCACCACTTTCATCCAATAGCTCCATGTAGACATTATCAGTTCGAATATGTAAGGCGAAATGTTCTTTGCATTCAAAAGCCATATTCCCAAATTCTACCGATCCATAGGTTTCGAAAAGATCCAAATTGAACTTTTTCTTTACAACCTCCCTGATGTGGGATGTAACCATTTCGCCTTGTGTAAAAATTAATCGAGGATTAATTCCATCGAGATCGTATCTTGATAAAGAGAGCAATACTGAGGGAAATGTCAAAAGAACATCTGGCTTGATTTGTTTTAGGACGCGAATGAGTTTTTCTTCTGGAAATAATGGCACAATGGTCTCGCTGATATCACCCCACAATCTCACGTATTTTGGACCCCAATTTATGGATTCAGCCCGTTGCCAAATCGTCACGAAGTTATCACTTAATTTTACTCCACACTCAAAAAATGGATATCTTGATGAACCGGGCGAAAAATACGGATCAGAGATGATTTTTAAAGGCGTCCCCGTTGAACCTGATGTTGTTTGTGAACGTAGCTTTGTTACATCAATGCCTCTTGTGATAAATTCTTGGTAATGTTTTTTAATATCTTGCTTAGACACTATGGGGAGTTTTCTTAAATCTTCAAAACTTTTAATATCGTCAGGTTTAACACCTACTGAGGAAAAAACTTTATGATAATATGGCACATAATTGTACGCGTGTTTAATAACTGCCTTTAACTTTTTAAATTGAATTTTCCTAAGTTCCCTTAGATCTTTCCACTGATCTCTTTTAAGTTGAAACAAATAATAATTTGCTAATGTTTGACCGACGAATTTTCGAAGCTTCTCCATTTACCCCTGACCTCGTTAATTAAAACTTTAGGATCTATTTTTCATAGACTTCACTCCCGCCATTAGAATATACTTTATTCAACTCATTCAAGAATTGCAAATCACTTGTGTTCCATAACAGACGTTTGCCTACTAAGATATTGCAAATAACATTTGTAGGGTTCAAATATATTGCACTATCAGCTCTTAACTGTGTTGCATTAGACAGGATCTCTACGTAACCTAAATATATTAGACCATAGCCCCTTAACTCATTACTACGAGAAAATGAGTCTGCATATACCTGTATGGATGGAACTTTAATATTCTTTGACAACCATTCTGCTCCTTTGATGCTGTACGAATTTATGTAACCAAATTCCCAGTATAATCGCGAGGGACTCATTCTATGCATACTTAGCGGCACTGACCAGCTGTCACTTCCAACAACTTCAAACATAAATTCTGTTTGAAAAAGAAAGAAAGGAACGAGTACGATCGATAAAAGGATTAACATAACTAATTCAGTCTTTCTTTTATTGAAAATCTTCACGATTTTTTCAGCACCTAAAACGCAAAGAGGAGCCAAAAAGAACAACAACACATGATAAAAGCGAGTCATATTCATAGTTTCTGCTAAACCTGGAACTACTATCAGAGCCATTAAGATGCCCATGGACAGAAAAGTGAGAATAAAATACTCCTTATCAAAATTGAACTTTCCTCGCTTTCTAATCAGCTCTAAGAAACCAACAACTATGAAAGCTTCAGTGATATATGCAAAAACTCTACTGACAGTGTTCCATATCGAAGGGGCCCTTTCCAGCCCTAACCCCCTCAAAACCGTTTCACCTCTAGAAGCCGGGTTAAAAAAATCCTTTAATTGCCGATAGACATAGTCGCTAAATTCAAGAATGGCATCAAAGACCACTGATTTATTTATAAATATGTACCAAGAAAACATTACAATAAAAAGGAATAAAACCATACTGACGGTTAGTCTCTTACTTGAGCGATGAAATAAAACCATGTACAATAAAGTCGCAGAAAATAGAAACAAGACAATTTCTGCAAGACCATAATGTGATGTCACTAGAGCAAAACTGAAAAATATAAAAAAGATCCACTTAGGTATGGATCTATCTCTTTCGCTTAAAATTATAAGCAGTAATAAAACGAAAAATAGTTCTGCTATAATCTGTCTATTTAATCCAAGCATTTCAGTATAGAAAGTTTCTTGAGCTACAAAAAAGAAGGCCGAAATAAACGTGAACTTTTCACCAAAATTTTTCTTCCAAAGCAAATATAGACCTACTGGTAAAAGAGAAAAAAGTAAAGGATATATTATCTTAAACATCCATACTGGGTCGATGTCTAATAAACTTGAGTAAACTGTTGGGAGAATTGTGACGCTTAACATGCTGTATATTCTACCTTCATTTGTTTTAGGTCCTCCCATAAAAGTTGCGCTCGAATTCCAAAATGCACTATTTTGTGTATTTTTAAATGCGAAATATTCACCAGTAAGATCCGAGCCGAAGGAAACCATATTGGGAGATATAAATGAAGAGTGATAGAGAAGCGAAATGCTAATCATGAATATTACGAAGGGATAGAACTTTGAAGGAAACAGTTTATTGAAAAAGATGGTCAGAATAAATAGCAAGGAGATTAACCCAATCATAATAAGAAGAATTAAACTATTCCCGTAAACATTTGAGCTTATTGATCCTATGACGCTCAGAAAAGGAAGGAGAGCAAAGACTAAAGCCGATGAAACCTCTCGCAAGGACTTTGCGTCAACATGAAGTTTGATTGTTGCTCCTCTTAAATAAGCTAAAAATGCTCCTAAAAGTACAGCGCTGCTGAACGCTAGAATTAAAGGCATTTGAGATAAAGGTTGCAAAATTCCAATCAATAAGCTAAATTCGTTTATCAAAACCCCGCCAATCATCAAGAAGCTCATGCTGAGCCCTACACACAAAAGAAAGACTTCTATACGACTAAATGTATTCGTTTTAAAAAGTTTAATTAAAATAAAGCCTGGAACAAAAGTAAAAAATAGAAATCCGACAATTTGCCTTGCAATTGATATGTTAAAGATTACGGTTGCATAAAAAACTAGTTGCAAAAGCAAAATAGTCAATATAAATTCTTTTGATTTTCGTTTAACTATGGACATGAAGTATCACCCAAAAAGGATTTGGCCAACTCATAAGCCGTTACGAAATTAGCCCCTTTTTGCTTGGCATATTTAATAACTTCTTCAAGCAGTTTCATACAATTACCAGTGTTCTTATACCACCACCAAGATCGTCCCTTCGTCCTTGGATCCACATCTTTGGGATGAATGTAAAAAACAACAATATTTCGAAATAAGAAGTTAATTCTTATTCCCAAGTTACTCCATCGCAAGCCAAAAATTCTCAAATAAGCTCCACCTAGTGGAAAAGCTAGAAAGGGATTCGCTGAAACTGGAATTTCAATTAAACTGCACTTTTCACTTATTTCAGGAACTGGAAGAAAAAAAGGCTTTGATGTGAAAAGAATTTTATGGTTTCTGTAAAGACGGAAGCAGACAACTGATGAATCGTAAATGTAATCGTTTTTTTGTAGCGCCCTCCAACAATTCTCATTAACATTAAAAAGAGGAGCGCGAAAGCCGACGGGTCTTATACCAGCTGTAGATTGGATAATTTCTGTTGCGTTTTTTATAATATGAAGTTCTTCATGGAAGCTTAGAGCCGCCTCTTTTGGATCATGCTTTAGTCCATGGCAAGCTACTTCATGTCTGTGCTCAACTATATTCTCCATAATTTCAGGAAACTTCTCAGCTACAACTGCAGGTACAAAAAAGGTTGCTCTTATAGCATATTTACTGAAGAGTCTTAGAAGGTTTGCAACTCCATCTGTGACAATTTTAGGATTGGGATTTGATGGTATAGGCGGATCAACATCCACGGTCATAACAAAATATAAACTCGAAAGCGTCAAATTTATTGACCTCATTCTAGTTAAATAACTATAGTGCGCATGTTGACGTGGGTGAGACCAAACACTTGTATAGTAATACACAAGATTTATTATTCACAATATGGAGTATATCAGATGAAGGATTTAAGGATTTGGTAGAGATGAATGGAAAATGACAAGCGAGTTTCGCCGAACAATCATTCTAGTGCTTTTAGTAACAATTATAGTTATAGTTAGGTACGTGGCAAACGCTCAGTTGACAAACATGGCAAGAATCTACAATACGGGTCAAATATCAACCAACAAAGTGTGGGCAAAAAGCGGGTATTGGCGTGATATACAAGCCGCAGTAGATGCAGTAGATGCAACTGGAGGAGGAATAGTTTACATCCCAGAAGGTACATGGAATTTTGTGAATGTAGGCGAAAGTTGGACTAATGCAAGAGTTGTCGTTCCAGCCGGGGTTAGCATTTTCGGAGCACCCACTCAAAGAGATGCTAATGACCAAGTGATAGAGTGGAAAACTGTTCTTGTTTTGCCTTGGGATATGCCTTCAAATGATAGTGTTGGAGTGCGCACATGGTTTAGGATTGGTAGTGAAGGCGCCAGTGTTAATAAGTTCACTCGCTTTTCAGACATCAAATTTGTTGGATATAGATATTACAATAACACGGCAGAACATTACTATGTTGGAGTCAGAATACAGAATATTCTGGATTTCAGAGTTGACCATTGTTGTTTTCAAGACATCTGTGGACAAGGGGTTACTGCTTCTGGCAGCTCTGTTCCTGGACGACCTATGATTCACTACTATATTCGTGGCGTCGTTGACCATTGTATATTTAATAATACTGTAGGGAAAGTTGCGCCATATGATACCCGCACAGTAGGTTACGGGGTTTATGTAACAAGAGGCGGTGGATACCAATATGAGGATTGGGAAACAGATGCTACTAAAATTCTTGGGCAATACACAAACTACACCGTTTACGTTGAAGACTGTTATTTCTCAAAATGGCGACATTGTGTAGTTGCAAGGCAAGGGGCACATGTTATTGTTCGGCATAGCACCGTTGAGCATGATTATGCTTATGGTTCAATAGATATACATGGCGACGAATCTGGGAGAGCCGTAGAAATTTACAACTGTACAATCATAGATGCAGTAACAGGTGGTCAAGATGGAGCGGCTTGGATTCGTGGTGGCGCAGGAGTAGCCTTCAACAATACTGTTGGCGGTGGAAGATATAACTATTTCATCCAGTTTAGTAATGAAAATAGTAACTCGACATTCTGGATAAACTATTGGTATGTATGGAGTAACACGATGTTGAATGACTGTACCGAAATTACTGAATACGACCCTAATAACCAAATAACTGAAGGAGTAAACTATTTCCGATATGCACCATCATGGTACACATCTTATCCATATCCACATCCGTTGACACGATTAATGCCTTAGTTATTCATCTTTACTGGCTGTTTCTCCTCTAAAGACCTTTCAATACACTCTAAAAGTTTTATTGTGTTTCTTCCATCTTCAGGTGGAACTGGAGGTGGCAAATCCTTCTTGGTAGCCTGAATATAATCGCAAATTAGTCTAAAAGTTGGCAAAAGCTTCCTCTTGCGGAAATAGCAAGTTGCAAACCGAAGCCACTTTTGCAGAATTCGCTTTTCATCCACCACAAAATTCCTTATCACTTTACCGACTGTGAATGGTGGTTCTTCCACTTTTTCTAAGGAATAATCAAACTCCCAATGAATTTGCAATCTTCTCCCAGTGGTATCTCTTAACTCGTAAATTGTTTCAGTTTCTCGTGATAACCACGACAGTTCGATCAGTCCAAAGCGTTGTCCATTTGTCCTTAAAAGTACCGCAAAATCGTCATATACCGGATACTTTACTCTGTCACCAACCGCATAAACCTCCTTGATATCTGGCAAGAAATGTAATTGAAGATAGGCAAGGTGGCAGCAAACCTCCCATATGATTCCTTTCTGTTCAGGAGAAACATTCCATGCCGGAGCTAAATTGTACTTTCTAAGTATTTCAAAACTTTCCTTTTGTATTGTACTGAAACAGAGTAGATTGAAATCACCGGAGTCTACAAGCGATTTTGCCTTTCTGATGTGTGGTGAAAATAGTTGATTGTGCCCTATACAAAGTTTGCTTCCATGCTTTTTCACATGGTTTATCATCCTATCACATTCTGAAACATTGAGCGCCATTGGTTTTTCTAAAAGGATTGCCGGGACAACTTTGGCTGCATCACATACTAATTGAGCATGAGTCGAAACAGGAGTACATATATCAACTAAGTCCAAATTCTCCTTTTCAAACATATCCCAATAATTGTTGTATACCTTTTTGACCCTAAATTTTATTGCAAGATTTTTAGCTTTTTCCACGTTTAGGTCACAAAGACTTGCGAGTTCGACGTCTTTCAAACTTTTATATACGCGTATATGGGCAGAAGCTATCCCTCCGCATCCTATAATACCCACTTTTATCATTCACTCCTTACCTCCCTTCGCGTGCAACATTGCGCTAATATGGTTGATAATTTTTGAAATGACCTTTTATGTAACCAATGTACCAAGCTGTCATCTTGAATAAGTATTGAAATGGTAAGAGAAAAACAATTTTCTTCCGTGTCAGCTTAAACAGTGCACGCGCGTGAAGAATGCCAGCCAAGAACGCAGATGGAGGAAACATCTTATAATGTCTAATTAACTGTTGGTTCTTATGTTTGTGAACAAAATAATGTGTGTCAAATCCTCGACGCCAATACCTACTCCAAAGGTTTTTCCAGGTTAATCCACATCGCTCATGATCAAGGTACTCTAAATTAACCAATCGCAACTCAAATCCTGCCTCTCTAACTTTTAGTTCTGCATCCCAGTCTTCGCAGTATCCTTTGATATCTTTATCAAATCCACCAGTTTTCCTGATAACTGAAGTTCGATATATGGCTCCGCTTGTCCCTAGAACCCCTGAGTCACTAGCCTTTCCTGAGCTAAAGTGTGTTATTTTACCTATAGCACGAGAGTAGGCTTCTAAAGTTCCCAGCAAGTTGCTGGTAGATCTAAGAGACGGTGTTCCCTTTGCAATACCCACGTCAGAATGTTGATCCATATACTCCACTAAATTCTTAACGTAATCTTTTGGTAGAATCATGTCACCATCAACCCATATTATATATTCGCCCTCAGCATCATCTACAACAATTTGCCGTGCCTTTCCAAGACCCTCGGCGCAAAAAATCTTTACAGGAGCCCCAAAGTTTTCTAGACTGTTCCTAATTATATTTAATGTCCCATCCTGACTGTAACCATCAACAATAATTATTTCCATGAGCGTTTTTGGGAAATCTTGCCCAATTATACTTTCAATTGCTTCTTTGATAGTTGAAGCGTTATTTTTCACACAGACCCCTATTGTAACCTTTATTTTTGACAAAATACACAACCCTTATATTCGCTATGTGCTACGAACGTGAAATTGATTAATACATTAAGAAAGTTTAAAGTCTAATTTGTACGTGATAACATTAGATTAAATGAAAAATCTTTCCTCGTTTCTAAGCGCTGCCTTCAAGATAGAATGGCTAATAGCGGGCCTCTTTTGAACAACAGTGTAAAGTTTCAGCTGACTCGCATACTGTTTAATAGCTTTCATCTTAATCGATAGGTAATTTGAGATGTCCACGAAGAAAAGATTACGTCCTAAAAATGTGCACATAAACTTTAAAAAAGTATCTTCGTTTAAAAGATGCGACAAAAAGTAAATTGGAAATTTCCAAGCGATTGCATAGCGATATTCCACTATGTCAAGATCTAACTTTCTAAGTGCTTCTTTGACTATAGTGTTGGTTGCCCTATGGTCGGGATTATATTCCAGTTCTTGCGGGAAAAAAACCTCAAGTGGCTTAATATCTCGCAATAATTTTATAGTTTTTTCTAAAGCGGGGATTTTATGCCTTGATAACGATTTATCTTCGATATTAAAAAAGAATATGTTTTCCTCTTTCAAGCCAAGAATTTTTGCTGCCTTTAACGCTTCCTCTTTTCTAATAGTTTTAAGTTCAAGCGGATCCGGATTTTTATCTATCCCCACTTCTTTGAGGCCATATCTGCCATCTGTCATAAAAACAACAAAAACGTTAAATCCCTCAGCAAGCTTTTTTGCAATAGTTCCACCACATCCTAATACTTCATCGTCAGGATGTGGAGCGAAGATTACAACATTCTTCAATATTTAAAAACCTCATCACCGCGTTTCTTTCAAATATTCTGGAAAATGAATCCGGCTAACCATGCTGCCCTTTTGAAAATCCAGTGCAATGGCAGCAGAAAGACCTTTTTCTTTTTGATTAATTTATAGGCTGAAATTGAACGTTTAAACAGTATTAAAAGGGCAAAAGGTGGAAACATTTTTAAAAGTACATTGCGCGAGTGCTTAATATTATTTAAAACGTGTTTTCCTCCGGCACCGTGCCAGAAATATTCATTCCATAAATCTTTCCATCTCTCTCTCCTAATTTCATAAAATAACGCTGGCGTTATTGCTAATAGCCAACCAGCATTTCTAACTCTGAACTCTAAATCCATGTCCTCTCCAACACCCTTAATATTCGAGTTAAAACCATTCACCTGTCGGACAGCCTCAACTCTGCAAATCGAACCTCCCGACCCCAAAGGTTTATAGTCTGACATCTTCCAATTATCATTAGAAAACTCTACCACAGCAGCTACATTTTCCAGAAACGCCGGTAAACTTTTAGTATCGTATATTCCATATCTCGCCTTTCCTATGCCTACCTTTGGGTATTTTTCCATAAACATTGTTTGAAGCCTCACGTGATTCTTCGGAAGCACCATGTCACCGTCAACCCATATGATATACTTCCCAGAGGCATTTTCAACAACAACGTTCCTTGAATATCCTAAACCTTTCCATTCATGACGAAACACCTTAACCTTCATATCCATCTTGGAAACATACTCACTTATTATTGAGAAAGTTTCGTCACAACTCCCATCATCAACAAATATAACCTCCATAAGCTCGTGAGGATAATCCTGGGCCATGATGCTTTCAATAGCTCTTCTAATAGTCGATGAGCAATTACGAACACAAACACCAATTGTAACCATCGTTCTCAATAAAGTCGCACCTTTCCCTAACGTTTAAAAGCGGAAAAAATTATACAAAGAATTTCGAGGACATTTACTTAATCTGCTTTTTGTATGCCTTAGCAATAACTTCTAAGTCCTTTAAAGCATCTTCGCCTGAAAGTATATTCTCATCATCGCAATTATTTATGTGATTAACAAAATGCGAAATTTCTCTTAAATAAGGAATGAAGTAATTCGGCGTTTTACCCAAAATTAGTTTAATCGCTGTAATCACTTTGTTCGATGAAGAACGATAGGCTTGAGCATAAGACGCTGTCCCGAAAAGTTCAACACCTAACGCCGTCTTCTGGGAAAACCAACCGACATTAACAACCGCCGATGCCCCATTTTCAAAATCTATTAGGCAGGTTGCATGATCTTCAAAGTCGAAATTAAATCGATAACCTAAGCGCGCACTAGCATCCGAAACTTCTCCGAGATACCACCTTAACAAATTTATCATATGGCAACCCAAGTCGATAAGCGCACCTCCACCAGTCAGTTCTTTATTGAACCACCATTCAGGCACCGGAATTGGAGCATGAATTTCTGCTCTATGAAAAAATGGGCCCGAAGCAATATCAACAGCATACGCCAACTGTATATCGCCTAAAACCCCACTTTCAATCCGATTCTTTAAATTAACAAATTCAGTAGCAAACCTAAAAGGGTAACCAACCATAAATTTAACGCCATTTTTCTCAGCAGCTGAAACTATTTCCCTTCCCTCTTCCGGGTTCCTTGCAAGCGGCTTTTCCAGAAAAACATGCTTACCCTCTTCCATGGCACTTATAGCGGATTCTGCATGAAGATAATTTGGAAGCGAAATTATCACCGCATCCAAATCTTTAAGCTTTAAAAGTTCGTGATAATCGGTAAAAAGTTGTTTAACCCCAAAAGTCTTAGCATAATTTAAAGCCTTCTTCGAAGTATCCGCAGCAGCCACAACCCTTATAGACTTTAAATTTAAACAGTTCCTTAAGTGGACCTTACCGATAAACCCGAGACCAATTATTCCCAAGTTAATTCTTTCCATTTCCACCACAGACGCTAAATTAGACGCTTATCTAAACCCAACTTACAGGCAACCCTATACCCCAATGCTATTACTTTTTCAGAAAAACTTCGCCTTGGAAATCTTCTCCTAAAATAGTCAATATCAACCCCTTTAACAACAAACGATGTCTTACCCAAACCTTCTTTCTCCGCCAACCTTAAATGAAATACTGATCTTAGGTTAACGCCCATAATTTTTGCAGCTACAGCATCAATTGCCACAGGGTCTTGGCTTGCCATTACAAGCCCTAACCTTAATGTTTTGGAACCGCAAACAGTTAAGCCATCCAAAACGTGAAGATCAAATGACATAACCTTATTCAACCCAACAATAACCTTATCCAGTTTAGAGTGATACTCGAACTTCTTAGGATAAGGATTACATCCAAAAATGTTTTTCAAAGCAGCTGAAATCTTTGTAAAAAACATATACTTCATCTTAGGAACATTCACACACAAATCAGCATCCCTAACAATCCTTGGAACTGAAAACTCGAAAACTTCATCTTCAACTTTTACAGTTACTTTTTCAGCTTCAACTTCGGAGAGATTAACCAGATTCACATTGTAGTCTTTTGCAAGCTTCTCATAACCCAAATATTTGAAAGCATACTTACATCTCATGGCAGAGGCATCAGATTCTACAATGTAAATTTCTACGTCAGAAGAAATCTCTTCACGCAGCAAGCCTATAAGCGCGACAACAAAAAGGGGATCCGTAGTCTGGCCGGTGGACCAGTCCCAATAATAACACATGTTTGGCTTAATAACAATCTTTTCCGCTTTAGGAAGCGAATAATCGATCAGACTAAACGCTTCCCTAATCGCCTTTTTAATTGAATCGACATTCCGAGTTTTACATTCAGCTAACCCAACTAAACTCATTCAGGCCACCAAGTCTTTGGTTTTAAATTCAACGCTCTGATTTTCGTCTATACTAATTGCTTCTTCAGGAGAATTTCCTCTCTAAGCAAAGGACGATCTTTGGGTTGCTTCCAAACTACAAACTTTCTCTTAAAAATAGACAAAAAAATGGCATACAAAATGATCAGAAAGTTAAACGACGCCTCAAATATTAAGCCTCTCGCTTTTGGAACTACAAGCAGGAAAAATAAAGGCACTGCAAAGATAGGCATCTTGAACAAAAGCCAAATTGTAGTAACAATTAAAAACAGAAATGCAAAAGGCGCCAAAAAGTAAACAAGTAAATTTTTCATTATGACAC
>Ga0207433_10012729_pt1 | contig 12521 bp, 4 predicted proteins | sample YelNatPaOPGAMG01_FD_187559 | JGI IMG/M metagenome (GOLD analysis project Ga0207433, IMG submission 187559) | Hot spring thermophilic microbial communities from Obsidian Pool, Yellowstone National Park, USA - OP-RAMG-01 (SPAdes) (version 3) | ecosystem: Environmental > Aquatic > Thermal springs >...
CACACACACACACACAGATAGGTTTGTGTTTCTTTATCATTGTATCTGTCATCCCGTACTTGATGCGGAATCCAAACTTTTCATTAAATCAAACTAATCCAAAGGCGGGTGATTTATGAAATGGGGAAGGATTTTAATGCAATTTTTTTTGTCTTTGGCAATCTTTTTATTTTTAAACACATTGGTTTTATCAGATAGTGGCAAAGAAAGTGTAGACAATAATAAACGTGAAATGCCACCTGTATCATTAAACATTCTATCATTTTTACATAGTTTAGGTATTTGCCATTTAGAGCATGAAAGGCATAATATTTTATTTAGATCCACTACATTTTCTCCATCCACAATAGCTCCGACAAATCCAGGTATCTGTGCTCCGGAAGCAACTCTGAGCACGCAATCAATGTTTTGGCATATAGATGGGTTAGAGGGTAAGGATTGTGGCAAGGAATTCAAGTTTGTGATGGATTATACTGTAAAAATCAAGTCAAACAAGACAGGCAGTACTGTTTCGCAGACGAGTGGTGCGGCAAATGTTTCATGTGTAAATTATAGGGAAATACGTGGAAGAAAGGGTGATGAAGACAACTGGTGGCGAGGTCTATACATAAGTGGTCCAGTTATCAGTGCTGCATGGAATGGCGAAACGCTCACAGGAGGGTATGTGCCCAGTGGCGACTACCGTGCTGAGATAAAAGCCAAGCTATTGCGTATAAAGATAGAAAAGGAACATAAACATAAAATCAAAGATAACGATGAAAGTGAAGTACATTATAAACGAGATAAGGATATAAAAGTTATCGCCACAGGTTTTACGACTACCAATTCAGTCTATGTTGATGTGGCTCCTCCGGTAATATCTTTTGATACGCCTTCGAACAATGAACTCCTTTGTAGTTCAAGCACTCTTGTGACAGGCACCGTTAATTCAGGATTGCCTGTAAATGTATATGTTAATGGTCAAATTGCAAGTGTATATAACAATACTTTTGTTGTACCGTATCTTCCAATATCTGAAGGTTCAAATATCATCACGGCATTTGCAAGTGATGCATGTGGACTGAATGCCATGCAGTATATCTACACAACAGCCCAACTCCAACCGCCAAGCGGTGCAGTAACTTATCCTTCAGACGGCTCTTATATCAGCACTTCTACAGTAAACATTTCCGGAACCTATTATGAGAGTTCCCTTCCTGTGGTTTCTATAAACGGGATATCGTGCACTGTTGGATACGGAACATTTACATGTCCAAATAATCCGGCAAATGAGGGTTTAAATACCTATAATGTAAGTCTGACCAACCAGTGTGCTGAGAGTAGTAATATTATTTTACATGTCACACGTAATGATATTGCTCCACAGTTGCAGATACTGTATCCCAACAGTGCGTATATAAACAAAAATACCATACCCGTCTACGGGACTGTAACCAGCAGCATACCCGTTACCGTAAGTGTAAACGGAGTAGCGGCAAATGTGCAAGGTAATGTGTTTACAGTATCCTCTTTATTATTGACAGAGGGTACGAATCAGATACAGGTTAATGCAACAGACGCTGCTGGCAATGCATCATCTGCTGAGACAAAAATAATTGTGGATACAGAAGCTCCTCTGTTGTGGGTTAATTTTCCATCCACCAACTTCGCTATAAGCACTTATGAGGTAAACATACCGGTGGTTGTATCTGATGCTCTTAATGTAAATATAAATGTTAATGGTAATATTATTACAGATACGATTTCAGGACTTCATATATTTAAGAATGTCGCTCTTATAGATGGCGAGAACAATATAGTTATAAGTGCTCAGGACTTAGCTGGCAATGTAACAAGCACATCGTTGAACATAACGGTAAATCCACATGCCAACAAAAGCGTTATACATGGTGTGGTGCGTGCTAATACCGGTGCAGGAATTAGCAATGTAACGATGATTCTTAAAGATACTGGCTTGACAACTACAACAGGTGATTCGGGTGCATACACTTTTACAGAAGTTACTCCAGGGCAATACGTAATTATTGCAGACGGTGAGACTTATTCTTCGTCCTATTTAAAAGGTTATACAACAGTATTGGTTACAGAAGGTAATAACGCTACTGCTAGCAATATATATCTTACACCTCTGAACACACAGAACGGGGTATATGTTTCCGACAATCAAGATGCTGTTATAACTTTTTCTTATCTGCCGGGACTTTCAATAACAATCCCAGCAGGTAATGCAATCTTCCCCGATGGTGGTAAGAGTGGGTGGATATATGCACAACAGTTGTCTCCGAGTACTCTGCCGGTTCCTTTGCCGCCTGGTTACATAGGCGTAACATATATTGATCTTGAGCCAAGTGGTCTTAGTTTTACCCAGCCAGTAAACTTTACATTACCAAACCTTGACGAACTTCCATCTAAAACAATTGTCCACATTTATACATCTGATTTAGAAACAGGGATGTATGAATATATAGGTGATGGGTCAGTTTCTAATGATGGAACACAAATTATTCCATTGCCAGGTGTTAAATTAAGCCACTTTTCAGTAATCTTCACAACTACCTATAGCACACAGGTTCATGCAACCATAGATTTTGTCACATCAGATGGAATCACCCATAGGTGTCCGGGGGCATCCAGTGATTATTATATGTGCCAGCATCAAGTAAAAGGGTGTGCAGGGCAAGATATGGCGAATGCATTTGTTTGTAATCCAAATCAGGACATACCTCCCTTTTGGCTCCCCTGGTATTGGGAGATACCTATAGGTTGGTGTGCGGTATCTTGTCATAAACCAGAGCAGTGGAGTACGCTATGTGCGACAGAAACAATAGCCTTCCCAGATAACCAAACAGGTATTCCTACACCAGTACATTGCAGTAATTGTGTAACATTTTCATTATCATCCCCACCTCCTAATCCTAATTTTACTATGCATGTTCCTATTCGTACAGAAGTCAGAGGTAGGGTAGTAGATGAAAACTACACACCAATTCAGGGAGCAAGGGTGGTTATTAGTGGTAATTTTAAAACACTTGATTGTTCTGGTCCTCAAACTTTTCCAGCACTCTACACAGGGGTTGATGGCAGATTTGATGAGATGCATGTGCTTGGGGATCCAAATATAAGGGTAGAATATGGTTCTTATTCTCACTCTTATTCATTTTCTGCCGGTCCTGATGGTGGATATACCGATGTTGGTGATATAGTATTACCAATAATACTAAACCCTGTTAGTGGTACCACTTTTACAGTTACAGGTACCTTTAGGTGGGAAGACGGTAGCCCTCGAATAAATGCAGATATAGAGTTATTTGATCCATTAACTGATGCCATAATTGCTGATTCACAAACAGATAGCAATGGTAACTTCGCTTTTGTAGATATAAATAGTGCTTTGTTTGAGGGAACGTACTTTGGCTTGGTTCATGATGATTTCTGGTTCTGCCGTCTCTCAAATCCATCAATTCATTTAGGAATAATACCTGCGTCAGGAACTGTTGATGGAAGTTTTAGCGAACCGCAACCCGGTTTACACATAGTTCCTTTATCTCCGGTAATTAACGGTTTTACCAATGTAACAAGCCCTGTTGTCATCAACAGTATGGTAACAGGTACCCCTGGTCTTGGTTGTGGAGGATTTTTTACAGGCACAGATACGATTGAAAACTCAGTGGGTGAAACAAATGTATACAGTTATAGCGAACGCGGTAGACTAACGGCCCCAACGGTTGTTGATGAACCACCCGGTCCAATACATATAAGCTATCAGGCTATAGCTGAGGGTATTGGACAAGACCAGTACGATTGGTATGGTTATGTGTTGACTCCTCCAACTGTAAGTGGAACTCCATTAACTATTTCCGGTACAGTTTCAATGCCTGACGGAACTCCGTTATCAGGTGCAAGAATAAAGTTGTTTAATGATATTACTGGTATGAATGTGGGAAATTTTATAACTTATACGAATGCTGACGGTGGTTATACTATAACTAATGTACCTACTGGATTGTTATCATCAAATGGTTCTATAGGGATAGATGCCTATACTATAGTAAATAATTTGGCCTTTTCAGGTCATACTGTTGTTCAAGTCTCACAAGGTTCGTCTCAAGTTACAGCAAACATCAATATTCCTCAATTCAACGATTTATCTCTTTACCCACTTACTGGTTCAGTCGTTCAATCACCATTTTTTGTTGTAATTAGATATGCGTTTTCAGGTGAATATCCCACAGATGTCGGGCTTCGTAATCTTGTACTGAATAATATGGATACACAGGGTAATCCAACCGGTATATCCGTTAATCTTCATAGTGATTTTATGAATGAAGATGTACAATTAATGCCAGTTGCTTTTATCCCGGGTGTTGCAGGCGTGGATATTATTTCAGACTATTTTGGGATTGAATATAGTACTATTTTTACGGTTACCGCTGCTCTACCATCTACACCACCTCCACCATCTATAGCTGTATCTTTTACAACGCCAACAGCTAACATCTATACGAATCAATCTCTTGTGTATGTAGGGGGTAGCTTTAGCGGGGATGTATCAAGTATTATGCTTGCAGTGAATGGTACGACACAAGGATATGCATACATAGACTCGTCAAACCAAACCTTTACGGGAACTGTAGATCTTAGCCAACAGGGGTATACGCAGATCCTTGCACTTGCCACGTCGTCCCTTGGGGCATACGCACAAACCACTACGAGTGTATACTATGACACCTCGCCACCCTCTATTAGTATCGGCTTACCAACGCAGGGCTCCATTGTTACTGCATCAACTATTATGATCAGTGGTTTTGTTACAGATACAGTAACCCCAGCGAACGATATAACGGTATGGACGCCGAATAGCCTTGCACCGTGTGTAAACTTATCTGGTAACTTTGCATGTCTTAATGTTATGCTTTTTGATGGTGAGAACAATGTAGTAATCAGTGCAACTGATCTGGCAGGCAATACATCAACTACAACAGTAAATGTTATTTCTGCTACCCAGCCACCTCTGATAACCATCAGCTCTCCATCTAATGGAGATAGATTTGCATCTTCAGCCATATCTGTTAATGGAATAGCCTCTGATAACTATGGACTGCCTCTCAGCATAACTGTAAATGGCATCAATGCCTCCGTTTCAGGAAATAATTTCTTTGCAACAGGCATAGCACTTTCAAGTATCACAAATACCATTGAGGCTATTGCGATTGATAGTGTGGGACTTAGCTCTATAACCACTGTTTCAGTTTCCCATCAAGCAGCGCCAACAATGAGCATAACATGGAACTATCCATTGGAAGGCGAAACAGTTAGTACAACTGCTCCTTTGGCAGAAGTCAGTTATACTGATACAACTTATGGCATAAACTTTACAAGTCTTACGCTTACAATAGATGGTATTCTTATAAGTTCAGATAACCTTTATTCATTTGAGCAGTATGAAGACAGGGCAGACTGGTTTCTCCAGAACCTAAGAACAGGTACACATACATTGGTTGCATCTGTGCTTAATGGACAGGGTAATATATCTCAGACAACTACAACATTCTCAGTTAACCCTGCAATTGTCATATCACGATTGGTTACATATCATCTATATGCACTCTCTACTTATGCACTCTCTACTTCCGGGGCATCTGTTGGAGATACTGTAATTATAACTGGGTACGGTTTAGATGCAGTAACTAATGTGTGTCTTACGGGTTCTAATAATGGTACATCTTCTTGTGGATTAAGCACTATTCTTAAAGGTGGTGGCATAGGAGCTATAAACCTTAGGTTTCTTAAAGACCCTTATTTCAACACAGAAATAGCTATTACAGTACCACCCGGTGCTGTGACAGGTCCATTGATAGCTGGGAATATGTCCGAGGTAAGCAATGCCGCAATTTTACAAATAATTCCAGTGATCCAGCACCTTTCCAACGGGGTCGTTAGCCCCGGGCAGGCATTATCAATTTATGGAACAGGTTTTAGCCTTTCACCAGACGATGATATAGTTGAACTTAATGGAGTAAATTGTCCTGTATTAGAGGTTGCTAATGGAATGATAAAGGCATTGATACCAAGTAATGCAGTTTCTGGGGATCTGAGGGTCATTGTAAATGGGGCGCAAAGTCGTCCTGTTGGATTGATAGTTATAGATCCGTCAAAGCATCAAATAACGGGGATTGCGAACAGTACAAATCCAATTACTCCCGGACAAACAGCAATAGGGTATTTTAGTTCCTCTACACAAAAGGACATTTATACCTTCAATGCACAGCAAGGTAGCTTTATCAGTATAAATACTGCATCAATAGATAATTACGGCAATTCAATGGGTAACGGAGGGGTTCAGTTACTTATAAAGGTTTTTGCCCCTGATGGTGAGGAGATTGCGTCAATTGATCAACCATCGACTTCTGATGATACTGCCAGTATTGATAACCTGTATCTTAATCAAACTGGTACATACTCGGTTGTGATCAGTCCAAGCCTGAATTCCCCCAACCAAACTGGAGCGTATCAGTGCTCTATAACAATTCCTCATGGGGTATATATTCAAGATGTAAATCCTGGTATAGGTATAACCGGGAATACTGTGGTACTAACCGGCAGAGATTTTACATCAAGTCCATACATCTACTTTACAAGCTCTACAGGTTCACAATTAAGCTACACTTCAGATTCTATGACTGTCGGCACTTCAAGTATTATCTTCACAATGCCTTCTTTTACTGATACGGTTGTTTATATCTGTACTGCAAATAACCAGAATGATTTACCATACACTTATGCTGATGTGGTTTCAGACGTAACTGTGGTGCATAGTGCTCAACCCGTACCTATGTATCGTGAGAATCATCAATATTGGTTCAGCTATCCCTCCTTAATTCCACCTTTAGAAAAGGGGGCAGGGGGATTTGTAACAGGCTCAACCGAGGCTTACCTTAATCCGGCAACTGATGGGCAACTGTTTACTATTCCTGTGACCTCAGCAGGGACTTCAATCACATTCACAGTTTATGGAGTTGATGAGCAAGGCAATACCATTACAGAGCAAACAGCCAGCCCTGTAATGAAGCTTTACACATCTTCTGGTTTTGCAATGTCCACAGCAACCAGTGGAACACTTTCTATGCAGTTTGCAGTACCTGGGGTATACCAGCTTGCAGTAATGCCTGTATCTGGTACAAGCAATCTCATAAAACTTGATATGAATGCCGGTTATACCTCTATGTCAGAGCCTTTCCGAATGACAGTTGTTTCATCTGAATTACAACTTGGTCTATATGGTAGCACAAACCAGCAGACTATGACTGTTCTTGTAACAGATCAGATGCAAAGACCTGTGAGTGGTGTAAATGTGTACTTTGCCGATAACAATAAAACCTTCTCTGCATGGACTGGGTCTGATGGTACTGCATCAGCACCTGCTGGTACATTTACCTATGATGCACCTTATGGTAGTGTAAAATTTATAACAGCATATATTGTTGACCCGACAGGAGCTATAATGCCTGGGCTTGTTTCTACATTCAAAATGTATACATATATCCTTCAAGGAGTAACTACAAACTCGAGTCATATACCTTATAGTATAACACCCATTGATCCAACTATAGTTCAGGGGACAGTTGGATCTACATTAAGCAGTAATCCGTTAAACGTGGTTGTTACAGATGAAAGTGGCACAGTTGTTAGCGGTACAGGTGTGGAATTTGATGTATGTATTGGCGACGCAACATTTGGCAACGGGCAGAAAAGTATGGTCACATTTACAAATCAGTATGGTATTGCGAGCGCCATTGTAACACTGGGAAGGTTTACCAATGATTATCCTGCACAAATGCAAATTAATGCCAATGACCCTTATCCGACACAAGTAGGAGTAAATAGCATCTGCGTGTCTGCATTATCCGCGAACAATGTGAGGTTGAATGATGCATTTCATGTGCTGGCTTTACCAGGACCACCTGTATATCTCCTTCCAGACATTAATACGCAGTCATTCCAAACAGATCTGCCAAACCATCCACTCTTCCCTGAGGCATACTATGTATTGGATATGTACAATAATCCGGTTGCCAATAGCTCGGTTGAATTTAGTGTGCTTGATGCAACCCCAACAACGCCAGGACCTAATTTTATCAATGCAAAACTTTATGATGATACCCCCATCTCTGCCACTAAATTTATAAAGCCATGCAGTGAAGGAGGTGCACCATCTTACAGAGACAGTATGTGTAACAATCTAAGATCAGATTTCATTACCGCAAGTAGAAATGATGGTATTGTAGCTGCAATCATGTATCTTGGCAACACAGCAGGCGTAACATATAATGGAAGGGCAACACTCGTATCCGGTATAATGGTGGCTACACAAGATTTTCACGGCATTGCTGCAATAAGTGGTACTGGTTCATCTGGTATATATGATATAGAATGTTGGGAACTTGTACTAAACAATTACGGTATTGTGAATATGTGGCTGCCTTACCCGTATAAGTGTACAATGCTGCAAACAGCTGCAGATACAACGGCAGGACAGAATGTTTATAATACAGGTCCGGATGCTCAGGGCACATATCAAGCTCAAATAATGAGAGGTGGTGGTAAATTGGCTCGTTCGCTTAATTCATCGCCAGACAGTGCCATCACATTAGCCCCTGATGGTTCAGGCAATGTACAATTTTATCTCAAGCTTGGTCCTTCCGTGCCACCAAATGGATGCAAAGGATACAATCTTAAAATATGCCCGAATGAAGTAAAGGTAAGTGGGATAGGTGCGCAATCTGGTGCGATTAGTCGTGGAGATCTATATAGTTTTGGCAGGGATGTAGAGGTGTTCTACCCACAGGCTAGTACAGGGCCTCAAATAATTAACTATAGTAATAGTCAAGGTTCTTACTCAATAATAGTACCAACAACGATAGCAGCTTACGTGAGGTCTTATGTGTTAGGCAGTATTGATATCAGTAGGGTGAAGTTTACCTTTGGACTAAATATCACATATCCGGGATTGCCTCATCCATCTTTCGGTTACGACCCTAATATAGGGTGTGATTTGTTAGTGCGTGATGTGATGCCGGGGATGGGACAGGAAATGAGAAAGGGGTAATTCAATATTATCCGGAGTTTTCTATGGAGATATGGCAGGCGGATACAGGTGGAAAGGTGTATGGAGGGAATGCGGATGCGAAAATTACCCTGTATGATAAAAGCACTGATTTACCTGTAAGTAATGACGATGTGAAATATCAGATCATAGCAACCAATCCAAGCACACAAGATGTGCTGAATGCATTGTGCTATCTGAACCAGCCATTTGCCGGGGCTGGTTTTACCACAAACTTTTTACCAGCGGTAGCGTATCAGGAGAGCGGATTAAATGGTAGATTCAGGCAATTTATAAGATACGACCCTGTAAGTGATACCTGCAACTCCAGAACAACGAGTACCTGTCTGCCAGCTACTGGTGTTCCTGTGCAGTCCTTTGATAATGGATACGGGATCATGCAGATAACCAAGGGTATACCGGGTGGGTTAACTGGCGGTGCATGCCAGTCTCCGCTGTCTCAGCCAACTCTTTATATTCCGACAACCAACACCCCAACCCAGAATATGATCTGGAACTGGGTGGCTAATATAAATGCAGGTGCAGCGGTAATGCTGGACAAATACAAGGAGGAGATTGCCTATGAAAACAAGGTCTTCAACGATCTGAATAGAAACAATCTTGGCTACCTCTGGGTTAGCCCAACTACGGAGCAGCGTCAGATGAATGTCTGGCAAAGGTATAATGGGTGCCTGACAAAAGGAAGGGGCTGTTACTATGTGTGGAGCTTATGCGCAACCAAAGTTAACGAAGTATGCAGAGCTGGGTGGGTGAAGAATCCAGCACTTCCTACAAGAAAATGTCCTGCTCTAAATCCTTCTTATTTCTATGCAGATTGTGTAAATTATTGGGCTCATAACAATCCACAATGGTGTAAATAAAATAGTAAGAAAGGAGGTTATATGAAATTGTTCAGATCCAAAATGTTATTAATGTCAATGTTAGCGTTTGTTTTTTTATTTACTCCCCAATATGCAAATTCTAACGAATGTAAGTATGGAAGTCTTTTTAATGTAAAACCACAAAATCTATTAGATATAATTGTTAAGTACTGCGAAAGTGATTGGAACCCTACCTATGATACATGGATAATAGAAAAATTAGATCTTTCAACAGGAATATATGAGACTGTAGGGGTTTTACATAATGCTCCAAAATGGTATCCAGAGGCAGTAAGCTTTCCAGCCAACATAGCTATTTTAGATAATGACGGACAGGGATTAAGTTTTGATGTTATTTCATTGTCCACAATGAAAGTTATTGGAAAGATAACAGTAGATGTACAATCATCCGGAGAGGATCTGTGTCAAATACAAGGAGAGTCCTCTTCTTTAATCAGTCCTGATGGCACAAGGGTAGCAATACCTTATATACCTAATGAGCAAAAGGACTGCACGCAGGCTATAGCCATATATGATCTTAAGACATATAAACTTATAAACACATTGTATAATATATCATTGGGTAAATTTTCTTCAGATGGTAAATTTCTTTATGCCTATTCAACGCCTCCAAAATTCCCGTTGCCTATTGGAAGAAATTTATATCTTATAAATACAAGCACGGGTAAGATAGTTTCTCAGTTAGATATTACTACCATAAATGTATATCCGGATTTAGAAAAAGATTATTGGATAGGAAGATATGCAGAGAATGGAAAGATAGTGAAAATATTTCAATTAAAAGATGTGAATGCAAATGGGTCGCCATTATTTTTGTATAATATGGAGACAAAAGCCACCACACCAACTATAACAACAGATTGGTATTGTGAAGAAGGAAAGCCCGGTTTACCCGATCTTTCACCTGGGGCGAAATGGTGGATTGCAGATAATGCCAGGCATAACCATGTTGACATTTATGATGTTTCTACAGGGAACAAGGTTGCAGGATTTAATATAAGCGACAGTACAGGCAAAGGAGCAATCATCTCATGGGCTAATGACCACACCTTTATCTACAACACCACCCAGAAGCTGATCTATTTTGATATATTGAAGAACAAGATTATCAAGGAGCTACCCATCATCAGACCATGGGAAAAGCCTGGCTGGAAGCCAGAGGTAGGGAAGTGAAGCTCGCAACGCCGTGTAAAAGTATAATCTTCCCCCTTTAGAAAAGGGGGAAAGAATGAGATTGCCAAAGGTGGAATGATCAGAGTGAACAGTGATAAGGTGAATTATCAAATCAACAACTCCAGAACAACGAGTACCTGTCTGCCGGCTACTGGTGTTCCTATACAAGACAAATATAATGGATACGGGATCATGCAGATAACCAAGGGTATATCGGGTGGATTAACTGGCGGTGCGTGCCAGTCTCCGCTGTCTCAGCCAACTCTTTATATTCCGACAACCAACACACCAACCCAGAATATGATCTGGAACTGGGTGGCTAATATAAATGCAGGTGCAGCGGTAATGCTGGACAAATACAAGGAGGAGATTGCCTATGAAAACAAGGTCTTCAACGATCTGAATAGAAACAACCTTGGCTACCTCTGGGTTAGCCCAACTACGGAGCAGCGTCAGATGAATGTCTGGCAAAGGTATAATGGGGGAGTGTATTGGGTGTGGAGTTGTGTTCAGCGTGATCCTATTACACACAAATGTATAGGGTATGATTGGGTAAGGAATACAGCCTTTTGCAGTAATCCCTATCCACCAGATTATCAAAACAAGACTTGTAATGGTGTATTTCCATCAGGAGGAAAGTGTTATGCAGATTGTACGAAATACTGGTCTGACAATCCTTCAATTGCTACACCCAACAATCCGCAGTGGTGTCAATAAATATAAAAGGAGACATTATGAAAAAAATAATCATTCTATGTGTATTATTGTTTATAGGGGTAATTGATAGTAATGCTCAATATGGCACTATAAGGGAATGGACTCCTCGTTCATATGTAGGTCCAGCCAATACAGAATCAAATGGATGGATAGGTACATTTACCGGCGGTATTGCTCATGGAAGTGCGATTTACAGCTTTAGGCCCGCCTACTTTACAAAGCTTAATTTAAATACAGGCGTCTATGATATAATAGCAAAATCTAATCTTCCTGATAATTGTGGCTTTCCCCATACATATGATCTTACTAACATGAGAGCTTTTGAAGGGTGTAGTTGTATGAAGCCTGTTGCGGGATGCAGTTTTTCTTATTCAGTTATTGATCTTAGAAGTGAAAAGATAGCTGGGTTTTTCACCTTAGATGTTTCTCCTGATACAGATATGGATGAATTCCAGCCAACTCTTATAGTAAGCCCTGCTGGGTCAAGGATTCTTGTAATCTGGCAAGATGGGAAAGATTATACTTCTGTAGCAGAGGTATTTGATGGAGAAACTTATAAACGGATAAAAAAATTTACTAACACAATGTCAATAACAGGTGGCGCCCTCCATGCATGCATTTCTGCT
>Ga0207433_10012731_pt1 | contig 12518 bp, 9 predicted proteins | sample YelNatPaOPGAMG01_FD_187559 | JGI IMG/M metagenome (GOLD analysis project Ga0207433, IMG submission 187559) | Hot spring thermophilic microbial communities from Obsidian Pool, Yellowstone National Park, USA - OP-RAMG-01 (SPAdes) (version 3) | ecosystem: Environmental > Aquatic > Thermal springs >...
TCCGGCGTGTTCTACGGCCTGGCCTTCGGCATGGGCGGCCTAGGTGCGGCGGTGCTCGGCAAGCTGGCCGACCTCGACGGTATCGGGCACGTTTACCAGTTGTGCGCGTTCCTGCCGTTGATCGGCCTGTGCGCGCTGCTGTTGCCGGACATCGAACGGCCGCGGCGCAGTTGATCGCGCGCGGCTTCAGCCGCCGACCACCACCGGTTCGGGCTCCAGTCGCACGTTGAACTTCGCCTGCACGGCGGCGATTACCTGCTGCGCGAAGGCCCACAGTTCGCGGCCGCTGGCGTGGCCGTGGTTGACCAGCACCAGGGCGTGGCGGTTGGAGATGCCGGCGTCGCCTTCGCGGTGGCCCTTGAGGCCGGCGGCTTCGATCAGCCACGCGGCGGAGAGCTTGCTGCGGCCGTCGGCTTGCGGCCACGCGGGCAGGTCCGGGTGTTCGCGCCTGAGCGCTTCGGCCTGCGCGGTCTCGACCACCGGGTTCTTGAAGAAGCTGCCGGCGTTGCCGATCACCGCGGGGTCGGGCAGCTTGCGCGTGCGCAGGTGCACCACGGCCTCGGCGACGTGGAAGGGCGCGGGTTTGGCCACGCCCATGCGTGCGAGCTCGTCGCGGATGCCGGCGTAGTCCAGCCTGAGTTCGTGCGCGCGGGGCAGGGCGAAGCGCACGGCGGTGACGATGTAGCGGCCGGGTTCGCGCTTGAACAGCGAGTCGCGGTAGCCGAAGGCACAGGTGGCGCGGTCGAGCTGGGCAACGCGGTGTTCGCGCGTGTCCCAGGCTTCCACGCTCTCGATGAACTCGGCCACCTCGGTGCCGTAGGCGCCGATGTTCTGGATCGGTGCGGCGCCCACGGTGCCGGGGATCAGGATCAGGTTTTCCAGCCCCGCGTAGCCCTGGCCCAGCGACCAGCGCACGAAATCGTCCCAGCGCTCGCCGGCGGCCACCGCGATGCGTGCGACGTCACCGTCCTGCTCCACCTGCACGCCGCGGGTTCCCATCGCCAGTACCGTGCCGGCGAAGTCGTCGGCGAGCAGCAGGTTGCTGCCCTCGCCAAGCACCAGCAGCGGCGCCTGGCGCACGGCGGGAAAGTCCAGCAACTCGGGCAGCCTGCTGGCGTCGCGCAATTCGGCCAACAGGCGTGCGCGCGCGTTCACGCGCAGCGTGTTGCGCGTGGCGAGCGGAGCATTTTCGGTGAGCGAATAGCCGCCCATGTCGGTTTTCTCAGGCGGCATGCCGGCTTTCCTGCTGGCGGCGGATCTCGTCCACGCATTCGGCGATCAGTCGCGGGCCGCGGTAGATCAGGCCGGAGTACAGCTGCACCAGCGTGGCGCCGGCGTCGAGCTTTTCGGCCGCATCGCTGCCGTCGAGGATGCCGCCCACGCCCACGATGGGGACGCGCTCGCCGAGGCGTCGGCGCATGCCGCGCAGCACGTCGGTGGAGAGCGCGAACAGCGGCCGGCCGGACAGTCCGCCGGTTTCGTTGCCGCGCGGGTCGCCCGCCACCAGCGAGTGGTCGATGGTGGTATTGGTGCAGATCACGCCGTCGATACCGCTGGCCAGCAGCACCTCGGCGATGGCGTCGAGTTCGGTCTCGGTGAGATCGGGCGCGATCTTCAGCAGCATGGGCTTGCGCGCGCCCGCCTGCGCACCCAGCCGTTCCTGCGCCTCGCGCAGGGTGCCGACGAAGCGTCGCAGCGACTCTTCCTGCTGGAGGTCACGCAGGCCCTGGGTATTGGGCGAGGAGATGTTCACCGTGACGTAGCTGGCGTGCGCATGGACGCGCTCCAGGCAGAACAGGTAGTCGTCGACCGCGCGTTCGTTCGGCGTGTCCTTGTTCTTGCCGATGTTGATGCCCAGCACGCCGCGGTATTCCGATTTCTGCACGTTGCGTACCAGCGCGTCGACGCCGGCGTTGTTGAAGCCCATGCGATTGATGATGGCCTCGTGCCGTGGCAGCCGGAACAGGCGCGGCCGCGGGTTGCCGTCCTGCGGGCGCGGCGTCACCGTGCCCACCTCGACGAAGCCGAAGCCCAGCGCGCCGAGCTCGTCCAGGTGCTCGGCGTTCTTGTCCAGCCCGGCGGCCAGCCCGACGGGATTGGGAAAGCGGATGCCGAAGGCTTCGGCCGGCAGGTCGGCCGGCGACGCGGCGACGTAACGGCCCAGGTTGCTGCGGTGGGCCACGCCCAGGCCGTACAGCGTGAGGCGATGCGCGGTCTCGGCATCGAGCGCGAACAGCAGCGGGCGGATCAGGTCGTACATGCTTGGAGCCTCAGCTGAAGGTGCCCACGATGATGCGGGTGTCGTAGTCGAAGCTGATGCGCCCGTCCTCCTGGCAGCGGTCGAACAGTTCGCGTAACGCGGCGATCATCGGGACGTGTTGCGGGTGCCCGGCCTGTGGTGCGTAGGAGGACGACATAAGGCGCCCGCGCAGTCCGTCGAAGTCGAGCCGCTGCTTGTGCTCGAAGCGCATCGTGCCGCGCCAGCCGGCGCCGAACCATCCGCGCATGGCATCGTCGTCGGCGTAGCGTTCGGCCACGCTGGTGTAGTCGGTGCCGTAGCGCTGCAGCAGCGCTTCGTAGCCTTCGAGGAACGGCGTGCCATCGAGCCGGCGCGAGTTCCAGAAGATCGCAGCCAGGCGTCCCGGGCGCAGGATGCGGCGGAATTCGTGGCGGGTGGCCTCCGGGTCGAACCAGTGGAAGGCCTGCGCCACGGTGACCAGGTCGACGCTGGCATCGGCCAGCCCGGTGGCATCGGCGCGGCCGTCGACGGCGCGGAAACGCGGGTTGCCGCCCAGCCAGGCGACGGCGGCTTCGCGCATCGCCGCGTTCGGTTCCACCGCCGTCACCGCATGGCCGGCATCCAGGAACAGCCGGCTGGAAATGCCGGTGCCGGCACCGACGTCGGCGACCTGCCAATCCGCCGTCATGCCGTGTTCGCTGCGCAGCCAGTCGATCAGAGCGTGCGGATAGTCGGGGCGATAGCGAACGTAATCGGCGACACGGTCGCTGAAGCGTTCGGTGCTGTGCAGAGCGTTCATGGGATCATCCGTTCAGTTGCTGGCCGCCGTCCACGCAAAGCGTCTGGCCGGTGATCCAGCCGGCCCACGGCGAGGCGAGAAAGAGCGCGGCATGGGCGACGTCCTCCGGTGTGCCGAAGCGGCCGAACGGGATCTTCGCCAGCGTGGCAGCGTGCAGCTCGGGGTCTTCCACGCGGCGACGCTCCCACAGGCCGTCGGGAAAGCTGATCGAGCCGGGCGCGATCGCGTTGACCCGGATGCGCTCGGACGCCAGCGCCAGCGCCTGCGAGCCGGTGTAGTGACTCAGTGCCGCCTTGATCGCCGCATATGGCGCGCCGCCGGCGCGTGGGTGCAGTGCGGCGATCGAGCTGGTGTGCAGGATGCTGGGGTGGTCGCTCTTCCTGAGGTAGGGCAGGGCACAGCGCGAGGCACGCACGGCGGCCATCAGGTCGACCTGGAAGTTGGCGGTCCAGCCTTCGTCGTCCTCGGCGAAACCGTAGCCGGTGGCGTTGTTCACCAGCACGTCGATGCCGCCCAGCGCTTCGGCGGCCATGCCGACCCAGGCACGAATCGCATCGGGGTCGGCGAGGTCGCAGCTTTGTGTATGGGCCGTCGCGCCGAGTGTCGAGCTTTCACGGGCGACTTCGTCGAGCGCCGCCTGGCCGCGCGCGCAGACCGACACCATCGCGCCCGCTTTGGCGAAGGCCAACGCGATGCTGCGGCCGATACCCTTGCTGCCGCCAGCGACGAGGACGCGATAACCCGGAAGCCGGAAAGGAGGGGGAGGTGCATCCGTCATCGAGGGCTCCGCAGCGTGGCGTGGAAACGGCGTCATCCACCGTCCCGTCGCTGCCGGGACGATGGACCGGGGCGGCACGCGTCGCCAAAACGCATGCCGCCGTCGAACGGCTTACAGGTCGAACTTGATGCCCTGGGCCAGCGGCAGCGCGTCAGAGTAGTTGATGGTGTTGGTCTGGCGGCGCATGTAGACCTTCCACGCGTCCGAGCCGGACTCGCGGCCGCCGCCGGTTTCCTTCTCGCCACCGAAGGCGCCGCCGATCTCGGCGCCCGAGGTGCCGATGTTGACGTTGGCGATACCGCAGTCGCTGCCGGCCGCCGACAGGAACTGCTCGGCCACCTTCAGGTTCTGCGTGAAGATCGCTGACGACAGGCCCTGCGGCACGTCGTTCTGCATCTCGATCGCCTCGTCGATGCTGTCGAACGGCATTACGTAGAGGATCGGCGCGAAGGTCTCCGACTGCACCACCTCGTCCGAGTTCTTCAGGCCGGTGATGATGGTCGGCAGTACGAAATTGCCCTTGCGGTCGGTCAGCGCGGCACCGCCGGTGGCGACGGTGCCGCCCGCGGCCTTGGCCTTCTCGATCGCGGCCAGGTAGGCCTTGACGCTTTCCGGGCTGTTCAGCGGGCCCATCAGCGTGGTCGGCAGGGTGGGATCGCCGATCTTGCCTTCGACCTGCTTGTACGCCTTGACCAGGGTCTCCAGCACGTTGTCGTGGATCGAGCGGTGCACGAACAGGCGGCGGGTGGTGGTGCAGCGCTGGCCGGCGGTGCCGACCGAGCCGAACACGATGCCCGGTATCGCCAGCTTCAGGTCGGCGCTCTGGTCCAGGATGATCGCGTTGTTGCCGCCCAGTTCCAGCAGCGAGCGGCCCATGCGGTGCGCCACGCGCTCACCGACCATGCGGCCGACCTTGGTCGAACCGGTGAAGCTGATCAGCGGGATGCGCTTGTCGTCGACGAACTTCTGCGCCAGCTCGGTACCGCCGTCGTTGAACAGGAAGAAGAGGTCCGGGTAGCCCGCATCCTTCAGCGCCTCGTTGCAGATCTTCATGGTGGCGATGGCGGTCAGCGGCACCTTCGGCGACGGCTTCCAGATGCAGATGTCGCCGGCGATGGCGGCCAGCATGGCGTTCCACGCCCACACCGCCACCGGGAAGTTGAACGCGGAAATGATGCCGACCAGGCCCAGCGGCTGGTACTGCTCGTACATGCGGTGGCCGGGGCGCTCCGAATGCATGGTGTAACCGTAGAGCATGCGGCTCTGGCCCACCGCGAAGTCGGCGATGTCGATCATTTCCTGCACTTCGCCGTCGCCCTCGGGCTTGATCTTGCCCATTTCCAGCGCAACCAGCGAACCCAGCGCGTCCTTGTGCCTGCGCAGGGCCTCGCCGCACAGGCGTACGGCTTCGCCGCGCTGCGGGGCGGGCGTGGTCCGCCATACCTTGAAGGCGGCCTGCGCGCGCTGCACGATGGTCTCGTAGTCGGCGGCGCTGGAGGCGTGGACGCTGGCGATCACCTCGCCGCTGGCCGGGTTCACCGGCTGCAGCATGCCGGCGTCTGTGGTCTTCGACCACTCGCCGTTGCCGAGGTAGGTGCCGGAATTGGTCTCGGCCAGGCCGAGCGCGGTGAGGATGTTGTGGGACATGCGGACTCCTTGGACCGGACGCCGGTGGGCGCCCTGTTTCAAAACCGCAAGTCTAGCAGGGCAGACCATGTCGCCGCTTCGCAGCCTGCGGCGATCCATGCCACAATTCACAGGTCAGCCCCCGTAGCTCAGTTGGATAGAGCGTCCCCCTCCTAAGGGGAAGGTCGTACGTTCGAATCGTATCGGGGGCACCATTTCATCGCGCCACCAGGGTGGGTCGCGCCGCCGCGATGCCTGGCCGGTGCCGGGACGGTTCGTCGCCCCGCGCTTGGCCTGGACGTAGATCGGCGCCTCGCCGCTCGCGCGCATCGCCCCAGGGGCGGGCGCTCACCCGGCCTTCTGGAAAAGCGCGACATTGGCGCAGGGAATCTCGCAACGCCACCCGTGCCGGCTTGCGATCCGATGCATCGTCTGCTCCCGATAGAACACCACGTGCGTCGTGTCGCGGCGGTAATGCCAGCCAGCAAACGCCCGATCATCGGTCTGGAAGATCGTCATCACCGCCAACCAGCCGCCGGGCCTGAGCAAGCTGTCGAGTCGCGCGAACTCCGCGGCCGGGTGATGGAAATGCTCGGCGACCTCGGTGCAGGTGACGAAATCGTAGGTCCGCGCCAGCGCCGTCCCGTCGTTGCGGAACAGCGGATCGTAGAGCGTCATGCGATGACCGGCTTCCTCCAGCATCGAGGCCAGGGCCGGTCCCGGACCGCAGCCGTAGTCGAGCCCGCACCGGGCCGGTTCAAGCCGTTCCAGCAAGGGCACGGCCACACGTGAAAGGAAGCGGCGGTAGCCCGGGTCATCGATCTCGTTCCGGTGCAGGCGGTATTCGGCGAATTCGACGTCGCGATCCGGCCGCTTCGACGGATCGAGGAAGGTGGCCTTGCAGTCATGGCAGCGCCAGTAATCCCGCGCATCGACCTGCATGAAATGCCCGGTGTGGGTGCTGACGCAGACGGGGCAGGCTGGAGATGCGTGCATGCGGGAGTCCGTGGAGTGCGTGGACGGAAAAGGGCAGGCCGAGGGCTATTGTCTCTCATGAACCGCGGCTTCCCACCGCAGCACGGTGGGTGAAGCAGGTGCCGTGCGCAGCGCTTTCAATCGGTGCAGTCGCCAGGTGGGCATGCCGGCCGCAGCGTGACAATGCCGATGCAAGGCCAGGCGCCACTTGCGGCCGGCAGTTCAAGGGCGTCCACGATGAGCGACTTCGGAAAGGGCGCGAAACCTAGCCGCGGTCCACGGACTGCCGTTGCGGTGGCCCACCGCCGTGACATGCCGGGTTCGAGCTCACCACCGATTGATCCGGATCAAATGTCGCGGCCGGGTTCGCCGCGATCATGCACAAGCCGGACTCCCGGCCTACAGGCGAGGACCCCACCATGAAGCGCCACCTATTTACGATCGCCCTGCTGATATCGGCATCCTGTACCGCAGCCCTTGCCCAGCCGGGTGTCCCGGTCCAGGCGCAGCAGACGTCGCAGCAGCAGCTTCGTCAACAGCAGCAATCGCAGCAGCGCATCTATGGCAGCCAGCTGATGACGCCGCAGGAGCGCATGGCTTTCCGCGAGCGTATGCGCAACGCGAAGACGGTGGAGGAGCGCAATCGCATCCGCGCCGAACACCACAAGCAGATGCAGGAGCGCGCCAAGGCTCGCGGCATCACCCTGCCGGACATGCCTCCCGCCGGTGGCGGCCGCATGCAGCGCCGCAACTCCGGTGGTGGCGGGCAAGGTGGCCGCGGGCAGGGCATGCGCCAGGGCGGTGGCGGAAGCTGACCCCGTCCCATGGCCTTCACCGCCACCTGACCGTTACCCAGCCGTCGATGCTGGATGCGGTGCTGCCGGACCCGCCATAGCGGCGGGCCCGGCTCGCGGCGTGCTTGGTGCGCCTTTTCCCGGTTCATCTCCCGGGCGGACATGACGTGGCATCACGGTGGCCGACCAGGCTCCGGACACCAGGCCGCGCGGCCCAGCCGGAGCGCCAGGACCGCCATCATGCTTCCCAGGCTGGCCAGTCCCATGTCGCTCTGGGCATCCCATACATCGCCCTGGGTTCCGAGGTAGGCCACGCCGAGGTCGCCGCCGAAGTGCACGGCGGCAAACCATTCCACCAGTTCGAACAGCACACTTGTGGCCATCACGAAGGTCACCGGCAGCACCCATCGCCAGGCACCCTGCGGGCGGGCCCGGGCATCGATCAGTTCGAACACCATCGGCGTCAGCAGCACGCCGTAGATGAAGTGCACGAAGCGGTCGTATTCGTTGCGCGGAAACCCGAGCACCTGGTCGATCGAGATCCCCAGCCAGACCTTCGACCACGCGTCGTAGGGGACTTCCGCATAGGTGTAATGCGCGCCGATCTCATGCAGCACGAGGAAGACGAACAGTGCGCCATAGGCGAGATTGGAAAATCGCAACCAGCGATAGGTCGCCACGAGCACCGGTACGGCAAGGACAACCAGTACGTTCTCCAGCAGCCAGTCGGCCCGATAGCGGGGTGATAGGGCAAGCAGGGTCCACACGGCCAGAAACAGCCCGAGCAAAGCGGGTGGGACGCTGTCGCGCAGGACCGCTCGCTCCTGCCATCCGCGCGGATGTTGCGTGCTGCCGGGCGTCTCGTCGATCGTCATGCCTGCCTCGTCGAATCCGTTCACTGCTCTCTTGCGCGAGGCTAGCGGGAACGGGACCGGCGACCTTGACGCAGGTCAGCAGGTGCCGGGCTTCCGTGGACGGATCGGCGCCGAGACCTTGTCGCGGACACCGACGGCCGGGCCGGTGCTATTGGCGGCGACCGGCCAGCATCATGTCGCGCTCGGCGGCATGCTGGCTCCGGGCGAGCGCCTGGTCCACGCTGAGCCGCCCGGCCACCGCCTCGCTGACATATCGCCCCACCTCGTCGCCGATCGCCCTGAATGACGGGATCACCGCAAACTGCACGCCGGCATACGGGGCCTTGTGCAGCGTCGCGTCGTCCGGGTCGGCGGTATCGAGCGCACGCAGTACCACGCCGGCCCATGGCGCGGCGGCGCGGAATGCCGGGTTGGCGTAGGTCGATGCGCGTGTGCCCGGTGGAGCCAACGCCCACCCGTCGTGGCTCGCGACCCGCTTCACGTAGGCGCGGGAGGTTGCCCAGTCGATGAACCTTCGGGCCGCCGCACGGTGGGCGGCATCGGTGTCAGCGGGAATGGCCAGGGCCCATGCCCACAGCCAGTGCGAGCCCTTCGGCGTCACCGCGACGGGCGCCTGCGCGAAGCCGACCTCCGAGGCGACCTTGCTGAGGTTCACGTCGGTGACGTATCCGGCGGCGACCGTCGCGCCGACCCACATGGCGCATCGGCCCTGTTCGAACAGGGCGAGATTCTGGTTGTAGCCCAGGGTGGCCGCATCGGGCGGACCATCGTGGCGCAGCAGGTCGACGTACAGGCCGACGGCGTCACGCCAGGCCGGGGTCTGCAACTGCGGTTTCCACTGCATGTCGAACCACTGGCCGCCGAAGGTGTTGACCATGGTCGTGACCAGGGTCATGTTCTCGCCCCAGCCCGGCTTTCCGCGCAGGCAGATGCCGTAGACGCCGTGGCGTGGATCGTCCAGCCGCGCGGCGAAGGCGGCGACCTGCTTCCAGGTGGGCCGGGCCGGCATGCTCAGTCCGGCCTTGTGCAGCAGGTCCTTGCGATACATGAGCATCGAGCTTTCGCCGTAGATCGGTGCGGCGTAGAGCTCGTTCCGGTAAGACAGGCTGGCACGGATCGCCGGCAGCAGGTCGGCGGTGTCGTAGCCGGCGTCCGGGTGGATCGGTACCAGCCATCCGCGTTGCGCCCAGAGCGGCGTTTCATACGTGCCGATGGTGGCGATGTCGTACTGGCCGCCCTGGGTGGAAATGTCCGTGCTCACCGACGAGCGCAGGGTGTCCTCGTCCAGCGTGACCCACGAGATCCGGATGTCCGGGTTGGCCTGTTCGAAATAGCGGGTGAGCCTTTCCAGCTCGATCATCTGCGCGTTGTCCACGGTGGCGACGACCAGATGCGTCACCTTTGCCGGGGCGGGGGCCAGCATCGGCGTGGCGAAACCGATCATCGTGCTCAATGCGATGGTCCTGGAAAGCATGCGGGCGGCTCCCTGCGGGTGCGCGGTGAAAGTGCGACAGCACCGATCCGACTGGCCGGGCCGGGCGAACGCGGGTGATCGCGACCGGCGAATGCAGTCGTCCGCCGTGGCTGGTCATAAGGCAGCCGCGGCCGCGTGGGCCTGACTCAGCGTCTGCTCGAACTGGTGCAGCGGCGAGGGTTTGCCGAACAGATACCCCTGGTAGATGTCGCAAGCCTGTTCCTTCAGGAACAGGAACTGCTCGCGACTCTCCACGCCTTCGGCCACCACCTCCAGCCCCATGCCGCGTGCCATGCCGATGATGGTCTGAGCCACATGGGCATCGTTGCGCACGTTCGGCAGGTTCTGCACGAAGGACTTGTCGATCTTCAACTGATCCAGCGGCAATCGCGTCAGGTAGGACAGGGCGGAATTGCCGGTGCCGAAGTCGTCCACCGAGACACGTATGCCGATGCGCTTGAGCGCTTCTAGCTTGGCCACGGTCGCGCCGATGTCCTCCATTGCCATGCTTTCGGTGATCTCTAGCTTGAGGCGCACTGCGGCCGTGCGGCATCCGGCCAGGGCGACCTCCACCTCTTCGACGAAATCGACGCGCCGGAACTGCCGGGGACTGACGTTGACCGACAGCGTGAGTCTGCGCGCTTCAGGCATGGTGGCCCAGCGGGTGAGCGTGCGACAGGCCTGCTCGAGCACCCAGGCGCCCAGCGGTTCGATCAGGCCGGTCTGTTCCGCCACCGGGATGAATTCGGTAGGCGGCACGCGTCCGCGCCGCGGATGGTTCCAGCGCAGCAGCGCCTCCGCGCCGACAATGCGTCCGCGCAGGTCGACCTGCGCCTGGTACTCCAGCGTGAACTGCCCGCTGGTCATGCCGATGCGCAGATCGTTGGCCATGGCATTGCGCGCCTCGATCTCCTTCTGCATTTCCGCAGCGAACATGCGAACCGTGTTCTTGCCCGCCTGCTTGGCCTTGATCATGGCCAGTTCGGTTTCGCTCAGCAGCGTGTCGACCGGTCGATAGGGGCAGCCCATCAGCGTGACGCCGATACTCGCCGTGCACATCATGTCGCCCACATCATTGGCGAAATAGGGTTCGCCCAGCGATTCGCACAGGGCTTGCGCAAGTGTCTGCGCAAAGTCGGCCGCACGTGCGGCAGGCTGTGGCTTGCCGATGACCAGCAATGCGAATTCGTCACCGGTGACGCGCGCCAGCATGCCATCGTCGGGTACGAGGCGACGCGTCCGCTGTGCGGCCTGTTGCAGAATCTGGTCGCCCAGCTTGTGGCCGTGCACCATGTTGAGCTGCGAGAAATCGTCCAGGCCTATGAGCAGGAGCGCGCCGCAGCACAGGTCGTCATCGCCGTGCCCCTGTGTGATCTGCAGCATGCGCTCCTCGAGCGCGATGCGGTTGGGCAGGTCGGTAAGCGGGTCGATCTTCTCCAGGCGCTCGGCGCGTGCTGTCGCCTCCATCTCGGCTGTGATGTCGTGCATCGAGCACACGGTGTGCTGCAGCATGCCGTGATCGTCGCGGACGGCGGATATGGCGATGCGCACGTAGAACAGTTCGCCACCTTTTCTCCGGTACCAGATTTCGCCCTGCCAGTTGCCGGCAGTCGCGACCGCACCGTCCATCGCCGCATGGAAATGCCTGCTGTGCATGCCCGATCTGAGAAGGTTCTTCAGCGGATGGCCGATGGCCTCTGACGGCGCGTAGCCGGACATCGTCGCGAAGGCCGTGTTGACCCGCTGGATAACGCCCAGCGCATCGCTGATGACAATGCCGTCCTGGCTCTCGAAGGCCGCGGCCGCGATGCGTTGTTCCTGCTCGGCACGGCGCCGTTCGGTAATGTCCCGCGCGACGCCAAGCACGCCGGAGATCGCCCCGTGTTCGGTGTGGATGGGGACCTTGATCAGTTCCATGTTCCGCTGCGTGCCATCTGCAGCCGTGAAGACGAACTCGCCGCTCTGTGCGGTACCGGTGGCCCAGACACGCCGGTCGATTTCCCGCACACGCGACACCAGCTCGGCATCCGGAAGCAGCTCGCTGTCGCCGTGGCCGATGATGGTCTCCCGCGACAGGCCGATGAGTTCGGCGGCCCGGGCATTACAGTCGACGTACGTCCCACTTTCGTCCTTCAGCCACATCGCGTCCGGGCTGCTCTCCACGAGCGTGCGAAGCTGTGCCTGCTCGATCTGCAGCTCATGGGCCTGCCGCTCCAGCAACTGGTTTTTTTCGCGGATCTCGGCGGTTCTCGACTGCACGGCGCGGCGCAGCCCCAGGATCCACAGAGCCAGCAGGATCATCAGGCCAAGTACAGTCGACAATAGGACGATCGCGATGTGCGTGTAGTGCCAGAACTCCACCGGGTGCTTGAACCATTTCTCGCGCAGCGCCTGCCGCTCTGCCGGTGTGATCAGCTTCATGCCTTTGCTGACGATTGCGAACGTCGCCGCATCGCCGCGCCTGACGGCCCAATGGAATCGGCCTTCATATAGCGTGAAGGCCTTGGTGAACTGCAGGTTGTCCCGGTCCAGGTACAGGTAGTAGTTGGCCGGCTCGTCGTCCATGCAGAAAATCTTGATGGTGCCTGACCTGGCCGCGGCTAGGATCGCCTCGTAGTTGGGGTAGGCCACCAGACTGGTGATGCCGAGACTGGCCAGCTTGTCGCCGCACGCATCGCCGCGCTCGACTCCGATCTGGAACCCGCTTAGCGAACGGACGTCGTGAACGCCCCGGATCGTGTGATCGACATAGATGCCTACCGTCTGCTCGGCATAGGGCGCCGAGAAGGTGTAGAGCTGATCCCTTGCCGGGGTGCGGAAGATCATCTCGATCACGTCCGCATCGCCATTGTTCATGGCCTTCAATGCGTCCGACCACTGCATCGGCTCGAAGTCGACGTGGATGCCCGTCTTCTTTGCCCACAGTTTCCACAGATCGACGATGTAGCCCTCAGGCTG
>Ga0207433_10012739_pt1 | contig 12512 bp, 15 predicted proteins | sample YelNatPaOPGAMG01_FD_187559 | JGI IMG/M metagenome (GOLD analysis project Ga0207433, IMG submission 187559) | Hot spring thermophilic microbial communities from Obsidian Pool, Yellowstone National Park, USA - OP-RAMG-01 (SPAdes) (version 3) | ecosystem: Environmental > Aquatic > Thermal springs...
TGTCTAGACTGTAGAGTTGCTGATACAAATATGAGTCGCCAATGATTATAACTTTCGTGTTTAGCGGGATTGGTTCAGGCTTTAGACTTTTGGTGCTAAAAAAACCAAAACGTTCTTCCAATTCCTCGATATTTATACGTTCACTGCGCAAAGCACGCTTTAATCCTTCGTAAGCAAATGGATTGCGTAACAATTCCTCCACAGGAACAACAAGGTAACCGCCATTTGCCTTATGCAAAAAGCCTCCTCTAATCATAGTGAAATCTGTAATTAAGGCGCCAAATTGTACTTCTTTTTCTATTCTGCCAAAAAGGTTTTGATAGGTGGGGTTAGTAGCCATAACTACGGGCGCACCTTTCAAGTCAGAATTGTCTACAACAACTGTTACGTCATATCTCTTAAACGAGGATTCTCGAACCCATGGCAATGGGAACGGTGTTTGCTCTTTTTCAACGTTTTTGGTGAACTGGGATATGTTACTGAGGATATCGTTCTCTACATCTTTAAGGTAAGCAGCTACATCTGAAAAACCTTTGTATTTCTCTATGAGCTCTGCAGTCAAGTTTCCGATGGCGTATATAGCTATCTCCCTGTTGAGCTTCTCGATGTCCTCGCGGGCTTTACGGTCTAAATCCATAAATTGTCGCATTGCTGTTCGCAAATGTCCCTCAAGATGTACTTGCCTTTCATGGATCTCAGCTTGAATTTTAGGCGGTAACTTCAACAGTTCTTCTTCGCTGGCTGGTTTACCTTTGATTATGGGTATAAAAATTAATCCAATTTGGGTGCTCTGAATAGCAAAGCCCTCTTTCTGGGCTTCAACATTAAGTTGATCAATCAGTTGCTTTCTTTGTATCTCTACATTTTTTATGGTTTCTTCTCTTCGGTTTGTGTAGTCTTCGCTTTCAAAAGCTTTCCTTAGTCCCCTTTTTGCGTCTTCGATGAAGTTTTTTATGTCTTTTTGAAACTCTTTTGCTTTACCTGCGGGAAGCTTAATCGCTTTAGGTGTATATTCGTCCGCGAAATTATTTACATAACACCAGTCAGGCGGCGTGGGTTGTGTTCTGGCGATTTGTTCTAGAAAATTTGTAACTGCTGTTGTTCTCCCAGTGCCAGGAAGGCCTGCAACATAAATATTAAACCCTTGATCTCTAATATTTAAGCCAAATTTTAGTGCGCGAACTGCCCTTTCTTGTCCAATGATTTCCACTAAAGGTACGACTTCTTGGGTGGTTTTACATTTTAGTGTGGATGGATCACATGTTCTTCTCAAATCTTGTGGTGTTAACTCCCTTACCATTTAGAACTTCCTCTAAATTAGCCTCAGGTAAACTAACTATGTTTTTAACTTTGGGTTGAAGCAAATAAAAGGTTACCTATGCGGGGCTTGTCTACTGTTGTAGCTCTTTTAGTTTGCGTCAGAGATGTTTTTAGGTTCCACATGGATTGTTAAGCTTGTGTTTGGCAACTCGTTTTTTAACTCGTTTTCCAAATGGTCAGTCAAAGTATGTGCTTCGTTAACACTAAGTGAACCATCTACAGATAGGTGCAGTTCAGCAAAGACCTGATTGCCATGTCGCCGCGTTTTCATATCGTGAAAATCTATAAATCGAAATTTGTGTCGCAATAGGACCTCACGTATCTTCGTCTCTTCTTCTTTACATGATGTATCCATGAGGCGTTGGCAGGACCTTGTGACTAAGTTTACCCCCATTCTGCCAATTAACGCTGCGATAGCCAAAGCCAAAAGGGCGTCGAGTGGACCCCAACTTGTTAACTCTACGATAAAAAGCCCGATCCATATGCCGACTGAAGAAATTACGTCGGACAAAAGATGTTTTGAATCTCCTTCTAAGGCTGCTGAACTATTTTTTTGTGCAGTGCGCAAAAGGAACAATGAAAGTAAACCGTTTACCGCGGTCGCACTCATGGATATGCCAATTGCCAAGTTTAACTGGGTGGGTAAAGCTTTCGAGGATAACCGTGTTGCTGATGTGTATACAATAAGCAAAGCGGCCGCAATTATTAATATACCCTCTAGCATGCAGGATACTTCCTCAATTTTTTGGTGACCGTAGTTGTGGCTGTCGTCTGCAGGTTTTTCTGAGAGCCACACTGAAAAAAACATTAGTCCTGACGCGGCGATGTTGACTATAGATTCAAACGCATCGGAAAGCAAGGCCACCGAGTCAGAAACAAAAAAAGCGACTAGCTTTATGCTAAGTACGGCTATGCCTCCAAGTATTGCCATTAAGGCCGCTTGCTTCTTTTGCATGCTTATAGGTGTACTTTGTGTTGCTTTTAGGGGTTTTCATCAAATAAACTCGTAACAAATGTGGTGGCTCTTTAGCGCAAGAGATTTAATGAAGCTACGATTTTACTTTTAACAATTCGACTTTGAGTTGAGTTATGTGAATCCGAAAGCAAAAAAAACTGCCCGTTTATTGCTGCAAGTTGGGTTTACGGTGACGCTGTTTGTTGCGCTACTCTGGTACGTGGGTTTTGGTTCTCTGTGGGACGCAATTAACAACATCAAGGTTGAATATTTTGTTGCCGCGTTTGTTGCCTATTTTGGGATAAACTTGCTTTTTACGGTTAGACTCAGACGCGTCCTTGCAAAGGAAGGCATTAAAGTATCCTTTGTCAGAACTCTTTTTGCGCAGTATGCGGGTATGCTTACCAGTGATGTTACACCTGGGCGTTCAGGTTACATTTTAATGCCTGTTTATCTCAAAGATCAAAACATCCCCATGTCGGTGAGTCTGTCTGCAATTTTAGGTATTCAGTCTGTAGAGTTTTTAGTTAAAGTGGCAGGGGGAGTGGGTGCTTTGTTGTTTTTAACTGAGTTTTCCGCGGTACCTTTGCAGCCGTCGGACTTGTTAATTATAGGTTTGGGCATAGGGTTGATGCTGACTGGCGCAATTTTACTTGCAGCTATGTGTTGGTCGCAACGTGTAATTGTCGCAGTTAAAAAGATAGCGTGTCACAGACTTCTTGCAAGGTTTACAGGTGGGCTTATGGACAAATTTGAGGAATATGCTCAAAATGCTAAAAGGTCTCGCAATGCCCTTCCTGAAATTTTTTTGTTAACGTTAATGAGTTGGGTGCTGAAAGGCTTTGAATGGTATTTCTTGGGTTTGGCTCTCGGTGTCACGCAGATTTCTTGGGTGGGCTATTTCCTTATACACCCTCTTGTCACGGCGCTTGCGTTTGTGCCGATAACGCCTGCGGGGGCAGGTATCCAGGAGTTTGGTATAGTTGGTATCTTCAGCTTGTTGGGTGTATCTACAACGCTTGCTGGGGCTTTTGCTATCGTTGCTAGGGCGCTTTTGATACTGGAGGATCTTGTGGGGGTGCCTCAAATTGTGAGGTCGTCGAGCAACCTGCTTGCGAAAAAATCTGACCGTGTGAAAGTTGTGAGTGAGTAATGTGTTTTTTTGTTGTGGATTGTGAATCCGGATGAGTAATGTTTATTAAGTGTTAATATTTAATATAGAAGGCGTGTTGCGACAAGCAACAAATTGAACGAAGGACTGAAAAATATGAATGAGAAAAAAATTGGCGCTTCGGAACCCTATTTTTATATGGCATTTGTTTTAAAGGGTACCGCAAAGCAATATCTCCGTTTATTAAAGTATATTAACGGTCGAAACGGCGCCTCAGTGATCTACCAATGTAGATCGTTGACGTACCTGCGAGTAGTCAAAGAGGGCGACGTAAACTTGGGGTCTATGTCTGCTGATGCTGCAGTGCCAGAGGCGAAGTTGCCTAGGAGGACTAAGAAATGAAGCGTTTTCTGCGAAGTAAGCGCGGTCTAGGTACACCTGTGGCTAATTTAATTGTTTTGACAGCAGCAGTTTTGCTGTCTATTACTGTAACCGTCTTCGCCATGAACGTTACAACCAGTCAAGTGCAGCGAGAAAACTTGTATGTTGCAACTAGCCACGTTTGGTACACCAACAGCAGTTGCAGCGTAGCAGGTATAGCGGTCACGAACACTGGACCTACTGATGTGGTGTTGAGTCGAATTACAGTTAAAGGGTTCCAGTGTGCTTGGAATAACTCAGAAAATTTTGTGGTTTACTGCAAAATAAATCAAAGTTTGCCAGGGGACTTATTGTATGTTAAGGACTTAACTAACGCTGGCAACAACACTATAACCGTTGGAAATGAGCCTTTCGTTTTCACAGTTGCAGAGGAAGGGTTGACGCTTAAATCTGGCTGGACAATGATGTTTTACATGGTAATTCCTGATCGCATAATGGTATATGACCTTGGACAACCCATTCGTATTGTTATTTCAACTACCCAAGCTGTATACTGTACCGAAACTAATGTACAGACAGTCTGAATTTCCCCCTCATTTTTTGTTTTTAACTGAATGCTCTGCTGAATTGTTTCCTTTTAATGAAACCCACGGAGGCCGCCGTTGTAACTTGATATTTTAACCTTTTTAGCGTCGTCCTGAAGGGAATACTTATTTATCAGTCCTACATCATCAAACTTTTAGGGCGATGAGGCTCGCCTTTAACCGCCTTTGCTTCTTCAGGTGCAGGGGCTGATAGCTTCTACCAACTTGAAGCGGGAGAGTGAGTTGACGTTGGTTGAAGCAAGACGGTTAAATGATCCCTTATGGCGCTCAAAAATTGTAGATTATGTAGTTAATCGACAGAACGAGGATGGCGGCTACGCTTTCTGTCAAGGTTCGCTTGAATCAAACGGTCAAGATACATACTACGGGTTGGCTATCCTAAGCGAGCTCAATGCAAGTTTTCCAAACCCTGAAAAAACGTTGAGATTTCTTGAGGAAAGTCGTTTAGATAGCATTTACGCAATTTACTATGTTACTAAGGCTCAATTGATTTTAGGCAAAGACATCAATGTGGATTTAAAAGAGCGTGTTGCCGCAATTATCGAATCGAAAAAATATTTTGGTTCCACCGATTTCTTTTCAGAAGTCTCGTCAGAGTTCGCCACAACCTTCATGGCTCTGGAACTTGCAGCCCTACTCAAAATAAATGCTAATACACGAGAAGTGGCTCGGTGGCTTCTTGGTTTTAGGAATGAAGATGGAGGTTTCGGCACTCGTGGCTACTCTAACATTAACTCGACTTACTTTGCAATTGCTTCTATGTCCTTGCTTAAAGAGAATCCTAAAAAACTAAATGAAACTCTGAGATTTGTCAGGGCATGCGAAAAGCCTTATGGTGGCTTCACGGTTATCCCGATCAATTTTAACCCGTACATGGAACACACGTACTATGGCTTGATGACGCTTGATTTGCTGGGCGAAAAGAGCAGGTATCCTTCCCAAACGATAGATTGGGTTTTGAAATGTCAAAACAATAATGGTGGTTTTGCCCGCTCAGACCTCGGCATTTCCACATTCGTCGATACGTACAGCGCAATCAAAATCCTGCACAAGCTGAGCAATTTTGAGGAGAGAAAAGGATGGGCATAGACATCGCTTATCTACACATCAAGAGGGCAATCGGCACGAATATCGAGTGCTTTCTCTGCGGTTTAGAGACTGAAATAGAACAGAGGTACCTGAAAAACTACTTAGCAGAACTGGTTATGGACCCTAAAGCCAGGGAAAAGATCATCCAAAGCAGAGGATTCTGTAACAGTCACTCGTATAAGATACTCGCCGAGGCAATCAGACCAACGAGTTCAGATGGGCATGGAATAGCCCTAGTTATGCAGAGTATAACAGAACGTTTAGTTCAAGAGTTGCATCATCCAAAAAATCCAGACAAATACCCTTTCTTCAAGATGCGAGTTAACGTTGGAAAATGTCCAGCGTGTATTCATGTCGAGAACCTTATGAAAATGTACGTGGAAAAGACGATTAGTCTAATTGCAACCTCGAGCGAGTTCTCGAAGCTTCTTAAAGAATCGAAAGGTCTATGCATTCCCCATTTCATAAGTTTATCGTCAGCTACCAAGGGCTTGGAGTATAATAGAGCTCAAGCTGTTCTTGAGACTTTGTACGAGGTTGAACAGAAAAATCTCCTAAGGCTACAAGCAAACCTTGCCGAGTATGTGAAGAAACAAAGCTACGAATTTTCCGAAACAGACCGAGCAGCAGTGGCGGAAATTCCGTTGCGAAGCATCGAGAAAATAGCTGGTAGACGGGGACTTGTATTACAAGAGAAAACCTGACAGGAGAGCTACAGCGTGTTTGGGCGAGGCGCTAGGACAAAACGAAGTAAGCTCGCAACCGTAAACAAATTTGTGGAACGGGCGATTGATGAAAAATTCAAACGTTATTCAACCTCTTTGTGTATCGATGAGAGCCAGGATTTGGCGCGAGTCTTGGAACGGGGCATTTCTAATTATTGGCTGTTGGAATTCAAAAGGTTAAAAGAAAATTACCAGAGCATGAATCTTTTCTTTGTTTAAGGGATTCAAGAGAGATAATAAAATGCTCCGGAGACTGGAAGAAGAAAATAAAGAGCTTAAGAAAATTCTGCACAGCGACTCAGTCTCAGACGAAAAGAAGAACAGTGTCTATCTTGCTGAGGGGGACAAATACTTGAGACCCAAGCAATCTTCATCCCGAAAGCATTCTGATCTTATCGCCGCGTTGGAGGAAATAGAGAACCGAGGAAAAATCCCTTTACAGCTAACTTTGACAACTAACTCGGAAAGGCATGCAGCGCAGTTTTTGAAGGGCATTGGGTTAAAATGGCGAGAAGACATTGCATTGCTCATTTCGTATGGGATGTCAGTTGAAACCGAGGACGAGCTTGAGAAATTGAAGCAAGAAAGGAGATAGCGAGTCTGGACCGGCTGAGTCGAACATACGTGCCCATGAGGTTTAGGGCCTATTTGTATTCCGAGAAAAACTGCGCTTTAGCGATTAATCTGTATTCAATGCTAAACGAGAACCGAGCGCTTAAGTGTGCTTTGAAAAAATTTGGTATAAGAAATTGCTTTGTTGGGGATGAATCTGGCTGTGGAGAGAGTAATCAGAAATACGTTTTTAGAAGGGCTGAAACATCATGAAGAAAGACTTCGTAATGTTCGCCTTGCTTGGGGGTCATCAAGAAATTTGCTTAGGAATCCAATACTTGGCAAAGTCAGAAACAGTAGAATATAGTAAATAATGTGGTGAACTCTATTTACCAGATATTTGAAATCAAGCTGAAGCCCAAGGAAATCGACTTGGAAAATAATCTTGAAGAAGTGAAAAGGTTGAACTGGCGTTCGAATGAGCACTTTTTGGTAAAAGAAGACAACGGCTTGCGGTATATTCTAAACTTTTCAGACTTTACTCTCAAGTGCGTCGTGGGCGAACTCTTCCTTATTGACGAGAAAGAATGGCTACCAGATAATAATCCATCAAGAGAGGAGCTAGTCAATGAAGCAATAGTTGAGTTGGAAAAACTTCCTTTCAAATTTAAAGTCGCAGAAATCCTTCGACTTGTGAGACACATAAAATAGCTGTCGGCTCAAACGGTTCATTATTCCACCGAGCGGTAAGTATTAATATTAATCACGGACTACTCTAAAAAACAGAAACGGCTATGGCATTAGCCGTGACTCGGAAGAGTCAAAATCGCACAAAATAACAGCAATGCTGACAATGCCTACATGGTCAAAAAAGAAAGGTGGGCAAAAGATGGGCGCTGAATCGATGGAGAAAGAGGCAGGCTGGCTCAACAGAAACATTCTCGCGATGGGTCTCACCAGCTTGTTTGGAGACGCGGGGCACGAAATGGTTACAGCGGTTCTGCCCTTCTTTCTTGCCGTGATAGGTGCTGGGCCGGAGGCTTTGGGATTTATTGAAGGCTTTTCCGATGCTACATCAAGTCTCGTGAAGTCTTTTTCAGGGTATCTGAGCGATAAAATTGGAAAGAGAAAACCAATAATTAACGTTGGTTATTTTTTCACGGGGGTATTTACGCCTCTTATTGCAGCCGCCAACTCTTGGTTTCAAGTTCTTGGTCTTCGAGTCACGGCTTGGTTAGGAAGAGGTGCCAGAGGACCACCTCGAGACGCCTTATTATCTGATTCAGTCTCTTCAGAAAATAGGGGAAAAGCATTCGGTTTCCATAGGACAATGGACACGGTGGGTGCCATCATCGGACCTGCTTTAGCATTGTTTTCCCTAACTTTTCTAAATTACCACCAAATTATAGTAATATCTGTGATCCCAGGACTGATAGCCTTTTTCATCGTCTTTTTCTTTGTCCGTGAAGTTCGAAAGAAACCGCTGCCGGAGGCTCCCGTTGTCTCTTCCCTTCGCGATGTTGTGGTTAAGGACAAGGGCTTTGTCAAATCAATCAGGGCACTTCCAAGGTCTTTTAGGCTCTTCCTTGTTGGCGTAGGCGTTTTTGGGCTGGGTAACTTCGCAAATAGTCTGTTCACCTTAAGAGCACAACAGGTCTTAGCGCCGAGAGTAGGCGCATTAGAGGCTTCAGCTATTGCTGTGGGGTTGTACACTTTGCTGAATGTTGCTTACGCGGCTTCTTCATTTCCAATAGGCGCACTTAGCGATAGGATTGGGCCGAGAAGAATTCTTGCAACTGGCTATTTCATTTCAGCCATAGCCTGCTTAGGAACGGCTTTTCTTACAGCCGACTTTCTATTCCTGATTCCGCTTTTCCTTTTAGCAGGATTTTTCTCAGCAATTACAGATACTTTGGAGGGAACCGCTGCAGCTGAGCTGTTGCCATCAGAGTCTATGGGAACTGGTTTTGGCGTATTGCAAACGGTTAACGGCGTCGGGGACTTTGCATCTAGCGCCGTAATCGGAGTACTTTGGGCTCTCATATCTCCATTAGTAGCTTTTGGGTATGCAGCCGCACTTTCGGCGGCTGGGGGTATTATCCTTCTCTACCTAACTCGCGGAAATCACCCTTTGAAATAACAATAGGCAAAAGGTAAAGGATTGGAGGAAAATGGGTCAAATCGAGAATAGGTGTGAAAAAGTGTGAATGTAGGAGGAGATAAAGAATGATCTCAGATAAAGACATTGCAAAAGGCAAGGTACTTCTGAGTGCCTGTGCAATAATCGAGGGAAAAGACAATGAAGTTCTTTTGATGTATGAGGGCGACATGCCATATCACAAGCAGTGGGTTCTTCCTGGAGGTTATGTTAGACCTGACGAGACGGTTGAACAGACAGTTATACGTGAAGTGGAGGAAGAAACAGGACTAAAGGTGGCATACACTAAACTCATAGGTCTTTACGAGGATTTCTTGATTGAGAATTACGAACCCATAAATCACGTTATAGCTGCATATAAGGTTGAAGTTGTAGGGGGCAGAATTGTCTTTTCCAAGGAAGCTATGGCGTACAAATGGCTCACTCTCAAAGAAGTCTTCGGTGACACTGAAGTTCCTGAAGTGTTTAAAGGAATCCTGCAGGGTTTCAGCAAAGAGCATAAACGGCGTTTTTCTCTTTCAAGGCGATCTTGACTTTGACATTTAAGTTTCGCGCAACTATTGTGGTGACTTGACATATCGCCGGGCTACTTCAGCGAGAAATCAGAGATAGAAAAGACAGGGCAAGTAGTCCTTAAAATTGCCCAGCAAACCACCAACAACACAGTCCTCGTGGAATTTCTTAGTGAAGTATTGGAAAAGCTGTTGTGGGAAGAATTCTATCTTGCGCTATTTAGGCTATTCAAGAGGGTGAAATCAACTCTTATAAATGCTATGATTGGCAAGTAAATCTCTCCACAAGAGTCCTTATCGTGCTTAACAGGATGTTGGGAAAAACTTAAAACGGCTCAAAACCAAGCCATAAGAAAGTAGTTGGGACGCGAGTTTGAACTTGAATGGAAAAAGCGTCAGTTGGGCTTCAGATGACAAAACTAAAGGAAAGCCATGAAAGAGCACTGCGTAGTAGCTTAATCGTTGTGGAGGACAATTTACGGCGGCTAAGAGACCTTCTGAAGGAAGCTAATCCACCAATTGAGCAAGCTATCACTTTTAATAGGATAAACAATATCAATCCGAAGTCGAAGCTCAGAATGGCTAATGTTATTACCGATATGCTTAATGAAATTAAGCAGATGAAAGAGTTATTTGATTTGAGAACCGAACAAATAGACCTTAGAGCCGAAATCTCAGCCGCTCTAAACGAAATATGGATTATCCTGATCGATTTAGTGCCTGAACGATTCAAAACCTATGGAGAACTTTCTGAATCAGAAAGAGCTTCAATAGAGCCTCACATAACGCTGTTGCTGAGTCAATTGGATGAGATAAACAAGGTTTTGCACGGAAGAGTCTCTTGTGGATTATAGTTTCCAGGAAAGCGGTCTCATCCCTGATCAGTGACAAGTTAGAGGCTTCAATTATTAGGTCACGCACTATATGGGTACGCTCTATTACTGGGTTTGTTGAGTCAGTGTTTTTCAATGCGTTAGTTGTCCGAAAAACCTTATCGTTACTCACCTTAGACTTAGCCGTCCGCAAAAACCTCTCGCTCCGCCACATACACCCTAAAGAGCTCTCAACCGAATCACTTCCCAGCCTAAAGCTCCTTACAAACCTTCCTTCGATGACCGCGGCTTACTATTCACTCAAAACAACACGATTTTAGCCTGAGTCACCGCGGTACGAGTCGACTTTCATCCTCAATACTCAATAGCTTCAAAACTTTAAAATATCGGCAGTTCAAACGCAAAGTGAAATCGAAAAACTGCTGGAACAAAGCTCAATTTATAATCCACCCCGATATCAAAAAATTGCCCAAAACAAGCACTTTCAGGGGTTTTATGTGGTCGGGAGAGCAGGATTTGAACCTGCGACAGCTCGGTATCTGTGGCCTGTGCAGGCTAGAATGAAGCCCACCGTAGGTAGACCTCTACAGCTTCTCCACCAGCTAAGCCTGTTAGCGGGTTCGAGAGCTCTGCCAGGCTGAGCTACCTCCCGTCAGAGTCTTAAAGGTAGTGAAAGAGAATTTATGTTTTACGGGGGTGGTTTGTTGGTTCTTAATATGCCACTTTTCTGCTTTGGGTTTGTTTTTAGTTTTGTTAAAGGTTAATTGGTTTTTCGCGGGTAGATGTGTCCCACGTAACCTAACACTTAGCTTCACAGTGGAGCAGTACGCTCCTCTATGCTAAGCTCTCTCTGGCGTGGGAAGTGCGCCCGCGCCCACCGTGTCCCATGTTTGGGTAAACCCGTGCATCACAAGCAGGGCAAGCTTTGTGGATCTTGCCTCTTCCGCTGGGTCCGTCGGCATGGATTTAGCCAGTGGGATATAAACATAAAGTAGGCAAGGCAGTTAAGTATTTTCATGCCTTTTAGAGTTAGGTGCCATAGGTGTTGCATATTTAGAAAAATTTGTGAAGTAATCCTTTGAGTGGTGTATAACTCTTAAATGTGTAATTAGTGGCTCTGGCTTTTGTATTCTGAGCAGTAATCTCAGAGTGAGCCTATGGGGAGGTCAACGCTGAATTTCTTGTTTTCTCTGAATTAATTATTTCGTTTAGGGTCAACAATTTGTATCCGTAGAAGGGGCCGAGGCTGGGATTTGAACCCAGGCAAAAGGCTCCACAGGCCTCTAGGCTGCCAGACTACCTCACCTCGGCCACTTTTTGGGAGTCTTCGGAAACTGGCGACATCAGGTTTTGTTATCATTTGCGTTTCCTCAGGAATATTAACGTATCTTTTTGGCAGACGTATTCGAAGCCTACCTCGAACAGTTCTTTGACTTCTTCAGGTTTCTCTGCGACTTTTACGGCGGATTGGTCGTTGGCGCCAGCTTCAAAGAGTGTGTGTTCGATGTTTATGTATATCTCGGTTGATTTCAGCGATTTATGTCCAAGGAAGTGTTGTAAGTAGTATGGGTCTTTGGTTTGATGATAGAGCATGGTGGCTTTCAAGTGTCTGAGAGTGTGGAAAGTTATTCTTAGCAGCCGTGGGTTTTGCAATGTTTGTGCTAGTCGTCTGCGGGTTTTCATGAAAGTTGTTTTCATCGGTTTAAGCGAGCCCGTAAAGATTTGAGCGCCAGTTTTCGGTGATGCATATAGCGTTTCTGTCAGTTCTGGTGTAGTTTTGGCTGGCAGTAGTGGTTCACTTTGTTTTTGGCTTGGGAGGCTGCTGTTAATAGGGGAAGTGGCGGCAGGCGGGCTTGTTCTTCTTGCCGGTTGCCCAGGGAAAAAGCGGTGGGTTTAGCAGTGTAGGAGGACCGTGTGGTGGCTCTGTCCAATCCTGTTTTGGTTTCCACGGCCAAGTTGGGTGCGGCGGAGTGGCCCGCTTTTTTGTTGGGAAGAAGAAGAAAAAATCAGTGTTTTCCTGAAAAAAGGCGTTTTTTTCTTCTTTTTGAGCGTGCCCTTTACGCGGCGGGATGCAGGCAGGGTTTTCTTCTTTGCCTGTTGCTTTTGAAATTGAAAGAACAGCAACACTGCAGATTTTTCGATTGTTGTTGATGGTATGGGAAGTGTTAAGTGCCGTCGGCGCTCACGCCATACAATGAGCGCCTTGGTTTGTGGATTAGACGTGCATAAGGACAGCACTTATGCGACTATTCTGAACTCTGAAGGAAAAAT
>Ga0207433_10012740_pt1 | contig 12511 bp, 10 predicted proteins | sample YelNatPaOPGAMG01_FD_187559 | JGI IMG/M metagenome (GOLD analysis project Ga0207433, IMG submission 187559) | Hot spring thermophilic microbial communities from Obsidian Pool, Yellowstone National Park, USA - OP-RAMG-01 (SPAdes) (version 3) | ecosystem: Environmental > Aquatic > Thermal springs...
TTGCTGATACAAATAGACAAATAATATCTGCATCTTCTAGATTATTATCAATTTTACTTTGATAATCTTCACCTGGTAAAATTTTACGATCATGCCACTCTTCAATTAAACCATTATCTTTTAATGGTGCAATATGTTTTTTAAATTGCTCAATATAAGGATTGTCATCAAGGTTGTCTTGATGTGAGTAGCTAATAAAAAGCTTTAATTTCTTGTTTTGTTCCACGGCAATCCTCCAATACTTATTTTAGCACTTATCCTCATTGTTTATTTTTAAGATTGCATATAACGGCTGAACGTATCCGAAGTTTCGAGCGAAGGGAGGAATTTGGGCGGAGTACCGTAAGGTACGAAGCCAGATACGCTCTGTTAAACGACGTAACATCAAAATTCATCATCATAAAACCACCATGTTGGAAAATAGAGTAACCTCCTAATCGAAAAGATTGGCACCGAAATATTGCCATTAACCCAAGTGGCAAATGACATTTTAGATATATCCTTGAAATCGGGAATCATTTTAGAACATAATTTATCGCCGTTTGATGTAATCGCGTAAATTGTTTCTATTTCTTTTAGGCTATCATGCCAGTGTGTGCCATGATGTGGCGTTATAAATACATAAAACTTCCTTCGGTTAATTGATTTCAAATAATCAACTATTTCTTTTATTTCAAAACCTTCTGTATCTCCTAAAAATAGCAGCCTATTATCTTCAAATAAAGATAAACTTAGATGATTTGCCGCTTTTCTGAGAGAGTTATTCGCTTTTTCAACAATCTCAGGTAACTCCCCCTCTCTGTAATTTCTATCTCTATACTCATCGGTATTTTCTTTTTCCCTTGAATCCTCTATTTTTCCTCCTTCTCTATATTTCTCAAAAACTCCTTCTTCCCTAACACGTTTGTACAGTAACCTTAACTCCTCATCTTGTTCCATTGCCTTCTCAAAATCTCTTAAAGCACGCTCTATCACGGATAAAGTTTCCCCGCTTTCTATTGTTTTTGGTGGCCATAAAACCTCAAAAGTTGACCCATTAATATTTATTATATCACCCTTAGAAACTGGTTTATAATAAAAAGGACCGGCGTTTATTCTTGATATAGCCCTCAAAAAATCATATTCCATAATTCCTGTCTCACTCCCAAAAACTCTTAGATTCATTGCCAGTAAATATATCATAAATTTTTCTTTTTCTCTAAATTCAGGTATCCGAGGATAATAAACTTTTCTTACTCTTAATGGATAATAACGATTACGCAAGTGCGTTTTGGAAGCCAAAAGAAGTCCATTATAATGGTCTATGTGGAAGTGAGAAAGAATAAATACATCAGGTTTGTAAAAATGATTGTATACTTTTATAAACCCGTCAAATGCTGTTTTACTACCTTGCTGACTACCACAATCAATGTGAATAATTTCTCCAAAAAGTGTACGAACAGCCATGCACAACCCATCTCCAACATCAGCTACATATATTTCTCTCATTTTAGTTCACCTCTATTCCCAACTGCTAAATGTTATGTCGCCTAACTCCTTCATAGACGAAGTATTTCGTATATACCAGCTCTGGCTGAATTGCCGGGATTCTCTATCCCTGACTGACTTTATCATTTCGCACTTCCTTCGCCTAATTTTAAACGCTCTAAAGGACTTCTTATTTTACCGATACTTTTCACACTCACATGAGTATAAATCTCTGGCGTTTTGCTATGTTTATGCCCTAAAAGTTCCCGCTTCTCCTTCAGGACCTGAATCTTCAAATCCATAAATTCATTATATGAATCTTTAATTAAAAATCAAACAAAATCATTTAACGGTCTGCAAATAAAAGAAGTTGCGAGGGTAATTCGGGCGAAGCCGTTTATCCGCTGTTAGGCGAAGTTGCTCTATTTTTATCATTTAAGATTCTCCCGACAATTCCTTCATGATTTTATTAACTGCTCGTCTAACATCTTCAACATCATTTATGTGCTCTATTATCCGCTTTAGATATTCTTCACTAAAAACAACAAAACCATTTTTAAGAAGTTTAAAGTAATAATGAAATGCCTCAAGTATTTTTTGATACCTAATCTTGTTTTTAACTCGCGGACTGGTAATTTTTCTCTCAAGCTCTTCTATATTGAATACAGCATAAGGTATAGTGATAATTGTCTTCTTTCTCTCCCCACTCCTCGCCTCTTTTCGCTGGCTTATTTTCGCTACCTGAAATCCAATATCATTAACTTTAGCATCAATTCCTTTAGCATCTAACTCTGCATTGCACTCTAATTGCAAATTTTTCACTTCTTTGGCACAGACATATTCGAACATATAACAAAAGTCTAATTGGGTAAGAACAGATATCCAGGTCCTATACATTCTTGCCTTAAATCCCTTCTTAAACCAATCATTTTCTTCAAGTGATTTATTGAAGAAATATCTTTTGAACTCTTCGAGCGCCTTTTTGCTTTCTGGGGAAGTATTTATCTCTTTCCAAAATTCCTCAAACCATTTCTCAAAATCTAAAAATTCTCTATCCTCCCAGTAATGTTTGAATATTGAGGCAAGCGGTAAAATCTCTTTGGGTAAATCCTGTTCCACCCATTTAACATCTTTAAATTCCTCTCTATACTTCTCTAAAGGGATACTTTCAAGAAATTCCCGGTATTTTATTAAATCCTTCACTGGGTCCTTCATAAAATCTTCCTTTTCTGAAGTTCTTTCCATTCTTTTTTACCCGGGAGTGGAAGATTTTTAAGCTGGGTAATGCTTAAGTGATAAGTAATCTCCCGATAGGTCTCTTTTATGTATTTCTTAACATAATCAGAATTAAGATATTCCACTACATCCCGGTCGCTCATATCAAATTTCTGGCTGAATAATCCATCCTTTCTTAAAAGATGGTAGACATCACCCATCCACGGATAGCACTTTTCATCAATAGCTGCCCCTACCTTCCCGTCTTCTCTAAAACCTAAACCGACTACGATATGGGGGATATTAAAATATTTGCGCAATTTTTGAACATCAGTCTTTTTAATCCAGTATCCTGTAAAATTTTTGTAGATGATTTCATTACATCTGAGATTTCTTCCATTTAAAAGAGGTAAATACTCATTTTCTCGGGGAGGAATTTCTTTTGTTATATAGGAATTATTTTTAACCTCAGGAGTCCTTGGAGAAATTCTTATTTCATAAATATCTCCCAATCGGTAAGAACATATACTTTCTATAACACGAGTGTAATCTGTTTCAAATGTCACCACTTCACCTCTCCAATCAGGATTGATTTTCACTGGTTTTATCTTATTCTCCTTATACTCCAAAAGTTCCAACCTGCGGGAAAACTTATCCGATTTAATAAAGTTCAACACCACAGATGAGACATCTGCTTCGGGCTTAAATACATCCGGACCAAGATAAATTATGGCGGTCCCTCCATTTTGAGACAGGAAAACTCTAAGTTTTTTGAAATCGTCCAAAATCATAAATGTGGCAGGAACAATAAAAATCAATTGCCCTTCTGGTTTAAGTAACTTGATAGACTTTTCTATAAACGCACCATAAACATTATATTTTCCATACCAGGTTTCATACTGACTTTTATATTTTTCCTTGGTAGTGGTATCTACTTTTATAGGATAATGATTTGAAAGACTTGGAATACCATAAGGCGGATTTCCAATTATCAAATCGAAAAGGAACGGCGGTTGCCACAAAAGATAATCTTCTTTTATAATTTTTACATTATTTCCAATATGTAAAGTGGTCAAATAATTGATTATATCCTGGTTAATCTCTACGCCCCAGAGCTTTGCTGAGTTAAAAAGCTCTGGAAGATTTCTTTTTATTCCGATTAAAAACTGCGCCAAACCACAAGCAGGTTCCAGAATGGAGATGTCATTTTTATCGGTATATCTACCAGCATCTATCAAATTAACCATAAAATCCACCACCCATTCAGGAGTAAAAAACATTCCGTAAGCTTTCTTGATAGTCTGGAGATTATTGTTCACTATGTTTTGATGAACTTTGTAGTCTGCCATTACTTCTTCTCTTACAAGCAGGGGTTTAGATTTTTTGATTTGATATTTTGTCTTCATGCTTTTGAATTTTCATTCTTTTGATACCCAGCATCATAATTTTATTATATAAATCTCCTCTCAAAACTCAAAGAAAATGGATGGAGATGTGAGAAGATAAATTCTTAATGAAAAATCTTTCTCACCCTTTCAGATAAATCCCTATTTTTTCGTTTAACCCTTCCTCCCCGTCATAGAAAATGGATATTACTGGAACGCCGAATTTCCTTTCTATCTCAAGGAATATGGAAGAGGCGATGTTTCCTGGCATGCAGGTGAATGGAGAAACATTTACTATCAAACTACACTTATCCCTTTCTATAAACTTTATAGCCCTTCCTATTGTGATAAATGCCTCTGTCGTGTGCTCTTTGGGAAGGAATTTAATGGCTGATTCCACCATTTCGTGAATCTCCGGCTCCCTTCTGTCCCACAGAAAATCTTCAACAAGTTCGTATGCCTCTTCCTCAATTTTCTTCAAAAACCTGTTCTTCAGTTTGTTTTTCAAAACCTCAATGTAATCTCGTTTCTCCCTTGATTTCCATACATGGTTAAATGATGTAAAAAATATCCACTCGGATATAGGAGCTAGCCACATCTCACCTCCATATTTCTCAATTGATTGAAGGAGATAGTCGTTGCTGAATGGATTACACCTTACAAAGATCTCTCCAACTACGCCTGCAAGAGGAACTTTTTTATTCATATCCAGAGCTATTTTTTTGAATTCTGAAGAGAGATATTCAAGAAAACGATGGATATCTGCGTCTCTTTCAAACACATCAATACCCTTTCTTATACAATCCTCTATCAATTTCTCAACATTTCCGCCTTTATCCCTCGGCTTTAATTTGCACCTCATCTTGAAAACTATGTCTCCTGCTAAAATTGCCTTCCATAAGTCCTTTCTCATTGAGTTTGGAAGCCCGAGATAGGCATTCGCTGCAGAAGGCGTTATTATGCTCATACCAGAAAGCCCCGCCCTTTCAAGAATTGCCTTCTGCATAGTCGCATACTGACCGAACCTGCATGGACCATCGGATGTTGGCATGAAGAGGGCGAGTTTATGAGGTTCATATCCCCTCTCATTTATGAACTCCAGTAAATTCCCCAAGGTGACAGCCATTGGAAGGCACTCACTTCCCCTCGTGAACTTCCTTCCAATCTCAAATCCACTTCTCCTTTCAGGTGGAAGGGTCTCAGCATCGTATCCGTATTTTCTGAATACTGCTGCAAAGAAGTGATTCCCCACAGGATGCATATTGGGTATGAGGATTTTTCTTTTCTCAATTTCACTTTCCCTCTTTATATAAAATTTCGTCCCTCCCGAGATTTTCCTTCTCGTAATAACATCAACGAAGGCTTCTATCCTTGTGAGAAATCCTGTTTCTGAACTGTGCTCATCAATCTCAAGGATAAGATGGGGTTCCTTTTCACACAGCATCTCAATATAACCTATTATGAAAGAATCAGGACCGCACGAGAAGTTTGAAATGACCACTGGATAGAAACCCTTTTTTAATGCCTGTATTGTAGCATTTATCATGTTCTGCCCATTCCACCAGAACATGTTTTCAAAACCCTCCGGAAATTCTTCTTCGGAAAATTTCATCAATTCAGCTGGAATGACATTAACCCCATAAGTGGCGAAAAGAAATGGGAGCCTCAATGAGAGCCTTTTATCGTAGATGGTGTAATTTCTTCCTACGATGCAGATGGTAGGAACGGAGTCGTTTTTCATCTCCTCAACAAGCCTCTTACCGAGTTCCTCACATTCCTTCAAAAATCCTTTGTAATGCTCAACCGCATTTCTGTATGCCCTCTTGACTTCCGAATGAGAAAAGCCCTCCTTTGAAAAAACCTCAAAGAATTTATTCACATTTATCCTTTCTGGAACTCCAAAATCAAGAACCGGTGAAAGGACCTCTACATTCAAACCCTTTTCCCTTTTTATTGAATTGAATAGCCCTGCCATCCCCTGACAGTAAGGGCAGAAATGGGTATTTGAGAACTTCTTTCTCGGAAAATGCCTGATGGTATAAGGAAGAAAGACCTTTTTAATTCCCCTTTCTGTTAATCTCACGAGATGACCTATACATGCCTTAACAGGAAGGCAGAAGTCAGATGTGCTTACAAGGTCTCCCTTCTTTATCACATCGTCCGTTGTCTCTCCAGAAAAAAGGACTTTATATCCGAGTTCATTCAGGAATTTCACATAAAAGGGCATGAGGATGTGGGTTGAAAGGGAAAGGGGCAATCCCATTTCGTCCTTAAAATTTCCAGTCTGTTTGATAAAGTTTGAAAGGAGCTTGTTCCTCTCCTCAAAGGCTCTGTAAAATTTCAACTCCCTCTTTTTCCCTTCCTCTGGCTCCCTCCCGCATATATATCCCCATGAGGTTTCCTCATTTCCTGATTTTATGTATGTTATCTTGCAGTGATTTGAACATATACTGCATTCCTCGCTTCTTTTCTGAATCTCTCCGAAGAGAAATCTATCGGGCTCACCATTTCTTCTTATCTCGCACCTCCTCATACACTCAAGGGCAACCCCGAGGGCTCCATTTATATGGCATAAATCGGTTGTGTATATCCTCTTTGAAAGAATTGTTTCAAATGCAGCAATCAATCCCTTATTTCTTGCTGTAGCGCCCTGAAAAAGAACAAAATCGCCGGTTATGGGTCTTTTTCCAACAACCCTTGACAGGTAATTAAAGGCAACCGAGTATATAACTCCTGCCATAACCTCCCTTTTCGTAAACCCTTTCTTTAAAAGAGCAAGGGCGTCCTGTTCCATAAAAACGGTGCACCTTTCAGATGTATAGGGTGGCTCAACCCCTGAGACCATCTCTCCCACATCCTGAACTCTGAACCCAAGAAGTTCTGCGAGTTCCTCAATGAAGGAACCCGTTCCTGCTGCACAGACGTAGTTCATGTTTATCTGGTCAGGAATTCCGTTTTTCAGGTGCATGTATTTTGAATCCTGCCCTCCTATCTCAAAAATTGTTTCAACTCCATCACACTGAAATTTAGCACCCTCTGTATGTGCAGTTATTTCGTTCAGTATCAAATTCGCTCTCAAAATTTTACCTATCATCCTCCTTCCCGAACCGGTAGTCCCAATCCCTGCTATATCAATTTTCTTGAGATACCTTTCAACCTCTTTCTTTGCAGAGAATAGAAACCTCGTTGCAGAAATGGGGTCCCCCTTGGTCTTTCTGTAAAGGTGAAAAACTACCTCCTTATCCTCTGAAATAGCACAGAGCTTCGTGCTCGTTGAACCTATATCAATACCGAGCCATACCTTCCCTCCATATCCTTCTTTCAAAATTGCCACTTCGGTTCCATTTTCATCGGTGAATGAAATCTGATTCTTGTGCTCTTTTATTGATGAGTTCTTTATGAGAAGGGCAACCCTCCTTTTTCTTTTCTCATTTTCTTCTTCTCTTATCTCTCCCCTCAGAAAATCAAAATTCTTCTCACTCCCAAAAAATGAGGCGCCGATCGCAGAAGCGAATGGAGAGAGCTCCGAGGTAAACAGCTCTTTTATCTTTTCATTGAGGTATCTGACAAAAAGGGGATTTCTTGAAAGTCCCCCTGTGAGAAACGTTTTTCCAGAAAGTTCAATCCCCTTTAGAAGCGTTGAAAGAAGGGTTTCAGCAACACCCTTACACAACCCATGCCACAATTCATCTACTGAATACCCCTCCTGCTGACGATGGATTATATCTGTTTTTGCAAATACAGCGCACCTCGTGGCTATTGATGGGGGACAGGAGTTACAAGCCCTCTTTCCCATTTCCTCCGGAGAGATTTCAAGCCTGTTTGCCTGATGCTCAAGAAAAGCACCTGTTCCTGCTGCACACTGGGAATTGGTCTTGAACCTTGAAAGTTCACCCTTCTCATTGAGTATGATTAATGTGGCACTTGAGCCTCCCGCATCAATTATGTTCCTCACCTCTGGCAGGAGAAACTTAGCCCCTTTTATGAGGGCTTTTACAGGATGAACAGGCTCCATACTTCCAAAATTCTTTCCGCCAAAACTGGAGGTGATTCCAATTGAATCCACCTTAAATTCCTCTATTTCTTTCTTAAGATTTAAAATACCCTTCCCGATTTCCCCTTTGTGAGAAATCTCTCCTTTTTTAACAATCCCTTCGTCATTTAAAACTACAAACTTGACAGAAATGCTTCCAATGTCTATACCAATTCGCATACCTTCTATATTAGACATTTTTTATAAAAATGTCAAGAAAAATTCATTTTGGGGATTATATAAATTTCATCTTAACCTTTTTAATACCGCCTTTTGAATCACAGAGAATCTATCTTTGTTCCCAAAATCTCTGTATCTTAATTTCTAACAGTCATCTATTTCTGCAATCATCTCGGATATCTCTGTCAAAACCCATTCTCGACCACACTTACACATTTTTCGGTATTCATCCTGATATTGTCCACCAACGCGGTTTAAAGTTAACTCTTCACCACACGCACATTTAATTATCATCTTGTTAGGAGTCTCCTGTGATTTATCTTTCATAATTCAGCCCCAATTATTTTACTTTCGGTTAGCATTAATTCATAGGTTTTCGTGTGCCATTGTGAAATTCTTTCATAATCTATGAATTTGGTTTTTTCTTTTATAGGCTTAAAAGCTGAAAGCTCAATCTTAGATAGAAATTCTTCCTCTCTCTCTTTGTATGAAACAATATACATCTTGACATTGAAATCCTGAAGTTCTAAGAACTTCAACAAAGCATTCTTAAAATCCGTTGTATGTTCTATTTCAAAAATGGATGAAGGAAATCTTCTCTCATTAAACCAGAATACATCAATGGATTGAACTCTTTGTATGATATCTTCATAAGTGAACTTGAAAATATCTTCTAAAGTTACTAATTCTTTCAAAGATTTGTTTAAAAATTTTTTATTTTTATCTTGAGGAGGAACACAGGTTTTGAAGCCATTCATATTGCCTATTTCAACAATCATCCCTTGATAATAAGAATGTGTAAACTTCCCTTCCTTTCGTATTTCTTTGTCTTCCTCTGTCAACGAAATTATTTCGTCAGGCAGTTTATTTTTATAAGTCTTCAATGCCCACAGACCAGGTTTTATCTTAAAAAAGAATCTATTGTCCTGAACAATTCTACGAATACTTGCAAAAGGTGTCTTAGTTTTCCACTTCACGCCGGGCACTTTCAGTGCTTTTTCATATAAGTATCCCAGTGTTGCGAATCCCCCGTTTTCTTCCATAACTTTTATTACAGCTTCATATTGTTTCATAAGTTTCCTCCTATTTTATTATCCTGCTAGTATTGTCATCAAAAAAATCGGCACTTTTCAATAAATTTTCGTTACTGTATTTTACTCAATTTTTTATGTAAAAAAACCCATCCCTTTTATACCTATATCACTTAGGGTAGAAATACAGATTTGCTCACTCAAAAAAGTTTTTGTAGGTTTATTATATGAAGTTCATTGATGAGGCAAAGATATATGTGAGAGCAGGGGATGGTGGAAATGGGTGTTTGAGCTTCAGAAGGGAGAAATATGTTCCAAGGGGAGGTCCTGATGGGGGAGATGGTGGAAAAGGAGGAGATGTTTATTTAAGGGCGAATTCATCAATGAGAACCCTTCTTAAATTCCATTACAACCAGCACTTTAAGGCAGAGAGGGGGGCTCACGGAAAGGGAAAGAATATGACTGGAAGGGATGGAAAATCCCTCATAATTGATGTCCCTGTGGGAACAATAGTTTATGATGCAGAGACAATGGAACAAATTGCTGACCTTGATGAGGACAAAAAAATGGTTCTTGTTGCAAAAGGTGGAAGGGGGGGAAGGGGAAATGCGAGGTTCGCCACACCAACGAGAAGAGCACCTCTTATAGCAGAAAAGGGGGAGAAAGGAGAAGAAAGGGTTTTAAAACTTGAACTTAAGCTCCTTGCGGATGTGGGAATAATAGGATTTCCGAATGCTGGAAAATCAACCCTCATTTCACGGATATCAAGGGCGAGACCAAAAATTGCGGATTATCCATTCACAACTCTTGTTCCAAATCTTGGAGTGGTTGAGTTTCACGATAAAACATTTGTGGTTGCGGATATGCCTGGACTTATAGAAGGAGCCCACAAAGGAGCGGGGCTTGGAATAAGATTTTTGAGGCACATTGAAAGGACAAAGGTTTTGGTTCATCTCATTGACCCCTCCCAAACGAATTCCCCCAAAAAGGTTTTTAACCTCTATGAAACCCTCAGAAAGGAACTTGAGGGATATAAGAAAGAACTTCTTGACAAAAAAGAGGTAGTTGCGATAAACAAAATTGACCTCACCCATGTTAGGGAAAAAATTGAGGAGATAAAAAGGGTATTCCTTGAGAAAGGTATTGAGCCAGTTTTCATTTCAGCCTTCACAGGAGAGAATCTGAAGGAACTTCTTCAAAAATTATACGATGCACTTTTCGGAGATGAAGGAAAAGATATTTAAAGCAAGGGTCTCTTATACAGGAAAGGACTTTTTTGGATGGCAGGTTCAGCCTGGAAAAAGAACCGTCCAGGGGGTTCTTACAGAAGCCCTATCAAGACTTTTCAAAGGAAAGGTAAGAGTTATGGCAGCCGGAAGGACAGATACTGGAGTTCATGCATTAAGCCAGGTAATAGGAATAAAGGGAGAGACATCCCTTGAACCGTCCTCTTTAAAAAAAGCCATCAACAGCATCCTTCCCGAGGACATAAGGGTGCTTGAGATTGAGATGGTAGATAAAAAATTTCATCCCATAAAAAGCAGGGGAAAAATATATGCATACTTTATTTATACCGGGGAGGTAATCTCGCCATTTCTATCATCGTATTTTTATCACATAAAAGGAGATTTAGACTACGAAACTCTTTCAAGTTCCGCAGAGATCTTAAAGGGGATTCATGACTTTTCTGCTTTCAGAAACAGGGGAAGCAATGTCAAAAGCACAAAGAGAAATATCTTTATATCTGAGTGGTTAAGGTCGGGAGATTTCTGGGTTTATGTTATAGGGGCAGATGGATTTTTAAAGCAGATGGTAAGAGTTATAGTTGGAACAATGCTTGACCTCTCAAGGGGTAAAATTGACATTTCTTATTTTGAAAATCTTTTGAGGGGCGAAAAAAGGGAAAGGGCTGGAAAAACTGCTCCACCCCACGCTCTCTTCCTTTTAAGAGTATTTTATGAAGAAGACCCCGTTAAGTGGTGGGAAGAGGAAAAGCCTAAATTTTTACAATTTATTGAAATACTTAATGATTTTTTTTCATAAAGGGAGAAAGGTCAGATTAGAAATCGCCAGCATGGAAAGGGAAGGGAGTCAAAAAAAACCCTTTAATCCCCTCATTTATTAAAACGCAATATCTTTTCAATCTTCTCCCTCAAAACTTTCTCATGTTCGGACATCTCGCCTATTATCTGGTCCCTCCAGACACAACTTCCGTCAAGAATTATTGTATGAGGAAGACCTACCACACCATAGTCCCTTGCAGTATCTCCGTATTTATCCATAAGGATTTTAAATGGAAATCCGCTTTCCTTGAAAAATTTTCTCAAATTTCTTTCGCTTTCCTTAAAACTTATCAGGAATACCTCGACCCTCTTATAATCCGCCTTTATTTTTTTGAGAATGTCTATTGCCCTTATACAGGGAGCACAATCTGTTGAGAAAAAGTCAAGAATTATTACATCAGCCTTTGGCTTCTCACCGCAGTAATCCCTTAACTGAAACCAGTTCCCATCAATATCCCTCAATTCAAAGAGCTTCACCTTCTCACCAATTTTAAAGGAAAACAAAAAAGGGGTTAAAAAGATAAAAAGAAATTTAAGCCTCTTCATGTTTTAAAATTACCATATACAAATTAAAAATCAAGTTTTTTGCATGTAATAGCAAAATCAACTTTTTCTACGGAAATAGGCAATTAAAGATATAGTCATTTACTTCACTTGACTTTTTTGACGCAATGCGTTATAATTATTATATGATGAATGTAAAAGAAATAATGGTGACACTCAAAAGGGTGGATGTGGAAGAGTTCTTTTCCTCTTTTTTGGTCCTTCTCTTCACTTCCCTTGTCCTCATTTCAAGCGGAATTTACTACCTCTATGTGGGCAGGAATTATGGAAAGATTGAGGACCTTTTCTATTCACCCCATATTATCTCACTTCAATTCTCCTTAACCCTTCTCTCCATATTTTCCCTGTGGGTAGTGAAAGCCAAATCCATTTCATACACGAAGCCGTTAAATACTTGCCTTTTCATCAATATCCTGATGGTCAATTTTAACCTCTTCGCCTCACTCATTCTTGTCTTCAACGGCATTCTGTTTTTGTTCTGAGTTGGAACTGGATTTTTCCTCACTCCCCCTTGAGGAAACACTGAAAAGGGTTCTCAAGGACTATCCTTATGCAGACATATTTATGGAGAGA
>Ga0207433_10012748_pt1 | contig 12506 bp, 12 predicted proteins | sample YelNatPaOPGAMG01_FD_187559 | JGI IMG/M metagenome (GOLD analysis project Ga0207433, IMG submission 187559) | Hot spring thermophilic microbial communities from Obsidian Pool, Yellowstone National Park, USA - OP-RAMG-01 (SPAdes) (version 3) | ecosystem: Environmental > Aquatic > Thermal springs...
GAAATTATTGCGCGGATGACTGTTATGGAGCAAACAGACATTTACAAGCAGGTTAGATGGCTGCTGGAAAACGGTGAGTTTCCATTTTCTTCTATTCATTGGCAACTTAACGCTGGATTTTGGTCAAAAGATTTTGAACGCCGCGATTTCAAAAGGTGGAGTGAGGAAAGTTATAATCCTGGAATCCGTAAACTAGTCAAGTTTTGGGTTGACAGCATGGAAAAAAGTGGGATTGTTTTTAGGCTTTACCCTTTCCTCGGAGTTGCCCAATCGCTCCTATTAGGCGAAGAGAGAAGTCTCCTCAGATGCGGCGCTGGATGGATAAACTATGCCATACAAACTGATGGATACATTGTCCCGTGTCCAAGCATGTGGGGAATGAAAGACTACTATTTGGGGCATATAAGCAACGCTGACCCATTAAGTTTAAAGAAGGTTTTTGTTGGCGAACCATGCACGAAATGCGAAATCTTCAACTTGTGCGGGGGAAGATGCCTCTATGCTAACATTACTAAGCGTTGGAAGGCATCTGCATATAACTTAGTTTGTGAAACTGTGAGAAATCTAATAGAAGCCATCCGCGCTGAAACGCCAAGGATACAAGAACTTGTTAGGGAAAAGAAAATTCGGTTAGAAGACTTTGAATTTATGAAGTACAACGGTTGTGAAATAATCCCCTAGTTTTTTATAATTGGTAGTCGAAAAATCTATGTGTTGGATAAGCTTTAATGCTTTCTAAAATGGGGTGATGCCAAACTTGGTGGAAGCGCCAATAGAAGATAAACGATTAACCCTTAAAGAAGCGGTTAAACTTGTTCCAGATGGTGCACATTTATTTTGGGGAGGGTTCGGTTTTCAACGTCCGCCCATGGCTTTTGCGCATGAAATGGTTCGGCAAGGTAAAAGAAACATGACAATTTACACTTGCGGGTCAGAAATGGACTTGGACATTTTGGTGGGCGCCAAGGTTGCTTCACGTCTTGAAGTTGCCTTCTACGCCATTGAAGGGATAGGTTTAGCTCCGAACATTCAGAGGAGAATGCGGGAAAAAACTGTGGAAATTGAGGATTATACGAATTTGGCTATGGCTTTACGCTTCTTAGGCGGCGCTTTGGGTGTGCCATTCATGCCATTGAAAAGCATGTTGGGAACAGATATGTTAACAAAGAAAAGGTTCAGGGAGAAGAAGGCAGAAGTATTCACATGCCCGTTTACAGGAGAAAAGGTTGTGCTTGTCCCCTCTGTCCGTCCAGACTTCAGCATAGTACACGTTTCGCGTGTGGACCGCGAAGGAAACGCTCAGATAGATGGCATAAAAGGCGAAGATGTTGAAGGCGCAAGGGCTGGGAAAAAACTGATTGTTATGGCTGAAGAAATTGTTGACACAGAATTTATAAGGGTTCAACCAGACCAAACAGTCATACCAAACATTTACGTCACCTACGTTGTAGAATGTCCATGGGGTTCATATCCAATGATGGTTTACAATTATTACGATTACGACATGGAACACATCCGCAGGTATTATGAGCAATGCAAAACAGAGGAAGGATGGCAGAAATACTGCGAAGAATACATAACAAGCGTAAACAACCATATGGAATTTCTACAAAAGATAGGCATAGAAAGATTGTTGAAGCTGAAGGCGAAAAAACCCTTTGCATATTAGAAGGAAGAGATGGAAATGACTAAAAAATATGCAAAACCGGAAGAATTTTCAACCCTTGAACTTATGGCTGTTTGCGGCTCAAAACAGATAAAAAACGGCGAAGTGGTCTTCATCGGCACAGGTTTACCATTAATCGCTGCAATGCTTGCAAAGAAAACCCACGCCCCAAAAGCGAAAATAGTTTATGAAGCAGGATTCATAGATTCAAACGCTATTGACATAGCCTTATCCATAGCTGATTCTAGATTGGGATACCATGCGTCTGGGGCCATTGGTTTAATAGAAACATTGGGGTTGATGCTGCAAGGCGGGCATGTGGATGTAGGCTTTGTTGGAGCTGCCCAAATTGACGAGTATGGAAACATAAACACAACATACATAGGAAACTTCGAAAACCCAACAGTTAGGCTTCCAGGAAGCGGAGGCGGAAACGACATAGTTTCTTCAGCAAAACGCATAGTAATCATAATGACCCATGAGAAAAGGAAAATGGTGAAAAAACTCGATTACTTGACAAGTCCAGGCTTTTTAGATGGACCAGGAGCTAGGGAAAAAGCTGGACTTTTAGGCGGAGGGCCATCGCTTGTGGTTACAAACCTTTGCCAGATGGATTTCGAACCAAAAACAAAACGCATAAGGTTAGCAACAGTCCATCCTGGCGTAACAATCCAACAAATTAAGGAAAACACTGGTTTCGACTTGATTATTCCTAAGGATGTTCCAACCACGGAATTGCCAACATATGAAGAGCTTGAACTTTTAAGAGCAATAGACCCTCATGGAATTTACATTCCAAAACCTAAATAGTTGGCGTTTTTTCTTGTGGAATTTTTGGTTTTTGCTTTGTTACCTGTTCAACTATTTTCCAGAATTCTTCTTCAGTTAATCCCTTTCTCAAATCCCTCATAAGCTTTTTTATCTGGTAGAAGGTCATTTGTGTTCCACCCTTGTCTAGGCTTTCCTGCACATTTTTTATTCTGCGGACTATTTCCTCTATCTGCCATGGTGTAGCTTTGATTCCAGCCGAAGCCAAGCGGTTTTCAACAAGATGTCTTCCACTTTGTTTTCCAAAGTAGAATGTGGTTTCTCTTTCAATGATTTCTGGGGGAAAAGGCTCATAGATTAGCGGATGCGCCAGCATGCCATGAACGTGCTCATCCACTTCATAGGAGAAGGCGTTTTCGCCTATTATTGGCTTGTGATATTGTATTGGCAATGCAAAGCTTTTCTCAACAAGCTGTGAAAGTCTGTAAAGCTTCTTCAAATCCAAGCCAGTATCTATATCATAGAGAAGCTCCAAAGCAACGACAACTTCCTCCAAAGGTGCTAATCCAGCCCTTTCCCCGAAACCAGCAACACAGGTGTGCACATAGCTTACGCCTTCTTCCACTGCTGCTAGGGTGTTGGCTGTTGCTAAGCCAAAGTCGTTGTGGCAGTGAACTGAAAGCGGAATTTCCTTGCCAAACTTTTGTGAAAGACCTTCTCTCACATGGGAGATTAGATAACGCATTGATAATGGTCTTAAAAATCCCACAGTGTCCGCAATGACAAGTCTATCCGCTCCAGCCTTAACGGCAGCCTCAAAAATTTGTAAAATGTCTTCAAGAGGCGTTCTGGAGGCGTCTTCCAAAACAAAATCCACCGTGGCTCCTTGCTTTTTTGCGTATCCGATGGCTTCAACACTTTCTTTTAAAACTTGCTCCTTAGTCATTTTAAGCCTGTAATGCAGATTTAATCCATTAAATGGTGTGGACATTAGGATTTCTCTTATGCCACATTCAAAACAAGCGTCTATGTCGCTTTTAATTGTGCGGGCTGAGGCTGCGAGGCGGGCATTTTGGAAGCCTTCATTTGCAATTCTTCTAACATCGTTTTTCTCTTCTTCGGATATGGCTGGAAATCCAACTGTTATTAGGGATACTCCCATTTCATCCATCATTTTAGCAAGCTTAACTTTCTCCACATAGGTTAGGAAAACTGTTGGGGTTAGGATTCCTTCTCTGAGGGTTTCGTCCCAAATGAAGACTCTTTCGGGAAGTTTTGGGGGCAAATTTTTTCTATAATGGTTATAGTTTGCGATTAAGCCTTGAGCCTCAAGTTTTCTGAATATTGTTTTCCTCATTTAACACACTTTCCAACAATTAAGAGTCAGTGCGCATCTATTATTTTAACAGCCATTCATATAAAATTGACTTAGTTACCCTCACAGCAAACCTAAATTATTTAGACTAAAATTCCATAAAGTGAATGCAAAGGTGAAGCGTATGGACATATTTGAGGCTATTGAAAAGAGGAGGAGTATACGAAAGTTTAAGCCCGAACCAGTAGATGAAAGGGATTTAAGAAAAATTTTAGAAGCTGGACGTTTAGCCCCTTCTGGTAGCAATCGCCAACCATGGTATTTCATAGTTGTCAGAGACTTAGAAACAAAAAGGGCATTGTCTATAGCTGCAAACAATCAAAGGTTCATCGCAGACGCAGGCGCTGTAATTGTGGCTTTAGGCGACCCGGGAGTTTCTCCAACAAAAATGCCTTACAAACTTTCTTCAACAAGAGTATCTCATCTGCAAGACCCTATGATAGCAGTTGAGCATATGGTTTTAGCTGCAACAGCCCTCGGATATGGAACATGCTGGATTGGAGCCTTCAACCAAGAAGAGGTTAAAAAGATTCTCAAAATTCCCGAAAATCTTGCGGTCGTCGCTTTGCTACCCGTAGGTGTTCCAGAAGAGAATCCGCTTGCGAGACCAAGAAAAGCATTCAACGAAATATTTTTCAAAGACTCTTATGGAGTTCCGCTTGAACTATAAACGTCTCTTCACTTCTTTTTTATTCTGCTTCCATAATCGCCATAATTCTATGATGGTGCATTCATGACATTTTAGACTCTGCGCTCTGCAAGTGTATTTGGCTAAAAGCCAAAATAAGCCTCCCTTCACCATTCTTCCATACTTTATTGTTTTTATGTTGGCTATAGGATATAATTGTTGGCAATTTATCAAGAAAGAGTTTTATACGGTTTCAAAATTATTCTGCAATAACCTTTGGTGATAAATTTGGATTTTGAATTAACCGCTGAACAGAAAATGATTGTTGAAGCAGCTGCTGATATAGCCAAGGATTTTGGTCCAGAATATTGGCGAGAGAAAGATAAGAAGCATGAGTTTCCAGAAGATTTTTGGAAAAGTCTTGTGGATGCTGGTTTTCCAGGCATAATAATTCCAGAAAAGTATGGCGGCGGCGGAATGGGCATGTTTGAAATGATTCTAGCCATGGAGACGCTGGTTTCTGAAGGTTGCGGTTTGGCTGGAGAATGGTTTCTATGTTTAACCTCTGTCTTTGGAGGCTTGTCAATAGCAAAACATGGCAACGAAAATCAAAAGGCGAAATATTTGCCAAAAATTGCAAAAGGTTTAGAATTCTGCCTAGCCCTAACAGAACCAGATGCTGGGACGAACACGCTGAACATTAAAACAACCGCCACAAAAGAAGGAGACCAGTATAGAGTTGATGGTCAAAAAATGTTTATCTCAGGCGCCGACAGAGCCAAAGGAATGCTTCTCGTCACAAGAACAACACCATTAGAAAAGGCTCCGAAAAAAACTTTGGGCTTAAGCCTTTTCCTTGTTGATTTGCCAAACCCAGCCATCGAAATCATTCCAATAGAAAAGCATGGAATCAACTATTCAAAAACCTTTGAAGTTTACATAAACGACCTTAAAATTCCAGCGGAAAACATGCTCGGCGAACCGGACAAGGGATGGTATCTCCTATTGGACACGCTTAATCCTGAACGCATGTCCTTTTCAGCCGCAGCCTGCGGCCTAGGGCTTTTAGCCATAAAAAAGGCTGTAGAATATGCAAAAGAAAGAAGGGTTTTTGACGCACCAATAGGCTCACATCAAGCGCTCCAGTTTCCATTGGCTGATGCTAAAGCAAAAATTGAGGCTGCTAGGCTTTTGAATTATAAGGCTGCTTGGCTCTTTGACAAGGGAATAGAATGCGGCGCAGAAGCGAACATGGCTAAAGTAGCCGCTGTAGAAGCCGGCACAAGCGCTGTTTATCATGCAATGCAAACCTTCGGCGGATATGGCTATGCGGTGGAATATGATGTTGAACGGTGGTGGAGGGAAATAAACCTCATTCGATTGGCTCCAGTTACGCAGCAGATGGCATTAGCCTTCATAGGACAACACGTTCTAGGACTACCAAAATCCTACTAGCATTCTACTCTATGGAGTAAAGTTATTAGAAAGCTTTGTTAGAGTATATTGAGCGTCTTGAACTATGAAGCGTGGAATTATTTCTTCTGAAAAATTGGCTGAAACTTTAAGAACATCTAATTTAGATGTGAGTTCCATAAGTTTAGAGAAGGCTATTGAATATTATAAAAAGGCAGAGGAGCTTGAATGGAAGAGGTTATCTGCAACGCAAGCGCACAATGAATCTGTTAGAAAAGGTTTCAAATTCAAATAATCAATTAGGTGGAAAAGTTCTGGGCTTTACAAAGAGTCATGGTTTGCTGGTTTTGGCAAGTTTTGGTTTCAGTTTTATCCTTGTCTTTTCAACGATGCTTAAAAATGTGGGAGTTTCAAGTTTGCAGCAAGTTTTCTTTCGTGTGACATTGGCTCTTCCGCTTATACTTTTGCTTATTAAGGGAAAATTTAAACTTGAAAAGAAAGACTTACCATACTTCATATTAATTGGCTTCGTCTTCTCAGTGTTTCTCTTTTCAGCTTTGTCTTCCATAGTTTTCGGTTGCCCCATAGCTGTTTCCATAGCCCTAATTTATACGCAACCCTTCTTTACGGCAGTATTAGCCGCTCTCTCTAAGAGGGAAAAAATAACTGTGGAGAAGGTGGTGATAATTGCAGTTGGAATGATTGGAGCCCTTTTGGCGAGCGGGCTACTGACTGAGCAGTACTCCAATCTTAATATTACTGGAATATCTTTCGCTTTGCTTGCTGGTTTCCTTTACGCTACATACCTATTCTTCAAAAGAATGCGAAAAACAAGTTACACGCCGCTACAAGGGTTGTTTAACACTTTTATGTTTGCAGCGCCGTGCACACTAATTTTAGGGTTAACTCTAAGGCTTTTTACAACAAACACAAGTTTCATAGGCTTTTCAATGTTGGACGCATATCAGCTTCTCTTGTTAACCCTCTTCGCCTTTTTCAGCACAACGCTTCCGTATGGCTTGCTAAACTATACCAAACCAAGCGAAGTATCGCCGACAACTGAAGGAACAATACTTCTTTTAGACCCATTCCTCCACAATGTTTGGGCAATACTCATTTTTCAACAGTACATTTCAGTGATTCGCTATTTAGGAGTTGGATTAACGCTTCTAAGCGCTGCAGCCATGCTCAAAACTAAATAAAAACTTGGTATCCGATTTAGCTATGGAAGAAAAGTGAAAATTGACATTTAAATCCCCCCTCTTACTTGAAAACCTTTTTAACAAAACAAAAATTAATTTCGCATGCATAGAAGGTGAAAAATTATGGAAGTTAGAAAAATAGCTGTTTTAGGCGCAGGTTTAATGGGACATGGCATAACACAAGTGGCAGCTCAAGTAGGCAAATACGAGGTTTACATGAGAGATGTTGAACAGCGCTTCATTGACAATGGCATGAACATGATAAAGACAAGCCTGCAAAAATTTGTAAGCAAAGGACAAATAACGGAACAGCAAATGAACGAAACTTTGGCACGAATCCATCCCACCTTAGACCTTAAAGAAGCAGTTCAAAACGGTGACTTGATTATTGAGGCAGTGCCAGAAAATGTGGAGCTTAAAAAGGCAACATTCAAAGAAGTGGACACTTATGCGCCATCCCACGCCATAATAGCCTCAAACACATCTTCAATAAGTATAACAGAACTCGCTTCAGCCACAAAACGTCCAGAAAAAGTCTGCGGCATGCACTTCTTTAATCCGCCACAACTAATGAAGCTTATCGAAGTAATACGCGGAGCAAAAACATCAGACGAAACCATACAAACAGTTTTAGAAGTGGCGCACAAAATGGAAAAAGAAACAGTGCTCGTCAAAAAGGATTGCCCAGGCTTCATAGTAAACCGCATACTAATCCCAGCCCTAAACGAGGCAGTAGCCCTATACTGGGAAGGAGTAGCAGATAGGGATGATATAGACAAAGCAATAAAGCTTGGATTAAACTGGCCAATGGGTCCACTAATGCTTTTAGACTATATTGGTGCAGACACGACCCTTTTCATTGCAGAGGTTCTTGAACGGGAAATAGACGAGAAATTTCATCCGCATCCTGGGCTAAAGCTGATGGTTAAGGCTCAGCTTCTTGGAAGGAAAACTGGAAAAGGCTTCTATGATTGGACACAAAAATAGAGGAGCACAGCAAAATGGAGTTCAAATACATAATTTACGAGAAAAGCGGAGGAATAGCCACAATAACATTAAACCGTCCAGAAGCATTAAACGCCTTTAGCAAAGAAGTCATAGAAGAAATACTAAAAGCCTTAGAAGATGTGAAAGCTGACGAAAACACTCGAGTCGTCATTTTAACGGGAGCTGGCGAAAAAGCGTTTTCAGCGGGCGCAGACATAAAAGCCATGAAAGGAATGAACGCACTAAAGGCAAGGGAGCTTTCCCTCATGGGTGAAAAACTCTGCGACGCCTTAGAAAATTTGGAGAAGCCAGTTATAGCCGCAATAAACGGTTACGCTTTAGGCGGAGGTTTAGAAGTTGCCATGGCATGCGATATACGCATTGCTTCAGAAAACGCGAGGATGGGACAAACAGAAATAAATATAGGATTAATTCCAGGCTGGGGTGGAACCCAAAGGCTCACGCGCTTAATAGGTAAAACAAAGGCAAAAGAACTCATCTTCACTGGAAAAATTGTTGACGCAAAAACGGCTGAACAGTTAGGTATAGTGAACATGGTTGTTCCAACAGAAAAATTTAGAGAAGCAGTTCAGCAATTCGCTGCGGAGCTAGCCTCAAAAGCTCCAGTAGCGCTTAAGGTGGCTAAAGCCCTAATCAATAAAGGCTCAGAAATAAGCTTGGATGCTGCTATAGCCCTTGAACGGGAAGGTTTCGGCGTAGTTGCCTCAACTGAGGACTTGCAAGAAGGGGTTTCAGCATTCATCGAAAAAAGGAAACCAACATTTAAAGGCAAATAGAAAACTCAATAATCCCTATTCTTTTTGTGTGCAACGCTTAATGGCTTTTGGCTTGTAACTTTCACATTAAACATTAATTCCAACTTTTTAAAACAAAAGTTATATTTGAAACAATAAAGTTAACAACGTCTTCTAAAGATTGAGGAGATATTATTGCCAGATTTACGCATATTATTAGCTGACAACCCCGGAAAACGTGTGCTTTTGCTTGGAAACGAAGCTATTGCAAGGGGGATAATAGAAGCTGGCATAGGGGTTGTAACCACTTATCCGGGCACTCCAGCATCTGAGATAGGTGATTCCATTTCGGAGATTGCTGCTGATGCGGGAATATACATGGAATATTCCGTTAACGAAATTGTCGCTGCAGAGGTTGCTGGTGGAGCAGCAAACAGTGGAGTTAGAGCTTTAACGGCGATGAAGCATGTTGGGTTAAATGTTGCTTCAGACTTTGTCATGACATTGGCTTATACAGGCGTAAGAAATGGGCTTGTCATAGTTACAGCCGATGACCCAGAATGTTACAGTTCACAAAACGAGCAGGACAACCGCTTTTATGCTTTACTTGCAAATCTGCCATGCTTGGAACCTTCAGATCCTCAAGAAGCGAAAGACATGACAATTTCAGCCGTTGAAATTTCAGAAAAGCTGGAACTGCCAGTCCTTTTAAGGACAACAACTCGTATAAGCCACGCCCGTGGACCAGTCACTTATGGTAAGCTTACGAAACCAGTTTTGAAGGGAGAATTCGTAAAAGATGTGAAGCGTTTGGTTATGGTTCCAGCCAATTCAAGACCAAAGCATCCAGTGCTTTTGAGGAGCATGGAGAAGGCTAAGGAAATAAGCGAAACTTCACCATACAACAAAATTACGCGGAAAGGAAAAAGCGGCGAATTCGGCATTATCTCTTCAAGTGCAGCCTACAACTACGCAGTTGAAGCAGCAAATTTACTTGGTTTAGATGTTAGCATAATGAAGTTGGGCATGACTCATCCGCTTCCAGAAAAATTTATTGGAGAATTTCTTAAAGGGCATGCAAAAATTATTGTTGTGGAAGAGCTTGAACCCTACTTAGAATTGCACGTTAAAGCCATAGCAAAAGATTATGCGCCAAACATTAAAATTTATGGAAAAATTGGAAACTCATATTTTCCAAGAGACGGCGAACTTTCCACACGCATAGTTGCAGTTGGCTTGGCAAAAATAGCTGGTAAAAAACTGCCTATAAATTTTGAAGTGATTGATGAGAAATATGCTGAAGTCTCGCGGAATTTGCCATCCAGACCACCAATATTGTGTGCTGGGTGCCCCCATAGAGCATCCTTTTACGTTATGAAAAGGGTTGCTGGAGAAAAGGCAGTTTATTCCACAGACATAGGGTGTTATGCTTTGGGAGCTGCTCCACCGCTGAGAACCGGCGACATATTGACTTGTATGGGTTCAAGCATAGGCGCAGCTCAAGGAATAAGTAAGGCAACAGATGCGCCAACATTCGCCATTATTGGAGACTCAACGTTTTTCCACGCTGGAATTCCAGGACTAATAAACGCTGTGTATAACAATAATAAAATAATCGTCACAGTCTTGGACAATTTGACAACGGCTATGACTGGACATCAACCCCATCCGGGAACTGGCGTGACGGGTATGCATAAGCAAGTGGAAAAGGTGATGATTGAAAGGGTTGCTGAAGGATGTGGAGTAAAATATGTGAAGGTTGTGAATCCCTTCAATTTAAGGGAGGCTGAAACTGTTTTAAAAGAGGCTTTGCAGCATTCTGGTCCTTCGGTTATAGTTTTTAGGGCGCCATGCGCCTTAATGGTGATTAGGGAGAGAAGACGCAAAGGCGCAGAAGTTTTAGCTTGCAGAGTTACTGATAAGTGCACGAACTGTATGGTTTGCATTAAACTTTTGGGGTGTCCAGCGTTAATCTTTGATGAAGAAAAAGTTGGCATAAGCGAGACGTTATGTAATGCGTGTGGATTATGCGCTTCTGTTTGTCCTTACAATGCAATAGAATGTGTAAAAATGGGTTGAGGAGAAATGGAAGAGTTTAATGTGGTTTTGGCTGGTGTGGGTGGACAGGGAATACTTTTGGCGGCGGAGATTTTGGGAACAGCCGCTGTTAAAGAGGGTTTGAATGTTAGGGTAAGCGAAATTCATGGTATGGCTCAACGGGGCGGAGCCGTAGTTTCAACTGTAAGAATTGGAGAGAAAGTTTTTGCACCAACAGTTTTGGAGGGGCAAGCAGATGTGCTTTTGGGCTTTGAGCCTTTTGAAACTTTGCGAAACCTAAAATTTGCGTCTGAAAAAACTCTTGTGATAATGAGTGAGGAAAAGATTCCCCCAACAGAGCTTACAGCAAAAATGATGCCCTATCCATCATTAAAGGAAGTTGAAGAGAAAATTTACAGTTTCACAGAAAACTTGATAATCGTGGACGCTCCGAGGCTGGCTAAAAAGGCTGGAAGCACTCTTACGCAGAATGTGGTTTTGCTTGGTGTTTTAGCGGCAACTGGAAAGGTTCCAATTAAAACTGAAAGCATACTGGATGCTCTTGGGGAGCTTATTCCAGCAAAATTTTTGGATGTGAACGTTAAAGCCTTTAGGCTTGGGTATGATTTTGTGAAAAAGGTTAAATCTTAAATTTTAAGGGTTTTTCTTTTCTTCGTCCAAGATTGCTTTCAGGATGCTTTGGAATATTTGCATGTCAGAAACGTTAACCAGTGGCATTTGGACGCTTTTTTCAACTTCGTAAATTTTTTCGTATTTTGGGAACTCTGAATAGCATATTTGGCTTATTGGAAATTCTCGCTTTTTTAATTCATGTTCGAAGGATTTTTCGTAAACTTCTAAGCATAAGACGTAACCGTTTATCCAGTAAAGCCTATTTACGCCATATGTTGTGGCGCACCATGCGATGTCGCTGACTGAGCGTTTGTCTAATCCTAATATTGTTATTTTTCTTGTTGGGGCGATTTCAACATCCATGCGTTTTTCACCATATGAATGGCGTATCTAATACTTCTTTAACTTTGGCTGTTATTTTTGGTCCAAGTCCATAAACTGTTTTTGACCAATCGTCAACATTCGTTAGGGCGTTTAGGGGGGTTTTGTAGGATTTAAGAATTGCTATGGCTTTTTCTCTTCCAATGTTTGGAAGGCTTGCCACGAAATAGACTTGGGCGTCAGCCACGGTTTCGCATTTTTTAATTGGATGAATTGTTGGAATCCGCTTTTCTATGATTTGTTCTTGGCGGGCAGCAACTTGAAGAAAATCAATTGTTTCTTTATATGAGGTTGTGTTTACCATTGCTATGCCGTTTTTTGCCAGGTTAAACATGGCTCCCCAGACGGATGCGGGTTGGATTCGGCTGTACTTGTAGATTATGGGCAAATACCCTTCCAAAAGGATTAGCGATTTTGGGTAGACTTCTTTAAGCTTAAACAACTGTTCGAAAAGATAACGGCGTGTAAGCGTGTAAACAAAGTCTTGAACTGTTTTTCGCTCCACAGCGCAAATGTCAGACAGAACGTAGTCGCCTTTTTCTAAAGCTTCAATTTTGATGTTGACGCCTCGTTCTCTTAAGCCTTTAACAATTTTTGGGGCAGTGTTTGCTTCGCGGCTGTCAACTATGATTGTTGGTTCTTGTTCTTCGCTTTTCTTTTC
>Ga0207433_10012751_pt1 | contig 12500 bp, 10 predicted proteins | sample YelNatPaOPGAMG01_FD_187559 | JGI IMG/M metagenome (GOLD analysis project Ga0207433, IMG submission 187559) | Hot spring thermophilic microbial communities from Obsidian Pool, Yellowstone National Park, USA - OP-RAMG-01 (SPAdes) (version 3) | ecosystem: Environmental > Aquatic > Thermal springs...
CACTTAACACATTTACAGGTCCAAAGCCCCTTCCAATATCAAGAGAATTCTTAATGGAAATATTTACAAATCTTATCGCTTTTTTAACCGAAACCTCGGGGCTGAAACCTTTAGCCATAAAAGAGGATATCGCCGAAGACAGAACGCAACCGCTCCCGTGAGTGTTTTTTGTCTTAATTCTTTTGTTTTTAAAAACTCTCATTTTATTGCCGTCAAAGAAAAAATCTAAAGACCAGAAACTCTCCAGATGCCCGCCCTTTATAAGAACATTTTTAGCGCCTTTGGCACAAATTATTTCAGCCGCCTTTAAAATATCCACTTTATTTTTAATATTTATTCCTGAGATAAAAGATGCCTCCGGTATATTGGGAGTTATTATATCGGCTAAGGGCAGAAGCTCGGAGACAATTTTTTTTACGAGTTTTTTTGAACCTATAATCCTGCCCTGTTTTGAAATCATCACGGTATCTAAAACTATTTTTTTTATAGAATATTCAATAAAGGATTGACGGACTGTATCAATCAAATCGGCGTTCGCAATCATTCCTATCTTAACTGAATCGGGCTTTATATCTTTTAATAGGGTATAAAGTTGTTTTTTAAAAAATTTTCTATCAAGATATTTTATTTGATTTAATTCATATGTATTCTGGGATGTAATAGATGTTATAACTCCTGTCCCATAAACGCCGAGAATAGAAAAAACCTTAATATCCGCGAAAATTCCGGCTCCGCCTGATGGGTCCACTCCGGCTATAGATAAAGCGACGGGGATTTTCATACAACGCTATCCATCGCTTTTTTAGTATTTCTCATAGCGCAGAAACTCTTTCCGCACATAGAGCAGTGATCTTCGTTAGAATTATTTAACTCAATAAATCTTTTTCTCGCGTGCTCGCTATCAATAGAGAGGGAGAATTGCTCTTCCCATTTAAAATTTTTTCTTGCAAGCGAAAGATTATAATCCCTTTCCCGCTCTTTTTTAAATCCTCTGGCAAGATTTACCGAGTGTTTTACCATACTAAAAACAGCGCACTCGCTTCTTATATCCTCAATGGTTGGGAGCCCTATATGCTCGCTCGGACCGACAGCGCATATCAAAGAGACCCCCATATACCCGGCAATAGCTCCGCCTATCGCTCCGTTCACATGGTCATAACCGATTGCTATATCGGTAACAAGAGGCCCGAGAAAATAAAGCGGAGCGTCAGATGAGTATTTTATCGCAAGTTTAACATTTTTTTCTATTTCATTTATAGGTATATGCCCTGGACCTTCTATCATAGTGAAAACACCGTTTTTTCTACAATAAGAATTAAGCTCCCCTATGACCTTCAACTCGAAAATCTGCGCCTTATCGGTGGAATCGTTTATTGAGCCGGGTCTCAGTCCGTCTCCTATGCTTATAGTTACATTATATTTCCTTAAAATTTTCACTATCTCTTCAAAATATGTATAAAAAGGATTTTCTTTTCCGGTTTCCTTGATATATCTAAATATCAGAGAACCGCCTCTTGAAACTATACCGGTCAATCTTTTCTCTATATATTTAGAACTCATTTTAAGAAGCCCTGCGTGAATGGTCATAAAATCCACGCCCTCTTCGCACTGCTTTTCTATGGACTCAAGTATAAAATTTTTAGATAAATTTTTAATATCTTCATCAGAATCTATCATTGTATATACCGGAACCGTTCCAAAAGGAACGCCGCAATTTCTAAGAAGTTCCATCCTGGTCTTATCCCTATCCCTTCCAACAGAAAGATCCATAACGGTATCGGCGCCCATAGAGATGGCTATATTAAGTTTTTTAAGTTCGTTTTCAATGCTTGATTTTTTAGGGCTTACTCCAAGATTAAGATTGTATTTACACTTGAATTTTCTTCCCACAATTACAGGTTTTATATTTCTTTTTACATTTTTTAAAATAGTGGCTCTTCCATTTTTTAATTCATTTAAGATAACCGCTTCTTCCGTTTCTTCAGTTATAGATATTTGTTTTAAATCCTTTTGAGAATAACTTTCCATAATTTCCTCCTTTTTTGCGGAAGGAAAATATGAAAAGTTTTGCGCGGATTTTTGTTTTAAGATTTGTTTTTATGGCTGTCTTCATCTTTCCCTCCGCCGGTATTACCCGGTTCAGGTTCAAAGGGTTTGGCAAAAGCCATCTCAGCCGGCTAAAAATGCCAGCACCCCTTCATAAAATATTATAACAATTTTATTTGAGCGGAAATCTTTATCTCGTAGGGTTCGCTGGCCCACAACTTTTTCATTTGGTTGTTCTGATTTTTACCTGTCCCGACGTTATGTCGGGATGCTTTTCCTTTCGAGAGCTATCGCACTTGCTACTTTTCCATCGCAGAGTAAACTCCCTGCCTGACGGCAGGCAGGTGTAACTACAATTTTGTGCGATGAATCACGCCGCTACATTGCGAATTTACATTCCTGCCTATCGTCAGGCAGGCGCCGATACGTCTCACCTTCTCACTTTTTTCAGCGAACCCTATTAGCGTATATTAAAGCCCCGTCCCTTAACATATTTATAACATCGCCGCTGACTTTATAATCAAAAGCCATACATCCCCAGCTTCTTCCGGGTTTAACATCCGCTTCTTTAACATAAGGGGAAGGATGAATAACTATACCCCTTTCATATACATTTGAATTTGTAGGGCTTAATCCATACAATTTTAACGATTTTCCATGTTTCCCGCTATAAATTTCGCCCGTTTTATAAACGCCAAGAGATGACGCCTTGGACTCAGGCATATTGCTGAAATATGTCGCATAGCCTAGCCATCGTTGTCTCTATCGGAACCAAGTCCGTGAGCCACATGATAAGCGGCGTTTACGGCTCCGGTTCTTAAATTTATGATATAAAACCTTGATTTAGATGAGTGTTTTGAAAACTCAAGAACAGCCATAAACCTCTGATTGGGGAACTGGCTTTTATGAGAGTTGAAATAATTCAGGGCTTCATCTAAAACGCCGACATTAGCGTTAGCTGCCTTAGCCACATCATATTTAACCTTGTTAGCGTAAGAACCCGAAGACGAAGCGCTGCTATGAGAAGAAGGATAATAATAATTAAGAGCGTCGTTAAAAGATGAAGATGCATTTTAATGTTATAGACGGGGGAATAAGAGAAGATATCGCTTTCGCTATATAAGAAAACAGCGAGACCGACGCTTTTTTTACATCATCCGATTTAGATATCTTATTATTTTCTAAGACGCTCTGGTCATAGTAATAATAAAAGTCCTCATAAGCGTCAAAGTCCTTGAACTGATAATACTGATTGCTGACGCCTGCCCAGTAAGCGATTTCCTCATCGCTGTACTGGGACTCATCCTTTAGCGAATCGGAATAATTAACTTTCTCTTTTGACGGCTCAAACTCCATATCCCCATCCTGCCCTATTTTGACCCCGGAGCCGTTATCGCTTACCACGGATTTAACAAATTCGTCATTTAAAAACTCCTGATTAACCCCTCTTTTGCCTTCAATAGAAAAATTAACGCCCGGAGTTTTTTTGCTTTTTATCTGATCTCTTGAAACGGATATAGCCACCTCTTCCTTTGGTTCATTGAGATACTCGTTCACCTTACTCGCTTTCTGAGAAAAAATCGGGCTGGTTAGAGTTGTTACCAATATTATAAAAATTATTCTTTTCATAACTCCCCCCAATTATTTTTTAGCACAGCCCAATTATATTTATAAGTGATAACAGGGAAGGAGTCAATAGGACCAAAATCCTATTAAGAGGCAATTTTTTTTAAATCTATTTAATCAGAAAGCAATAGATACATTAGAGGATATAGAAGCGTTGGAAGATATAGATAAAATTGAAGGAATGGATGAGATAGATGGCCTAGATGATTAGAAGATGTGAAGATTAGTGGATTATCTTAATCAATAAGGTATTTTCCTTTAAAGCCAATCATCCACTCTTTGAATCCTCTGATCCTCTAAATTATTTAATTATGGTTTTACTCTTATAATGTTTTTATTCTGAACAAAATCCCCTCTTATTTTGTCCTCTTTTATGAGAAGATGAGAATCGAGATCGCAGAAATCAAAAACTCCCCTTCCGCAGGCAAGATGAACGCTCTGATTTATTCCCACGCTTGATTCGCTCATACATCCTATCATAAGTTTTATATTTGAGCTTAAAGCAAGTTCTATTATTGAAAGCGCCTGAGAAAAACCCGATTTCATCAATTTAATATTGATATAATCCACGGCTTCTTTTTTTATCAGATTGAGAGCGTCATATTTTGTCTTTACCGATTCATCCGCGCAGACAGGAAAAGGAGAATTGAATCTAACCAGTTTCAAACTTTCGATATCGTATCTGTTAACCGGCTGTTCGAAAACTGATATATCTATTCCCTTTGAATAAATCTTTTTAGCAAAGCAAATCGCTTCTTTCGGCGTATAACCGGTGTTTGCGTCAACTATATACCTCAAACCCTTTGTTTTTCTATAAATCTCCTCAATGACTTCTATATCCTTACTCAAATTTTCGCCCGTCTTTATTTTTATAATATTAAACCCTTCTCTTTTAATTTTTATAGAATCAGTCACCATATCATCCACACTTGAAATAGAGACAGTTTTATCCGTTTCTATCTCATTTTTATTGCCGCCCAGAAATTTCCATACCCTAATCCCATTTTTTTTACAAAGCGCGTCAATAACTGCAAACTCTATAGCTGTAACGAGAGAAGGCGAGAATATAAACGACGACATTTCTTTAAATATTAGAGAATATCTTTCTATATCTTTTCCATTTAATATTGATTTTGCTTTATTCAATAAAGAAACCACGCTATCAGAGGTCTCACCGCAGACCCTCCAGGACGGAGATGCCTCCCCGAAACCTTTTATACCCTCTTCGGTTTCTATTTCAACTTCAACATTCGTGGCTCCAGTCGCAAACGAATTTGCTATATGAAAGGGTTTTTTATAAGAATATTTTTTTGTAATAAATTTAATATTTTTTATTTTACTCATATTTCCTCAATTTTTTAAAAAGTGAACACTTATAAATTTTATATCATATAATTATATGATACAAAAAAGGAGACAATATGATAACTTATAAAAAGGCCGGGGTAAATATAGATTTATCAGATAAATTCACTGAGTTTTTAGAAAAGAAATCAAAGGCAATAGGCGGATTCGCCGGCCTGTTTAATTTAGAAAAATACGCAAAGGGCTATTCTCTTGTTGCCTCAACCGACGGTGTAGGGACCAAACTTAAATTAGCGTTTCTTCTTAACAAACATTCCACAATAGGAATAGACCTTGTCGCTATGTGCGTAAATGACCTTATATGTTCGGGAGCGAAACCGCTTTTCTTTCTTGATTATTACGCGACATCGTCATTGGAACTTGAAAAGTCGAAAAAGATTATAGAAGGAATATTAGAAGGATGCAGACAGTCGGATATGATACTCCTTGGCGGGGAGACGGCAGAAATGCCGGGATTTTATTCAAAAGGCGAGTATGACCTCGCTGGCTTTGCCGTTGGGATAGTAAAAAATTCCGAGATAATAGACGCTTCAAAGGTAAAACCTGGAGATTATATAATAGGGCTTAAATCAAGCGGTTTTCACTCAAATGGCTACTCGCTTGTAAGAAGGGTTCTTGAAAAGCGAAATCTCTTAAAAAAATACGCAAATGAACTCATAACCCCTACAATTATATATGTAAAAACAATTGAAAAGATAAGAAAAGCGCTCAATAAAAATAACTCCGATATCCTCTCAATAGCCAATGTAACAGGGAGCGGAATTGAAGGAAACCTTGAAAGGGTAATACCTAAAAATATAGATTGTTTTATAGATACGGATAAATGGGAAGTTCCTGAAATAATGAAAGAAATCCAGAAGCTCGGAAATATTTCAAATAAAGAAATGTTTAGAACTTTTAATATGGGGATAGGAATGATAATAATAGTCAAAGAAAAGGATGTTAAAAAAGTTCTTTCGGCAAAGGCGGATTCAGTTATTATAGGACAGACAAGAAAAGGAAACGGAAAAGTTCTTATAAAAGGAATAAATATATGAAAATACTGATAAGCGTAATTTTATTTTTTCAGTTAAATAACGCTTTCTCTCAAGGCGCCAAAACTCAAACAGCCAATCCATATAAAAAACTTGTTATCGCCGCCTGGAAACTATCTTCAAGAGTAAGCCCCAATCCGATAAAGCTGAATTATGTATTTGATAAATCTTTTTTTAAACTTGTAAGCGAAGAAGATACAGTAAATATTCTGAAAAAACTCCATTCCCAGAATGGGAATGTCGTTAATGTGACATCGGTAACCTATCATTCTCAATTTTCGGGCGACTTTTTCTTTCAGACGGATAATGGATACACCATTCCTGTATCAATAACGGTTAACGAACAGGGAAAGATAACAGGACTATTTTTCAGGCCATCTTTTAAAAAAGAAGTATTATTAGAAGATGCTATAAAAAACTTCGAAGAACTGCCTTATAAAAAGGGACTTCTAATAAAGAAATTCGACAGTTTAGAAGATTTATCATATTCCTTAAATGAAAAAGAGATATTCCCGATAGCATCCGCATTTAAACTCTATATTCTCGCATATATCTTAGAGAATAATATTAAATGGGATAAGGTAATAAATATTAAAAACGATTATAAATCTCTTCCATCTGGAAAGATGCATTTATATCCGGATGGATCTCCAGTTACTCTATTTTCGCTCGCGATGGCTATGATTTCGGAAAGCGACAACACAGCGACCGACGCTTTAATAGAAACCCTTGGAAGAGAAAACATAGAAGAGTTTATGAAATCATATAACTCAAAACCGGAGTTAAATATACCGCTTCTAAAAACATCGGAGATGTTCAAATTGAAATCTTCTACTCAAATAGCTGCGGACTATATAAACTCCAGCATAAAAGAGAAAAGAAAAATCTTAAAAGATTTAACTAAAATTAAATTAGAGATGGATAGCGTCAATTTTTCAAAACCTTACAAAACAGATTCTATTGAATGGTTCGCCTCGCCAGAGGATATCTGCCAGTTAATGAATTATTTCAGAATTAAGAACAACGAATACGCTAACGCCATACTATCTATGAATCCGGGAATTGATACAAGGACAGCAGGATATTTATTTGCCGGTTATAAAGGCGGAAGCGAACCTGGAGTTATAAATATGAACTGGCTTTTAAAATCAAAAAACGGAAATTTTTACTGTGTTTCATCCTCCGCAATGAGTTCCGACGAGACGATAGACGAGAAAAAATATATATCAATAATGCAGGAAATACTGAATAAGGTTCCCTGAAAAAAATTAACGAAATAATTGAAAAGTGAGCAGTAAATCCCCCTTTCTTATTCCCCCCTTTCTAAAAGGGGGGATAGAGGGGATTTCCCCCTTTTGTAAAGGGGGATGAAAGGGGGATTTGCCCCGCCCTTTTGGATGAAGGCATATATGTCAATATATCAAAGACAAAAGATTGGCCAAAAGGGCGGGGCAAGATGAGGGATCCAGTGGAATCCTGACCTTGGTCAGGGAAGAAATAGGATGGGCATACCGCGCCTCGAGGAGAAAGATATGAATATAGCGATATTTGCATCCGGAAACGGAAGCAATTTCAATAATCTTATAGAACTTAAAAAAATAAATTACCTTAAACCCGAGATAAAACTTCTAATAACCGATAGAGATTGCAGGGCAATGGAATTAGCGAAAACGAATAATATAGAAAACATAAAAATAGACAGGAATTTAAAAGAAAATGAAATTTCCGATTATCTTATAAAAATACTCAAAGAGAGAAATATCGACTTAATAGTTCTCGCTGGATACCTTTCAAAACTCCCGGATGATTTCACTAAAAAATATTACGGGAAAATTATAAACATACATCCTTCAATTCTTCCGTCTTTCGGCGGAAAAGGATTTTACGGAGAGAAAGTCCATAAAGCTGTTATCCAAAAAGGGGTTAAGATATCGGGAATAACGATTCATTTTGTTGATTCGGTTTACGATAATGGCCCGATAATATTTCAGAAGTCAATAAATTTATACGATTATGACACACCGGAAACATCGGCTCAAAAAATACATTCGATTGAGCATTTCTATTATCCTTTCGTAATAAATATGATATCTGAAAATATAATCGCCCTTGATAAAGGTAAAGTAATAATAAGAGATATCAAACCAACTTCTAAACACGCTCTTATTTCGCTATCTTACAAGACAGGAATAATAGAGTTTGCTAAAGAACTGAACAAAAGAGGATATCTTATAATCTCAACAGGAAATACATACAGAACACTTGTAACAAATGGAATAAGAGCGGCAAGCGTAGAGTCAGTAAGTGGTTTTGAAGAGATACTTGACGGAAGGGTTAAGACGCTAAACAACATAATCTTTGGCGGAATTCTGGCGACTGGCGATAAAAAACACATCAAACAGATAAATGAAAATTTTATTCCTAAGATAGAAATAGTGGTATCCAACCTCTATCCTTTCAAAGAGGCGGCGGAGAAATATCATCCATTTGAAAAAGAACTCATTGAAAATATAGATATAGGCGGGGTATCTCTCATAAGAGCGGCGGCTAAAAATTATAAAGATGTGATAATAATAACTGATAATGGAGATTTTAATAAAGTTCTGGAAAATCCCGACTCAGAAGATTTAAGAAAAGAACTCTCAATAAAAGCCTTCAGACACACATACAATTACGATAAAATGATATATGAAAAATTGAGCGGCTATAATGAAATGGAGATTAAACTTAAAAAGGTTTTTAATTTAAGATACGGGGAAAATCCGCATCAAAAATCGGCGCTATACACTCAAAAAGACGAACTGCCTTTTATCCAGCTCTGGGGAAAAGAACTCTCATATAACAACATACTTGACGCTTATGGAAGCTGGCAGGCGGCAGGGGACTTTGAAGAGCCGACCTGCGTCATATTCAAACATGTAACCCCCTGCGGCATAGCGAGAGATTTAGATATTACAAAGGCCTTTGAACATGCTTACAGCACTGACCCGCTATCGGCGTTCGGCGGCGTTATATCGCTAAACAGGAAAGTAACCAGAGAAATAGCCGAATATTTGAGCTCTAAATTTGTGGAAATAATCTCCGCTCCCGAATATGAAGAAGAAGCGATAGAGATATTTAAAAAGAAAAAAAATCTCAGGATAATCAAATGGAATAAAGACACAAAGGACTCAAAAATATATAAATCAGTCGGCGATGAAATGCTTATTTCAGATCCTGATAATATAATAATATCCGATAAATGGGAAGTTGTAAGCGGCGAGATAAGCGAGAGAGAAAAAAAAGCGCTTTTATTCGCCTTCGCCTGCGTAAAACATATAAGGTCAAATGCTATCGTTCTTACAACCGACTCGGCAACGATTGGAATCGGGGCAGGGCAGATGTCAAGAGTTGATTCGGTTAAGATGGCTGAGTATAAGTTTAGCGAATACTTAAAAAACAATCCAAAGCCGGATCTTATCGTTATGGGTTCGGATGCGTTCTTCCCTTTTGCCGATTCAATAATAAAAGCGAAGGAAATAGGAGTAAGCGCCATAATACAGCCGGGCGGCTCGATAAGAGATAAGGAAGTAATAGAAAAAGCGAGAGAGTTAGGGATAAAAATGGTTTTAACGGGAATAAGGCATTTCAGACATTGATAAAAAAATTATTTTTAACTTTTTTTGAGGTTAGGGAATATGAACGCTACATTATTAATAGTTGATGACGAGAGTGACTTGATTGATATTCTTTCAAGATATTTTAAAACAAAGGATTTTATTGTTCATAGTGCGACAAATGTAAAAGAAGCGATGAAGATACTCTCAAACAAAAATATTGATATAATACTTAGCGATGTGGATATGCCCGGTATTAGCGGCTATGACTTTCTAAAGACATTGAGAAACTTGCCAAAGCACAAAAATATTCCTTTCATATTGATGTCCGGCAAAAAAATATCGGAGATAGATATACTGGAAGGATATGATAAAGGAAGCGATGATTATATAATTAAACCTTTCTCATATCATATATTATACGCAAAGATAAAAGCTATTTTGAAGAATAAAACTTATACGGGCAAATCCAAGATTAAAATAGGAAAAGTTCTTATAGATGAAGAATCTAAGGAAGTTTTTGAAGGGAAAAAAGAAATTAAACTGGCCAGAAAGGAATTTGAACTTTTAGTGTTTTTATATAAAAATAAAAACAGAGTTCTTACAAAAGAACATCTCTTAAACTCTATATGGAATAATAATTATGTATCGCCACATACTATAGAAACGCATATATCGAACTTGAGAAAAAAGATAAAAAGTTTAGATAAAAAAATTATAAGCGTTTCCGGATATGGATATAAACTTAAAAATTTATGAAGGAATCTGAAAAAATATTAAGGAAATATCTTTTATCAAAAAAACCCGATTTCAATAAAATATCATTAGATATTTTAAAAATAATATTAAAAAAAACAGCAAGCAGGTTTGGATTTGTTGGATATATTGATGAAAAAAACGACAAATTGATAATTCCAACATTAACAGAAAATGTATGGAATATATGTAAGGTAAAGGATAAAAAAATTATTTTTGATATCAAAGATAATCTATTCGGGATAGCAATAAAAAGAAAAAAGTTCGTTATCTCAAATGATATTAAAAAAGATAAACGAGCTAAGGGAACGCCGAAAGGGCATATAAAAATAGAAAAATTTTTAGCCGTTCCATCAATAATAAATGGAAAAGTCAATGGGATACTTGCCATTGCAAACAGAGAAACCGATTATACAAAAGAAGATATTAAAACACTCTCAGAGTTAGCCGATATATACGCTGTAATAATACACCACCTCATAGAAGTTAAAAAAACGGAAGAATACAACAAAATGATAAACACGCTTATTGAAAATGCGAGAGATATGATATATATAATAAATAAAGACGGAATAATAGAATATATTAATCAAAGAGTAAAAGATTATGGATACACTAAGGAAGATTTAATAGGCAAAATTGCGTTTAATTTTTTAAGCAGAGATTCATTAGATTATGTATCCGACGCGTTTAAAAAAGCATTTAAAACAGGCAGAACGCTTGATGTGTTAAGATATAAACTTAAAAGAAAAGATGGAAGCACCTTTGATGCAGATCAGAAATCAGAATTTATATACACTGAAGAAGGGCCGAAAATAATAGGAACTATAAGGGATGTATCAAAAGAAAGAAATCTCGAGAAAGAGTTAAAACAAACTAATGAGTTGCTTGAAAAGATATTTAACTCGGTAACCGACGCTATTTATTTGAAAGACAGGGAAGAAAATTATATAAAAGCGAATAAAGCGTTTGCAAAAATTTTAAATTTAAGTTTAGATGAAATTAGAAATAAAAATGATTCTGAAATTTTTGGGCGGAGTAAAGCAAAAGAAATTTATCAAGAAGAAAAGCAGGTTTTAAACGGGAAAACTGTAACCAGTATAAAAGAAGAATTTATAAATGGTAAAAAAATTGTTTTAAATTCAATAAAAACTCCAATAAAAGATTCTGATGGAAATATTAAATATATTCTTGGAATTTTAAGAGATATAACTTTTATAAGAGAAATGGAAAGAGAAGTAACTTTATTAAAAGCGAGAGAAAATATTGAAAAAGAAACTTCTGCGTTCTCGCACGATTTAAATAATATACTCTCGATAATAACGGGATACATAACTCTTATAGAAGAAAATATAATAAGAAACAGAGATATGCTTAAAGAAATAGAAATTGTAAAGCAATCAATTAAAAGAGTAATGAAAGTAACCAAACGATTCAGAAAGGACATCCCCTCAAAAATTTTTTGAGAAATTCTTGAATTTTTCTTGAACAATATTCCCTATAATATAATTGTAGGTTCTCTATAAACGATTCTAACTGATTTAAAGACCCGGCGTTAAAACACCCCCCTAAAATCCCCTAAATTCCCCAAATCCCTAACCCATAACGCCGGGTTTTCTTTTTTATGTGATATAAAAAGAAATCTCTACCGACGTTACGTCGGAGCGAAGTGAGTGCGTTAGCAGTCATTACGAGTTTGCAAACTTGCGATACTCACGAAGTGACTGCTTCAGCTGTCATTACGAGCGGAGCGAAGTAATCTCATCCCGCGGTGACTGATAATTTATAATTCATAATCCATAATTCAACATCTCTCACAATTCTCACATTTCTAACGTCTCACACTTCTTTAGCAGAGCAAGCTCCCTGCCTGACCCCGCCCTTTTGATATAGACATAAAGTATTTTGCTTTTTATGAGATATGAGTGTGAAATTTAGTACAATATGCTTGTTATAGATTTTGTGCCAAAAGAGCGGGGCTGATGGCAGGCAGGCGCACGCTACATTTGCAAAGCTTCGCTTCCTGCCTGCCGATGATCAAGAAGCAACGCAGCGTCAGGCAGGTGCGGCAACAATT
>Ga0207433_10012752_pt1 | contig 12500 bp, 8 predicted proteins | sample YelNatPaOPGAMG01_FD_187559 | JGI IMG/M metagenome (GOLD analysis project Ga0207433, IMG submission 187559) | Hot spring thermophilic microbial communities from Obsidian Pool, Yellowstone National Park, USA - OP-RAMG-01 (SPAdes) (version 3) | ecosystem: Environmental > Aquatic > Thermal springs >...
CGGGGAGCTCCAGGCCCTGCAGCGGCTCCGAGCACTCCTTTGCCCACGCCCTGGAGGAGCTGGCCCCCAACCGCTCCCTCCACGGGGAGAGGTGCGGGGTGGGCACCATCCTCATGGCCTACCTGCATGGGATGAACTGGAGGAGGATCAGGAGGGTCCTGTCGGAGGTGGGCGCCCCCACCACCGCGGAGGGGCTGGGGGTGGAGGGGGAGACGGTGGTGGAGGCCATGCTCAGGGCCAGGGAGATCAGACCGGAGAGGTTCACCATCCTTAACCGGAAGAAGCTGGACAGGAAGACCGCGGAGAGGATCGCGGAGAGGACGGGCGTGATCTGAGGTAGCGAGCTTAGCACATCAGGAGGAAGAGCCAGAGCGGGAGGTAAATCCTTCTTCCCCTCAGTTCAAAGGAGTTTCCGGTCACGATCAAGCTGAAGGGTGGATGGTGCTCCCTCTCAAACTCCTCCAGCCCCCTGAGCTTCTTCGGCGGGACCTCATCCTCGGAGGTGACCTCTACGGGAACCGGGCGCGAGGCCGCCTCCATTACCATGTCAACCTCATGGCCCTGGGGGGTCCTCCAGTAGAAGATCCTGGCACCGGGTCCGGACAGGTAGAACTGTAGCCTGCGGCAGTGCTCATGCACGAGCGTCTCGATCACTTTTCCCAGGGAGGTGGCATCGCCGAGCAGGGATTCATCGAGCTGCCCGAGCAGGGCGTTCCTCAGGCCCACGTTGGCCACGTAAACCTTGTCCCGCTTCCTTATCCTGGCGGCTCGGCTCTTCGAGTAGAACTCCGCCCTGGAGATTAGAAAGACCGCCTCGAGGTAGTCCAGGTACTGCTTGACGGTGTCGAGCTTGACCGACAGGGTACTGGAGAGACCGGAATACTCGACCAGACTGGAAGAAACATCGGCCAGCAGGACCATCAGCTCCTCCAAGGTCGTGGGGTCTCTGACCCCAAAGACCCGAACCACATCCTTGTAGAGGGTGAGGCTCAGGTAGTCCCTGAGCTTCTGGGCGCACACCCTGAGGGAGTCCACGCCTAGGAGCCCCGGATACCCATCCTTGAGGAGGTACTCCTGGAGAACGGCCCTAAACAGGTTCTCGTGGGGGGCCAGCTGCAGCCTCGCTTCCCTGAGCTGGTTGAAGAACCCTTCCACATTTCCGGTCAGTATCGCCCTGGAGAAAACCTCCCTCAGACCCAGGCCGAACCGGTTGGCCACCTCCCCCACCTCCGGCTGCCGGAACCTGACGAGGTCGACGAACTTCAGCGGCAACATGACGAAAGGTGATATCCTCCCCACCAGCGACTCCGAGGCCCCCCTTAGGACCTCCGAGCTCGAGGAGTGCGAAACGACGAACTTTATGGGATACCCCAGATCGTACCACCCCTTGAGCAACCTGCTCCAGCCCTCCACCCTGCAGATCTCATCCAGAAAGACGTAGATGGGTGCCCGGAGGGCTTCGAGCGGCTCCCGCAGGACGCCGGTGGCATAGACATCAAGCACCTCGTTTATGGAGGTCTTCCCCACCAGACGCGGATGGTCGAAGGAGAAGTACATCACCCTCCTGGGGGCCACTCCCCCCTCGCCGATCAGGAAGTCTATGAGCTGATACAGGGTGGTGGTCTTCCCGACCTGCCTGGGGCCTATCACGGCGGTGATCTCCCTCTCCTTGAGCTTCTCACGCAAGACGAAGAAATCCCTCCTGAGGAAGGGCCTTTCCAGCTCCTTAAGGGGCTTCACGAATTCCCTGGGCACGACACCGGTGGTGAACCAGGGGTTCTGCTCGTAGATGGCGCGCAGTACGGTCTGTTCCTTCATCTCTACCAGTACAGTGGTGATTTTTCTTTTAAATTTTACCTTTGTAGTGGCAATTTTTTTTCTAAAAAGTCGCCAACGTCGCGAGAAATTAAAAATGGGTAAGCTTAAATATTTTAACTTATAAAATTTGGAAATGCGACAAAAGAAGTGGCTGGATGCCCGGTACAACCTCCTCTGGGAAGCCTTTGGGAGGAAGGAATTCACCCGGGCGGAGGCCCTCGCCGTTCTCTCGCAGAAGCTTCAGGAAAGGGAAGAAAACTTCAACGTGGTGCTGTCGGAGCTCCGGAAGATGGGAAGGCTGGAGGTGAAGCCCGATCCCTCGGATGCCCGCAGGAAGATATACCGGCTGAGGGAGGTGAAGGTGATGGAAGAGGGGGAGGAGCTGACCAGGGAGGAACTCGAGCGTCTCCTGAAGAAGGCCGCCGATCTCATAAGGACAAGGGTGGACTACGAGTTCATCCTCATTCTACTCTTCCTGAAGCGCATAAGCGATAAGTGGGAGGTCGAGTACGAGGAAGCCTACCGGGAGGCGCTGGCGGACGGTCTGAGCGAGGAGGAGGCCAGGAAAGAGGCCGAGGCCTCCGTGTATCACGACTTCGACCTGCCGAGGGAGTACCTCTGGGAGAACCTGAGGAAGGATGTGGTCAGGCTTCCGGAGAGGCTCTCCGAGGCCCTCAAACAACTGGCCGAGAGGAACCCCGAGCTGAAGGATGTGGTGGACAGAGCGGATTTCATACAGTTCGCCAGGAGTACCGAGAACTCGGAGATCCTGAGGCAGCTCGTGGAACTGTTCAGCTCTAGGAAGCTACATCACGTTTCCCCTGACATCCTCGGCGACGCCTACGAGTGGGTGCTCTCTTACTTTGCCCCCCAAAAGGCCAAGGAGGGGGAGGTCTACACTCCCAGGGAAGTGATAAAACTGCTGGTGGAGATCCTGGACCCCAAGCCTGGGGAGTCCGTTTATGACCCCGCCTTCGGCTCCGGGGGCATGCTCATCGTCTCCCACTACCATGTCAGGGAAAAGTGTGGGAAAGAAAAGGCAAGGGAACTCTCCCTTTGGGGGCAGGAGGCCAATCCCAAAATATACGCGCTCTGCAAGATGAACCTCTACATCCACGACATAAGGGATGTGGAGCTGAGGCAGGGGGATACGCTTCTCTATCCGAAGTTCCTGGAGGGGAATTCCCCCAAGACCTTCAACGTGGTGCTGGCGAACCCTCCCTGGAATCAGGACGGGTACGGTGAGGATACCCTGAAGAGGGGAGAGTTCTGGAGGGAAAGGTACAGGTACGGCTTTCCTCCCAACCAGTCGGCCGACTGGGCCTGGATCCAGCACATGCTGGCGTCCGCTGACGGTGGAAACGGCAGGGTGGGTGTGGTCATAGACAACGGCTGCCTCTTCAGGGGGGGGAAGGAGAGGAGCATAAGGGAGGCGGTGCTGAGGGACGACCTGCTGGAGTGCGTCATCCTCCTGCCCGAGAAGCTTTTCTACAACACAGGGGCGCCCGGGGCCATCCTCATCTTCAGAAAGCAAAAGCCCCCCGAGAGGAAGAACAGGATCCTCTTCATAAATGCGAGCTCGGAGTACGAGCAGCATCCGGAGGTCAGGAAGCTAAACAGGCTGGGGGAGGAGCACATCAGGAAGATCGCGGAGGCCTACAGGGACTTCAGAGAGGTTGAGGGGTTCGCCAGGGTGGTGTCGTTGGATGAGGTGAGGGAGAACGACTACAACCTGAATGTCACCCTGTACGTCTTTCCGGAGGAGAAGGTTGAGGAGATCGACGTGAAAAAGGAGTGGGAAGAGCTACGGAGAATAGAGGAGGAGATAAATAAAGTGGAGGAAAGGATTCAGGGCTTTTTGAAGGAGGTCGGTTGATGTTCAAACCGAAATTCACCATCACCAACAAGATCAATAACGCCCTTCTGGAAATAGAAAGGGCCAGGGGATTCCTCGAGGCGGCGGAGCTGAAGGAGGAGTGGATCAAAGAGATGCAGAGCCGCGCCCTCATCCTCGAGAGCCACCACTCCACTCACATCGAGGGTACCCAGCTCACCCTGGAGCAGTCGGAGAGGATACTCACGGGTAAGCCGGCGGGGGAGGTGAGGCCGGATGATCGACAGGAGCTCCTGAACTACAGGGAGGCTATGGACTTCGTCTCAAAATACCTCAACGAAAAATCGGAGATCTCGTGGGCAGGGGACTTGAGGTCGGCGAAAAGAAGGGGAGAATCTATGTACTTAAATAACGGACATTTATCGGACATGTTTCGGACATTTATCGGACTTATGGAAGAAGAGAACAAGTTCTATCCATCGGCACAATCAGTTATGAGGAAAAAATGGCAAAAATATGAAGATAAGAGTAGGGGGCGAGATTGTTGGATATATCTTCTATTTTGATAGGCCTCATCACTGCAACCCCTGGGATAATCTCATTATTTTTATATGCGAGAAAAATGAAAAAAGAAGAACCTGATATCCATTTTAGATTAATAAAAAGCTCTTACAAATTACTTAAAAACAAAAAAACACTGATTCTTGACTTAGAAACGCTTTTTGAGAACTATGGCAATGCTAACGGTTCAATCACGGATTTGATATGTACTGTTAGATACTCACCAACTGTTTTGAAGAAATATCCTTTTGTTTCTGATATGATAGGTTGCCGGCCAATTTCAAAAAGACCAGAGAATTTTAACAAGATTATCCCGATAGAAATCCCCCCTTATGGTGCAAGAAAAATGAATTTAACAGTCAAATTCGACAACATTTACCATCTTTTTTTAGATAGATGCTACGTGGCTCTTGATTTGTTAAATCCAAAAAAATGGGAATGGGAAGATTTGCCTATCCATATTCAAATTACGATAAAATACACGAAAGGTACAGTAACCGAATATTTCTGCATATTCAGGGAAGATTTGCCTGAAAGTAAAGAATTTTCTGGCTCTATAACTTCCTTAGAAGAGTTTGAAATTGAACGCAAGTTCATGCCAGAAACAAAGGAGGAAAAAAATGGTTGGGGATAGACAAACTCAGATCAGAGAAATCCCAAAAGAGTGGAAAGTTGTAAGGCTTCAAGATATCGTTAGTGAAATTAAAAATGGTTTTGCCAGCGGAAAAAGGGACGAAAACGGGATAGTTCAAATTAGAATGAATAATGTGACAACCAATGGACGACTAATTTTTGACTCTTATATCAAGGTTCCTGTCCCCGAAAACTTGGAAGAGTGGATCCTAAAACCTGGAGATCTCCTCTTCAATAACACAAATAGCTATGACCTAGTGGGGAAATCAGCCATTTTTGAAACTGCACCATTTCTCTGCACTTTTAGCAATCATTTTACCAGAATTAGATTTAAGGAAGGAGTAATCCCTAAGATAATTCTCTGGAATTTCTTGATGTTGTGGGAAAGAGGGTACTTCAAATCTATTGCGATTCGACATGTTGGTCAATCTGCGGTTCACCCGAAATACTTACTAAAATTGAAAATCCCCCTCCCACCCCTTCCCGAGCAGCGCAAGATAGCCGAGATCCTGAGCACGGTCGACGATGCCATCCAGAAGGTCGACGAAGCCATAGCCAAGACCGAGCGCCTGAAGCGGGGCCTGATGCAGAAACTGCTGACCAAGGGAATAGGGCACAAGGAGTTCGAGGACACGGAGATCGGGAGGATTCCAAAACAGTGGAAGGTCGTCAGGCTTGGGGACGAGGGGATAGCTGAGATTAGATCTAATAGAGTAATCAGCGGATTCGAGAAGGTTGCCTTTATACCGATGGAGCTGATTCCAGACTCCGGCATATTTGCGAACTACGAGCTTCGACCAATGGATGAAGTCAAAAGTTTCACCTATTGCGAACGTGGAGATCTTCTTCTAGCGAAAATCACACCTTCTTTGGAAAATGGAAAACAAGGGATAGTACCGGATGACGTTCCTAATGGGTTTGCCCTCGCCACCACTGAAGTGTTTCCCATCGTGCCTAAAGGTGTTGATAAGCTCTATTTGTTCTATCTTTTGAAGTTCCCAAAATTCAGAAACAAGATCATAGCTTCTATGATCGGGACCACGGGCAGGCAGAGAGCCTCCAAAGAAAGCCTTGAAAAACTCAAAATCCCCCTCCCGCCTCTTCCCGAACAACGCAAGATAGCCGAGATCCTCTCAACTGTTGATAAAAAACTCGAACTTGAAAAAAAGAAAAAAGAAAAACTAAAGCATGTCAAAAAGGGTTTGATGAGCTATTTGCTTACCGGAAGAAGGAGGGTGGAGGTTGTTAAAAATGAGTGAATTAGAGAAAATTAGGAAAGAATGGAGCACGGAAGGGCTATCGACTTTGGAAACTGAGAAAAATTTACAAGTTCTCAAGAAAGTATATATTGGTCAAAACATAAGATCAGAAGGCATTTTAAAATCCGATTTCGAAGCTCAAAAAACTCAGATTTCTAATTTGATAAAGAAAGGATTAATCACGGAGAATAAGTGGTATAGACACGAGTTATACTTAACAACTGAAAGGGGATCAAAAATAGCAAGGGAATATTTAGAAAAAGAACTAAAAATTAAAGCAGAATCTTTATCGCATGTTGTAGACGATCTTCCGCCTAATTTGTTAAGATTTTTATTGTTCGATTACTTCGCCAAATCTCTTTCATTTCCCTGCGTTAACGAGTATTTCTTAGATTGGAGAGGAATTCTATTTAAAGACTCAAGAGTGATCATCGCCAAAAACAAAATTTTAAGCGGATTAGAGAAGTTGGATTTATGTGTTAAAACATTTAATTATGTATCTACAAGGGGTGGGGAATTAAGAGACATGCATTTTGTAATTTCTCCAGAAATACAAGAGAAACTTCTAACATTGCAACCAGCATTAAATACTGGATTGGAAGATCCTTTCAAGAAAAACTGTATCATTTTTCAGTTTTTAACCGAAAAAGTAGCACCTTCTATAAAGTCATTAGAAAACATAAATTCAAATTGTCCGTTGTACCAAGAGATGGTAAACTCTTATCGCCAAAAGTATTGGGATGCGCTCGAAACTTTAAATTTGACGGAAGAGGATGTGAAGCCTATAATAAACGAGTTAGCGAAAAAAGGGATTACTAGTGAATATAAGGGATTATTGTCCTCTGAATGGCTACCGTTTGAGATAAAAGATGAAATCGGATATCGCGTTGCCCTCAAAGAAATACTCATTGATCCCGTACTTTTTCATCTTTGTAAAGAAAGTACTAAGATGAAGTTGGAGGAAAAAAGAGAAGTAGAAAGGAAAATACCGCCAGGATTGATTTCAAAAGAAGAGAGGCTAGCTTTTTTTGACGAATTAGGAGACTTTGAAACTAAGTTAAGAAATTTTATTGCATCTAAATTAGGAAAAAATTTGGATCAATGCAAGGATAAAGAATTGATAGAAAAATTGAAGAAAAGAAAAATAGAAGATCAAGCCATTGGATTGCCGGGTGAGCCCCTTATAAACTACGCAACATTTGATGAGTATGCAACACTAATTTGTTCTCATTGGGACTCTTTTAAGAAATACTTTATGGAAGAAAATGAAGTAAGAATTTCTTTAAAATGGATAAATGCTTTATCTAGAAGACCTCTCGCTCATTTTAGAACCCTAACAAAATTTATGATAGAAAGAAGTAGGGAAGAAATCAAAAAAATCCTGCAAAAAATCGAAGACAAAAATGATGTACCGACTGAGGTAAGCGAAAATGCCAATCTTCACCGAGAAATCCGCAGTTGAAACCTACCTCCTCCAGAGGTTGGAGGGGAAGGGCTGGCAACATTCACCGGGCGGAGAACTCGGGAGAGAGGATTACTCGGAGCCCCTTCTCCTTAGGCAACTCGTTCAAGCGGTGAGAAGGCTGAACCCCAACCTAGAGCTGTCTGAGGAGGACCTCAATCGTGTCATCTCCGAGCTTCATGCCCTTCCGGCGAGTTTCGAGGGCTCCAAGCTTTTCCTGAGGTATCTCAAGGACGGTCTTCCCCTCAAGCTGGAGAAAACCAAGGAACTACGTTACGTCAAGATCCTCGACCAGGAAAACCCCGAGAACAACGAGTTCCTGATCAGCGATCAGGTTTGGTTCGAGAGCTCCAGGGGAAGAATCAGGCCCGACCTCGTCCTCTACGTGAACGGCATCCCCCTGGTCCTCATCGAGTGCAAGAATCCCGCCGAACCGGGCGTCAGCTGGAAGACGGCCTACCAGCAGGTCAAGAGGTACGAGGAAACGGTCCCGGAACTCTTCAAGTACGTTCAGTTCAGTATAGCAGCAGAAGCCCAGGCGGTTTACTTCCCCAACGTCTTGGGCGGAGGGGGCCCCTGCTACGTCTGGAAGGTGGAGGGGATAGAGGATCCTCTGAATGCGGTTGTTGAGATGCTCTCCAAGCCCGTTCTCACAGACATCCTCGTCAACTTCACCTTCCCGAGGGAGGAGCACGGAAGGCAGACGAAGGTCCTCCCCAGGTACATCCAGTACGAGGCCGCCAACCGGATCTTCAGGAGGGTGATGGAGAACCTGGAGGGAAGGGAGAAGAAAGACTCGGGGCTGATCTGGCACTGGCAGGGCTCCGGCAAGACCCTCACCATGATCTTTGCGGCCTACAAGCTCTACCGCCACCCGAGGCTCGCCAACCCCACCATCTTCTTCGTAGTGGACAGGGAGGAGCTGGAGGAGCAGCTGAGGAACGAGTTCTCCTACCTGGACCTAGGGATCAAGCCTGAGGTCATCTCCTCCGTCCGCCGCCTGAAGGAGATCCTCACCCACGACGAGGGGAGGGGAAAGAGGGGGATCTTCATCGTCCTCATCCACAAGTTCAGGGAGGAGGTGGGGGACGAGCTGGAGGCCTCCCTAGCCCTCACCCGGGCGGAGAGGGAGACCATCTCCAGCCGGAGGAACGTGGTGGTGCTGATAGACGAGGGGCACAGAACCCAGTACGGGAAGCTCGCCGGGGAGATGAGGAAGATTTTGAGGAAGGCCTTCTTCTTCGCCTTCACAGGCACACCCATCTCCAAGACCGGCAGGGACACCTACCTTACCTTCAGCTATCCCCCCGACGAGCTCTACCTCCACAAGTACTTCATCGCCGATTCCATCGAAGACCGCTCCACCCTGCCCATAGTCATCCAGACCAGGATGGAGAAGGAGGTTGGACTCAAAAGGGACCTCCTCCAGAGCTTCCTGGACCTGGAGCTGGAGGAAATCCCCGAGGACTTCAGGGAGAGGGTGAAGGGAAAGATCAGCGCCAAGCTGGACGAGATCGTGGTTTTCCTCACCAACCCCGTGAGGATCGAGAAGATAGCGAGAGACATCGCGGAGCACTTCAAGCAGGGGGTGGACGGGAGGTTCAAGGCCATGGTGGTGGCCGCCAACAGGAGGGCCTGCGTCCTCTACAAGAGGGAGCTCGACAAACACCTCCCCCCCGAGTACTCGGAAGTGGTGATGACCTTCGGGATGGGAGACCCCGACCCCATACCCGCCTACCATCGGGAGCTCCGGGAGAGGTTCGCCGGAAAGGATGATGATGAGATAAGGAAGGAGGTCATCCAGAGGTTCAAGGAGGAGGAGCTTCCCAAGATCCTCATCGTGACCGACATGCTCCTGACGGGCTTCGATGCCCCCATCCTCCAGGTGATGTACCTGGACAAGCCGCTCAAGGAGCACAGGCTCCTCCAGGCCATAGCCAGGACCAACCGACCCTGCGGGGAGGGGAAGACCTGCGGTCTCATCTTGGACTACGTGGGCATCATGAAGGAGCTGGAGAAGGCCTTCTCCCTCTACGCCAAGCAGGACATAAAGTACGCCGTGATCGACCTGGAGGAGAAGGTAAGGGAATTCAGGAATCTCCTCAGAAGCCTCGTGGGCCTGCTTGGTGGAACGGGGAAGGTGGATCGGCCCTCCCTCATGTCCAAGGTCAGGCTCCTCTTCCACGATCTGGAGCTGGAGAACACATTCCTCACGAACTTCAAGAGGCTGAGGGGGCTGTACGAGTTCCTGGGGCCGAGATACTTCGAGAAGGAGGAAACGGGGGCTTACGAGTTCCTGGCGGCCGTCTACGAGTTCTACAGGAGATACACCGGCGTTAGGGAGGAGGAGCCGGAGCTCGAGAGCTACATGGCGAGATACTTCCCCCGCACCCTCCAGGCGATCCAGAAAACCTTGAAGGTGGAGATGAAGGAGGAGTTCCCCGAGCTGAGGCTGGAGGTGGAGTACCTCAGGAAGCTGGCTGAGAAGAAGGGGGTGAGCGAGGCCCTCTACGACGCCGTCATCCCCCTCCACAGGTTCATTCTGGTGCCACGGGCCAAGGATCCCATCTACGAGCCCCTCATAAAGAAGATCGAGAGGCTGGTGAGCGAGTGGAGGAGCAGGAAGATCGAGGAGAAGGAAGCCTACCAGAGGCTTCTCGAGCTGGTCGGGGAAGCGAGCGAGCTGGAGAAAAGGGAAAGGGAGGTGGAGGGTCTGGGACTCGGAAGGGAGGCCTTCTTCATCCTCTCCGTGCTCGAGCGTCGCCTGGGGAGGTCCGAGGAGCTTCTGCAGGAGATCAAGGACCTCTGGTCCGGCTTGGCCCAAACCGGGAAGCTTTTCGAGGGCTGGAACAGAAAGCCCAGCGTTCTGAGGGAGGTGATGAGGGAGGTCAGGAGGTACCTGAGGAAGAAGGGACTGCCGATGGAGGAGAGGGAGGAGATCTGTGATGAGATCTCCAAGGGTCTTAAGGGCCTCTAGCGGGCTCCTCCGGCTGGAAGGGGAGGATCTCCCCTACCGGGTCGAGTGGAGGAGGGTGAGGTATCCGAGGCTGGAGTTCAAGACCGGAAACCTTCTGGTGATCCTCCCCCCCAACTGCAAAAACGAGGCACCCCTTTTGGAGGAGAAAAAGGCCTGGATCCTAGAGAAACACCGGCTCATAAAGGAGAGCCTGGAGAGGGCTGGTGAGGAGTTCCGCCTGCTCGGGGAACCCTTCCACCTCAGGTCCAGCGGGGATGGAGGGGTGAGCCTCGACTTCGAAAAAAGGGAGGTGGCGTGCGATCCCAGCAACGAGAGGCACCTGCAGAGGCTCAGGGAGATCCTGCGGGAAGAGCTGAGGAAGAGGATCCTGGAGAAGGTTGGGGAACTCGGGAAGATCACCGGCCTCCTCCCCTCCAGGATCTACATCAGGCGGCAGAGGAGCAAGTGGGCCTCCTGCTCCTCCTCCGGGAACCTGAGCTTCAACCTGCGGATGATCGCCCTTCCCCCCCGCCTGATCGACTACGTGGTACTCCATGAGCTGCTCCATCTGAAGTACCCCAGGCACAACCGGGAATTTTGGGGGAGGGTGGAGGAGTTCTTCCCCGACTACCGGGAGATGGAGAAGGAGCTCCTGAGGTACTGGTTCTCGACGGCGAGAGGGGGAGCCTGGCTGTTCGATCCAAAAGCCTCCCCTTCAGACGCTCCAAGCCCTCGGAGCCCCTGTTCAACAAATCCCTGAGCCTGTCCACGTCCCTGGTCTCATAGTACTCCCCCTCGTCGTAAACCTCGGCCCTCGAGCAGAAGGCCGCCAGCACCCGCAGGAGTTCGGCCACCCCCACGTGCGTCCTCCAGTCCGAAAACTGGGTCTTGCAGGATCCCGAGCAAACCCAGCCTACGGGCCCCGGTTTGAACGTGAGAGCTAGGGTCTCACACTGGGGAGGGTCTATCAGCAGGGACCGCCCCTCCGGGTCCCTTTCCCGGACCTCCATTCCGAGTTCTTCGGCCAGAGTCACCAGCCATCCCTGCACCCTCTCCAGGACCTCCGGATGCCGAATAAGAAACCTGTAGTGGATGGTGACTCCCACGAGGAGTTGTTCAGGGAAGTTGCCTTTTAAAGGAGAAATTTGCCTTCTCGCCAATCCCAAACTAGAAAACGGGAAGTATTTATTTGTGTTTTAAAATGATTCAAAATCCTCGAGAATAAAAATCGTCAACAGGAAAGAAATGCTTTTATGGTCATAAAGAGATGGTGGACCCAAGCCAGCTTTGAAGTGTACCGTCCGGTACACACAACTGGCTTGGACTTACCCACCACAAATTTTGGCTGACTTTTTTATTTAGGTACCTATGGAGGCCTGCTAGCAGGGACTGGAAACTGTCAAGAATCAAATATCTGGAATCAAAAAAAAGCTGGTCGACCCCCCTTAGGCCCGCCCTAGGGTTCCGTTCCTTCCAAACGGGAGAAAAGCCCCAGCACCCTCCTCCACTCCTCCCTGAAGGGGGAGGCGTGGAAGCAGCAGAAGTAGAAGGGGGCCAGGGAGAGCAGGAAGGGGAGGAAGGCCAGGCGGGAGCCCAGGATCCAGGTGAGGGGGCCGGCGAAGGAGGTGAGGGCCACCCCGAAGCCTATCAGCCTCAGCATCCCGCACCGCGCCTGCACCAGCAGGGAGACCAAGAGGACCAGCAGTGCGGGGGGGACCAGGAAGAGGAAGAGGTTCCCGGTGGTGAGGCCGCGGCGGGCCAGGGGGTTGGCCTCCAGGGAGAGGAAGAGGGAGGGGGAGGTGCGGTAGAGGTGCCAGGAGAGGAGGAGGTCGGTGAGGGCCCCCGAGAAAGCCAGCAGGAGGGAGAGGAGGGGGAAGCTCCCCCCGAACACGAAGCGGGAGAACCTCCTCCCCAGCCTCCCCAGGACCCCCGGGAAACCCTCAGCCCGCCCGGGCGAGCTCCTTCCTGTTCCCGAAG
>Ga0207433_10012756_pt1 | contig 12496 bp, 16 predicted proteins | sample YelNatPaOPGAMG01_FD_187559 | JGI IMG/M metagenome (GOLD analysis project Ga0207433, IMG submission 187559) | Hot spring thermophilic microbial communities from Obsidian Pool, Yellowstone National Park, USA - OP-RAMG-01 (SPAdes) (version 3) | ecosystem: Environmental > Aquatic > Thermal springs...
TACAGCGCTTACCCCGAGGGCGTGGACCCAGAACAGGTTCCGCTTCAGGCCAGGGTTAGCGTCAGCGTCCCGAGCGCGATACAGCTAATCGGGAGCGGCTCAGCCCAGCTCGACAACTCCCACAGGAGCGGAAGCTTCAGCCTGAAGGCGCTGAGGGCCGGCACCTACGATGTGACGTTGAGGGTAGAGGGCAACGCTCTTTTCTACTCCCTACCGCCCTCGGGCGAGATCAGGTACACGGTTCAGGTCACGACGCCGACCTCGCCGTCCGTGAGCGTCTCTATAACCGACGTGGACACCTCGGTTCCCAAGTACGCGAGGCTGAAGGTGAAGCTCCAGAACAACGGCGGCAGCGCAGCCAGGAGTTTGACCTTGAAGGTATCGGGCGACGTGGAGGAGGCGAGCTGGAGCGTCGGGGACCTCGCGCCCGGGCAGAGCTCGGAGAGGGAGCTCAACGTCAAGCTGAAGGAGCAGGAGGCGGACATAGCGATAGAGGCGAGCTACCTCGACGACGGCGGAAACCGCTTCCTCTCCAAGGCCTGGAGGCAGGTCTTCTCCCTGCACTTCGTAGTTCCGGAGCACTACGAGGACTACGTCGTTACCATACCGGAGCACGAGGAGACTACAACTGTTTTCGTTCCCGGGTACGAGGGCTACACGCACGTGAGGTTCTACGCGGCCTACAGCTTCGCCGTGGGCAACCCGAACATCTACGGTCCAACTGCCGCGCTCTTCTTCCCGGGCATAGTCCTGGACGTGCCGACGCTTTTCTACGAGTTCTTCGGAACAAAGATAACGAGGGGCGAGACGCTCTCGCTGCTGCGCACCTATCTCATACCCCTGCCGCTCCCGGGCCTCGAGCTCAGCGTCTCGAAGGACGGTAACTTCAGCCAGCCCGAAGGCGTGGACGTGAACTTCATGCTCACTGGCGTGGAGCCTCGCTGGGAGGAAGTCGGCCTGCTGGAGGAGGGAGAGGCGGCAAGGGCTGGTAATTTGACTAGGGAGCAGATAAGGAGCGGGGATACGCCGGATACCTTCAGAGCAGAGTTCGTGAAGGAGGTCTGGGTGCCAAGCAGGAAGGCCGTGATGAACCTCAGCGAGTTCGTGAAGTTCAGGTTCGCGATGGAGAGCTACATCGCCGAGAACAGCTTGGCAAACGAGCTACGATACAGGTGGGAGGAGTTCGTCAACGCCACCAGGATATATGCCAGATCGAAGGAAGGGGGCTTCGCCGTCTTCGTCTACCACCCATTGACCGTAAGGGGCAGCGGGGCGCTCAAGTCCGTACAGGTGAAGAACTACGCCGCTTGTAACGCGAGCTACGAGCTGAGGGTCGTGAGGCGCTCCATGCCCGCAGCAGGCTTCGGGGTCCCAGCCCTCGAGGAGGTGATGAACACGACATCGATCGAAGTACCTGGGACGGGAGACCTCTCGCTCTTCGCCAGCTCGCTCGCGAGGGAGGGCTACCAGCTCAGGGCGCAGCTTGTCTACGGCTGCAGGGTCGTCGCTGAGGTTGTGTTCGACCTCCAGCCCGAGCTCTCGCCCTTCTGGGCCGGCTTCTGGGACGGTGTCAAGGAGAAGCTCCCGGGCATGCTCATAACGAGCTCGATAATAATAGCGGTCGGATTCCTGACCGGCCACGGCTCAACAGCGGCGTATGCTGGCGTTGCAGTTTCCATAGTCTCCACGCTGGTGCACCTCGTCGGCGGGACCCTAGTGAACTGGGACGAGATAAAGCACGGTGTCGCTGCCTACTCCTTATTCGACAACCTCTCAGCCATATACAGGGGCTGGAGCTACGAGCTTAGCAACTATACTCCTCCCAAGGCTCCTGTCGAACTCCCTGTCGGACCACGCGCGAGCGTGTACATCGAGGCGTACAAGCCGAGGGGGCTCCTAGCCTCGCTTTACTGGAACTACTCGCTCGCTTTCAACGGTGCGGCGCGTAGGATAGCGGAGGACACCGTCTTGGATCTCGTGTTCGACTGTGGCATCACCGACTTCGAGGTCGCCCTCAACCCTAGCGCGGAGGAGTACCGCAGAGGCTACGCTACTGGCAGGATAGCCGGTACGGCCCTTTCCCTGGCGGCATTCGTCGTGGCCACGAAGATAGCGAACATAGAGGCTAAGGCGGCCAACCTTAAGATTCCATGGAAGCTAACCGGCGCCCTCAAGGCCTGGGTGACGCCCGCGATCTACGACCTCGCCGAGACCATCGTTAGGAGCCGTAGGACGATAGCCCTCATCGCCAGCAACCCGGGCTACGTTGCGCGCATTGCGAAGCTACTCTTCTTCGGGGCGCTCGAGGGGCTTAAGGGGAAGGTGTCGGGCACCTGGGCCTCGATAAGGGAAAGGCTGTACGATATCGCGTACAGGGTCGAATCCGGGACCGAGGAAGCTGGGGATCTCGTTGGCAGGGCGATGGAAGGACTGGTGGACTTCGTCCGCCTTCACGACGAGATGCATCGTTTCGCTAGGGACTTCGAGCAGGAGGAGGCGGTTGACCTCAATTACGCCTTCGACGGGGCTGGGCTAAAGGAGGTCGAGCAGGTGGAGCTCTTCAGGGAAATGGACGGGATAGCCCTGAAGTCCAAGGGGGCGTGTAAAGCAATCGTCGAATGGCTGAGACTCGGCGAGGGCGAGGCGCTGAAGGGTGCGGCCGAGCTGACCTCGAGGATAGCCGGGCTCACGGGCGAGGAGCTCGACAGCATTGCACCGGCTTTGAAGAAGGTCGAGGGAGACTTCGATGACGGGCTCAGGTTGTTTACCAGCTACTTTGAAATATCGGAGAATTACAAGGAGGATGTAGTCGAAGCGGTTAAGAAAGCATATCTAAGGTACGTTGCGGATGACGGTATTCCAGCGCTGGAGGCATGGAGCTCAGCCATAAAGAACGGGCGGCTTGCAGCTAGATGCTCTGGAGACTACGCTTACCCAAGGGTTCCTGAGGATTTAATCGGGGCGTATGGGTTTGAAGGCTCGGAGATGTTCACAGTGATCGTCAGAAGGGGCGGAGAGGAGTACTGGGTTGCCGGGAGGCTTCAGAAATTCACCCCATACGTGACTCCTCATGAACGGATGTTCCAAGATCTTGGCTTGGTGAAGGGGGAGTACGTTGAGCTTATCCCTGGAAGGATTGATGGAACAAGCCTCTTCCCTGCACTCGGCATAGGGGCTGAAAGGGTGGATTACCACATTTCGGAGAAATGGGACTCTGTGGATGGTGTCTGGATAATGCAGAAGGGAGGAGAGGGCGATTATCTTACCAGTTGCAGGAAGATAGGTTATCTAGATAAGGAAGGGAATTTCCGCAGCGAGCTTGGGGAATCCCATTACTACATAAGAAAGGTTAAGCTCGGCGGCAAGCTGGAGTTCAATGTGGATGAAAGGGCAACCGAAAACCACAGGCCCGTTTATGAGGTAAAGGCTATCAAGATAGAACGCAGCGACCTTGTACAACCTTTAAAGTTCTTCGTTGAGAAAGAGTGGATAACTTATGACGCAAGTACCGGAGGAGTTAAGCTTGCCGGCTTCCCAGAGCTTGGTGATAGAAGCTTCGAGTACGAGGGCAGAATAGCAGCAGATGCAGAACACCACGGAGGCATTCAAGCGGTCTTCGTGTTAAATCCAGGGGAAGAGCGTGAGATGAGCCTCGCCGTTCGGGTCGTAGCAAACCCGGAGACAGGCGAACTTGTAGCGAGGCTCGACTTCTCCTATGACATTAAGCTCGGTGACTGGCTTGGGGTGACGGAGCTTGAAAGATATGACGATGGATCTAAGCTGAGGATAGAACATGAGTTCAGGATAACGGCAGAAAAAATTGTTGAATGTAATGAATATTTAAAGTGGAACCCAGAGTCCAAGCTTTTCGAATACGCCGATATCCGCGTAGGGTCGAAGTATTTCATCGAAGGCGTCGAACGGATGCTTAAGATCCCCTTCAAAGTAGAATACATCGAGGAAAATGAGATAGGTTTGAAGGTTTATGACGATTACTTCGGAGATTATGAAGGCTTGTTCTGGGAAATCAGTGGTTACTACGAGGAACATGCTAAAGGTCTTTTGTCCTGCGAGAAAATAAATCGTATGATAGACTATGAAAATGTAAAAAGAATTTTAGGCGTTCCAGAAGACACTAGGATTGTTGATGAAAGCGGACAAAATAAGGGAGAATATTGGTTTGACATTTTTACTAAAAAAACCGAGAAAGAGCTAACTTCTGTGATGGAAATTAAGTCAGCTTACGCTGAGAATAAGAGGTCTCTTCAACTTGACACAAAACTTGAAAGTGCTAGGAATTCGCTAAAAGATCGTTTCGATAAAGTTTCAAGTACAGATATTAGGCTTCCTGATAATAACTACTACGCTATCGCTATTGGCTTTACGAGGGATGGTTGGGTTTATATAACATGGCAAAAGTTTACTAAAGAAGATGTCATGAATTTAGGTGATTGAAAAATGTCTGTTGATGTGGTCAAATCATTGAAGCAGAGGTTTGAGGAAGAAAGCTGCTACGATTTTGAACTACAACATATTGTTCACGAAAAAGTTAGTTCTAAGAGGTTGCTCAGGAAATATGATCTTGAAAAACTTCCGACAATTCTTAGACTTACGCAGAAAGGTGCTCGTATTCTCGAGGAATACTATAATTGTTGGAATTGGCCCCACAAGGAAATAGATTGGGAAAAGGACTGGAGGGATAACAACCCAACCTTTATAGACTACGTTGAGGTTTGGTCCAATAAGGTGCTTATAGGAACCTTAGGAGAGTTCCCAATAGATTTTATGACATGTCTCTATTACGGTATTCCCGAAATAATTTTTGAATCAAAAGAAGAAATTTACATGAATAAGGGAGATAGGATGAAACTAGCTAGGTATGTACCTGCTGCAGTCAAGGACATAGAGGTTGCTATAAAGACGATGGTTGAGGTATCCGCTAGTAGAGGATTAAATGCCTCTGATTTTAAATTCGATTCTGAACATGGGTTCTTTTCGGAAACATTTCTCAACTCAGATTTCTGCATAAAGTCGGAGTTTTCGACCGAGAGGATGGATGAACAGGAGATCATTAAAAATTGCGCGGAGCGAGCTAAAACGATAAGCGAATGGAGAAGAAGATTTAGAGCGTGGCTTCCATCAATGGAACGAAAACAGTTCTATGAAAGCACGAAGACGATATATGAGGTCCGTATGCTGAAAAGAGGGAGCTGGCATTGGACAGGGGTTGAAGGTCTAGTTAAATGGCCGGTAAAGGATAAGAAGGCGAGAGAAGAAATAACCAATCATCACATATATAGATTTCTGGATCATGGGGCGCATCTGTTCACCTTCGATGGCTACGGAATTGTCGGGTATAGGATAGACAACGAATACAAGTTCAAGTTCTGGGTCGACAGGAAACAGAAGAAGTTTCAAAGATTAAATCCGATACCGCTTGAGAAGATAGAATTCCTCAGGGAAGACTTTCCAGAGATGTTCAAATAGTAGGTTTCTTCGATGTTTAGAAATTCGGTGCTTTCATGAGCTTGAATAAGTATAAAATTTAATATATGAGAAGGTTTATACCGTGCTCTTAACAAGTTTTCCGAATACTGGCAAGTTGAAGCTGCCCGACGGAACAATACTGTTGGACATAAGCCCGGATGAGGTGAGGAAAGTGGTTAAGCTACTTACGTGGGCTGGGGGCTACATACCATGACCGAGGAATCCGTTTACATAATCGTCCCTGAAGACGCTCCGCCCGAAGCCCGAAAAGAGCTTGAAGATTTGGAGTCACAGACACTTGATGATATCTGTTTAATAATCGAATACCTTTCATGCTCCATAAGGGTTTGAAGTACATTCCGACAATAATAGCATGGGCCTTCAAGGAGGGGGGTTCCTACGGGGATGATTATCTGAGTCCTGATGGAAGAGTCCCCAAGAAGCGCCTGAGGCTGATGAGAGAAATATACAACGAGCTTGCTAGCAAGGTCCCGGTAAAAATAGAGGAGCATGCGTACCGTGGTTGTCTTGCCAGCTCCATTAGGGCCCAATAATCCAAAAATCTCACCTTCAAACACTTCCAAGTCTACATGGTCAACAGCTAAAAGGTGTCCATATTGCTTAGTCAAGCCCTTTGCTTTAACAATTGCGTTCATTTGCCACATTCCATATAGCGCGCTTTATAGCATTAAAGGTAGGTGACGTAGAGCCAGAACACCGCGTTGTACTGCTTATATATCTCATATGCCTCTTTGAAGAACTGGCCCCACTTCTTCATTAACTCGTTGAGGAGGTCGATGCGCCTGTTAATGCACTGCTCGAGGCAGATACTAAAGGAGGGGGGTTCATAACCGAAGGACGAGTTAGGTAGCGCGTGCTGACTTTCAGTGCGCTTGTTCATTGGATACGTGCGCAAAGTATTTTAGTTCTTTACTTGAATATTATAGAAAAATATGGTCGCGTGCGCCTATCGCCGGGGTAACATGGTAATAACCGAAGAGAAGTGGATAGACGAGAATGTAGAGGGCGAGGAAGAAAAGGAGCGAATGAAACAACATGCCAGGTACGTCTTATCGAGTTTTGAGCTGTTGCTTCGAGATTGTCCACTTCAGGCCTTGGAGGGTAGGGACTATTGTATGTTTCACGATCCGGAGTATTGGCGAGAGAATGGCGAATTCCTTTGTGAAGTTTTCTTTGAACTTTTGAAGTTGGGTAAAATTGTAGTGCTTGTCGGTGTCCACCTGCCGGAGATAGTGTTCCCCGAAGTTGTGAGCGCCCGCCTTCTCATGCCTCTGGCTAAGTTTCACGGGGTGAGGGCAAGCACAAGGTTCGAACGTGGAGTAGATTTCGAAGGAGCGGTTTTCGAGGGCGAGGCATCCTTCAAGGGGGCATTCTTTGGAGAGGCGTCGTTCGATAGGCTGGTGTTTAAAGACGGTGTGTCTTTTGAAGGAGCTTTGTTTGGATACAGTGCGTCATTTTATGAAGCGACGTTCAAGGGTAGAGCATCGTTTGAGGGAGTCACGCTGGAAGGAAAATTGTCCTTTTACGGGGCAAGGTTTATGGATCAAGCGAGGTTTAATAGCTTGTTTTTCGTTAAGCCCGAGACCCGGATCGTCTTCGAAGAATGTTCTTTCATACCCGAACTTGTAACCTTTGATAATACTGACATAACGCGCTTTCTCTTCTTGGACACGGATATCGAAAGAATCAACTTCGGTAACGCGGAAAGGGGGAAGGGCGTCTTGGTTGCTCACGAGCTTTTTAAAAACCCTGAGTTGAAAGCAGGGTTGGCCGGCTTCACTTTTAGAGGCATAATGGAAACGTATGAGAGGCTCGGGAGGAACTTCGAGAAAAACCGAATGTTTGCCGATGCCGACAGGTTCTTCTATCAAGGAGTTGAAGTTAGAAGAACTAGGAAGTACTATGAGGCCTTGAAAGAGCATCTTGATAAACGCAGAGAGAGGTGGAAGTGGAGGGAATACAGCGAGAAGGGATTCCGCAGGAAGGTCGGCTTCCTCCAAGACAACATTGTTTTCTCACTGAGGAGGATACTGCTGTGGCTATACTGGTTATACGTAAATACCGTTTCCCCTCTTGCGCTCTACAAGTGGTTTTCGAAGTACGGTAGAAGCATGTCAAGGCCGTTGTTGTGGTCTTTCGCTATAACGTTCTTTCTCTGGCCGTTACTCTTCATCACCATAGAAGGAAATTTCAGTTCCAGCTCCTATGTCGATGGCTTGAGACGGAGCATCACTCTCTTCCTACACGTTGCTCCAATAGAACACGCGAGGCCGTTTCCCGTTCTTCTGCTAGAGGCTGCTGAGAGGGTCATGAGTGTTCTGCTCGTAGTTCTAACGTTAGTCGCTTTAAAGAGGAAGCTTGAAAGACATCTACGAGATAACCATAAGGTTTCCATATCTTAATATGTTCACTAGCGCGCGCGTAAGAGACCGGAGTTGCATGTTGTGGATTAGCTCTAATACGCCTATTATGGAAACAAGTGAGAATAATAGGATGAGAGTGTGACCCAGACCGTTGGGACTCTGTGACAACACATCTACCACTACTGATGTTATCAAAAGTGCCATAGTACTAATAACCGCCTTAACGACCCTCCCCAACTCCAGGCAATTCCTCTAGCCTCCCACCATCGTGGTTAAAAAGAAAGGGAAGTTATAGGTGTTTTTTATTATACGCCAAAACCATTGGGTATTGCGAGAGCAAGAATTTCATGTGTATGATCTGACCAAGTCCCCTGATCCATTATGACCTCGAATTGTCCCCATATTGGATAGCCGCCTTCCCTCCAGTATGGACTATTTTCAAGTTCTGGACCAACCCATATTATTTTGTAATGCCAAACCTCGCCCGAACCGCCTGGAACTGCTCCGTTCCACTCGTTCGTTAGCCAAGCATCAGGTCTCCAAGGTGCACCGTGGAACCGTGCATCGTCCCATCCCTTGCTCCACTTCATAACAAGCAAGTCATTGGCATAAGTCGGGTCGCCCCAAACCTTTCCGTCCAACACTCTGTCCACGCCATCTGCCTTGCCTACAAAAACCCTCGCTTGATAGTTATAGCCAAACTCATCAAAACCAGCAGCAAACGCGGAATAAGACATAGATAACACAAGCAGCATCAACGGAACAGACAAAGCTGTTGTCAATTTCTTATTCATATTCTTTTTCACCTCCTTTCCACCTTTGCGTACTAAAATGAAAGTCACATAACTATTTAAAATTTTTTCACGTTCAATCTTTGATTAGATTAAGAGGATTCAGGATATAACGAAACGGAGATTGATTGTTTACGTTGCGAGCATGACCCATCCGATGGCTAGCATCATGTCCTTAGATGTACCTATTTTTGAAGACATGCTCAGAACTTCCTCAGAAGCTACGAAGGCAGACTTAATGATCAACAGTCCCGGCGGGGACGCTAACACGGCTGAGAAGCTTTTAATAATGTGTAGAACACGCTTTCCAGACGAATTTAATGTTATAGTACCGAATTTTGCGAAAAGTGCGGCAACGATGATGGCACTGGGTGCAGACAAGATCTACATGGGCTACCTTTCTGAACTTGGACCTGTTGATCCCCAGATCTCTGTCCTGTTACCTAAGGACAAGTGCAGTTCGTTCCAGCCAGGACATATCTGGGAGGGCTAGAAAGAATACGTGAAAGGATAGCTAATGGTGAGCCACCGCAAGCCTACTTACCAATACTATCTCAAATCAGACCAGAGATGATCAAACTCTGTGAAGAAGCAATTGATTTCTCCGCCGAATTCCTAAGAAGATGGTTGCCTCAAGGCACATTAAAGAACAATCCCAGTAAGGTCAACGAGATAGTAGAAGCTCTTGTGGGAGGGTCTAGATATAAATCTCACGGTCAAGTTATAGATCATGGAGAAGCAATCAGACTTGGACTTAACGTAGAGTTAATCGAACCAAAGAGCGAGCTCTGGAACTTGTTGTGGGAGTTATATCTAAGATCAATTCATTTTCTCAACCTATCGCGAAATGCGGCAAAATTATTTGAGGCGGAAGCGTCTTCTATTACGCTGAACATCGAAGCGATTCCAGCAATGCCTCGTCCTACTAGCCCGTCACAACCACTTGCACCTAGTCCATCGCAATAGAGGGTGCGTGCTGGAACGGGAGAAATCTCCCCGGTAACTCTCTTTTTTCTCATCTTAAGCGTGAGGCTGCGTGCTAACGATGCTTTCCTCGGGTCGCTTAACCATATGGCTTGAGTAGGCTAGGCTTCTCAGCTCAGCCCTAAGCTCCTTCAGCTCGTTCAAAACCCTGTCTTCTCTGCTCATGTAGGAGCTCTAAAGCGTTGACAACCATCCTCCCTATCGTCACCCCCTGTTTTCTCCTCTACTGCTTAATCCCTCCGGTTTTGAACAGCTGTTTATCGACTTAGCACATGATTTGATCAGTGAATCTCGTAACCGTAACGCTTTCCTCAAACCCTTTCCAGCACTATTTTTGCCATCTTGAGAACTGCTCTTTTTATCTTCTTATGAAAGAATAGTATTAGGGTAAAACTTAAAACTTGCCTTAAGATACTTCAAAATAGTGCTAGATAATGTCTGAAGTAGTCTACAGGTCTCCTGAGATAAGCCGTGAGGATTATGAGAAGTTTAAGGGCAGGCATGTGGCTCTGCACGATGGAAGAATAGTTGCTTGCGGAGACACTCCTGTAGAAGCCTTGGAGAAGGCCTTGGAGAAATACCCCGATTTAAAGCCTGAGCAAATAGAACTATACTACATTCAGATCGTGGATGAACTCATACTTTGAAACGCTACGTTTTTAACTATCTTTCCGAATCTACGAGGAGGGGAATAGTACATAGGCCGGTAGTATTGCTTTACTTAAAATCCAAGGAGAAAGGATGGTTTGCTTTTAGAGCTTATGTCGATTCTGGTGCCGATATTTCACTTTTCATGAGGGGTGATTCCAGACTGCTAGGTTTAGATCTTTACGAGGGTGAATACAGGCCCATCGTCGGCATAGGAAAAATACTTATCCCAGCTTACGTGCATAATGTTGAAGTGAGGATAGGTGAAACAATTTTTAAAGCCAACATTGCATTTGCTGATTCCGACGAAGTGCCGAGGCTTCTCGGAAGAATGGATGTTTTCAAAAATTTTAAGATAACATTTGATGAATTAAATCTACAAACAATTTTCGAAACGCATGAACAATAGAATTAATCACTACCTTCTCTTTCCCTATTTAAAACTTAAGTTCATGTCTAGGGCAAGCTGTACTTAGTGTAATACGTGAAGATATAGAATGGTTATAGAGCGAAAAAAAGAAGAGAATGCTGGTTATCCTCCAAGAAAAGGCTAGCGCGCGCGTACTACTATGCAGCGAGTGCTGCAACGCTTCAAGGTACAGTTAACGCCTAGAAAACCTTGTAGCACGCGCAAACGGCAGAGCCAATGCAACGAAATCGGATAGTTATCTAAAGAAATCGTTAACCATGCGGGAATCGTGTATGTGCTTAACCCATAAACGCTGGCCGAGCCCTATGCTTCGTTTGGGAGAAGTCTAGTCTTTTTAACTATCGCGTCTTTTAGATTTGGATCTTCTCTTTCTATCACGTCTGCTAATTCAGTTCTCTTCTCACTTATCGTGTAAACTCTAATCGCTTGAGCAAGTTTTCTGGAAAGATGATAAGCCAATGAGCTTTCATCCTGCGCCACATCTACAATGCTTCCATTTCTTTTGTATATTTTTATGGCCTTCGCCTCCTCTTCCCTTGAAGGGGAGTATTGCCTATATCTTTCCTCGAAAGGCAGGTCTCTCCAAGGATTATCGAAGAATATCAGCCTTGGGTCCAATCCTATTTTTCCTGCAAGCTCTTCCTTAAAGTTCTCCAATTCTTCTATTTTTGAAAAAATAGGATCAGTTAGCTTGCTTTCTACATCTGCGATGTAGCCCCCCGAACGTGAGATTCTGGTTCAAAACCGAAACGATTTAACCACAAAATGCCATTAGACCGAGTTTCTTGCTAGGATAAGCATCTACTCGATATCGATAAACCCCGACGTTGCGGTCTTTACCCGCAAGCTCGTCGCGAGCGTTGAGCAGAGGATCATGCTGGAAAAGGCTCTTGGCCAAGTCAAGGTTGACCCTGACAAGGAATAGTTTTGAATCATCTTTTTGGGCTTTTAATATCTCAATAACGTTTCTGCAGGTTTTCTCTGGCTGGATTCATGTACCTTTCACGTTAGGCAAGCTTTATAAGATGTCGCCGGGTTTAATCTATTGTATGGAAAGAATAGTGGTGGATCCAAAAATAATGCATGGTAAGCCCGTGATTAAGGGGACTAGAGTCCCTGTAGAGGTTATCTTAGGCAGCTTGATAAGCGGGATGAGCTACGAGGAAATAGAGAGGGAATACAATGTTAAGAGGGAGGATATTATTGCTGCTATTGAGTACGCTGCGAGGTTTGTGATCGGGGAAGAAGTACGTCCACTGAAGATTGAGGCATGAAGTTTTTAATAGATGTGACTTACCGTATTCTTTAGGAGAGGTTCTCAGTAAGCATGGTCATGAGGCTATTCGCGTCGGGGATACTCTTGGCCCTGCAACCGATGAGGAGGTTTTCGATAGCGCGCGCTATAAGCGTTTCCACCTTCTATTACGATCTTGTCCTTAACGTTATATTTATTGTAAAAATCTCCAATTACGAACTCCTTTATTAGGATTAGGTACTCTCCACCGCCTTTTATGTTGCTTTCTGGAAACGTGAAAGTCTTTTAAAGAAGGCAAAGAACTTTTACATATATAACTTATCCTTCAAGGAATCCGGATTCAATAGAAAGTGCTTTAATCAAGTCTGTTAGGGATGAATCTGGTAACATAGTGACAGAATTACTATATGCCCGGGCTTTTGTCGCGTTTCCTCTACTTCTAAAGAATAATTCGGATTACTTGAAGGTTCCTTGGTCACAGGTAGCGCGCGCTACCTAGTATAAAGGTAGGAAATAA
>Ga0207433_10012764_pt1 | contig 12493 bp, 8 predicted proteins | sample YelNatPaOPGAMG01_FD_187559 | JGI IMG/M metagenome (GOLD analysis project Ga0207433, IMG submission 187559) | Hot spring thermophilic microbial communities from Obsidian Pool, Yellowstone National Park, USA - OP-RAMG-01 (SPAdes) (version 3) | ecosystem: Environmental > Aquatic > Thermal springs >...
CTTCCACCGCCGTCAGGGCCCCGAACTTCTCGTCCTGGAAGGTGTCCACCAGCGCCACTCTCCTTATGTAGGCATCGGCAGACTCGTCGAAGGCACGGAATGCCTCCACCTCGTCCCCCACGCAGAGCATCAGGGAATGGGACATGGTGCCCAGGGGCTTCTCGCCGATGAGCTCGGCGCTGGCCACCACCGATACTCCGTCGCACCCGCCTATGTACGCGTTCCTCTCGATCATGGGCGTTATCGCCGGGTGCATGCGCCGCGCCCCGAAGCTCAAGAGCAAACGGTCGCCGGCGGCCACGCGGCAGCGCGCCGCCTTGGTGGCCACGCCAGAGGCCTGGCAGAGAAAGCCCAAAAGCGCCGTTTCCAGGACCGCGAACTCAAGGTAAGGGCCCTCCAGTAACAGGACGGTGTCCTCGGGCCCGAAAAGGGTTCCTTCGGGCATGGCGTAGACGTCGACGTCATGGCCCCTCAGGAGTTGGAGCGCCTCCTCCAGTCCGGCGAACACAGCCCATTCCCACCCGTCCGGGAGGCTGCCGGCGCGTACCTCCGCCGCCACCCGCGGGTTCCTTCCCAGCCTGTTCAAGGCCTTGACCACGTTGGTGAAATAGACGTCCGTGACCTTGCCCTTGAGAATGTCCTCGCTGGAGGCTACATGGAAAATCTTCTCCACCCCCCTTCGGCCGGGACTCATATCAGCTCCGCCTGGAGCACCTCTTTGAGCTGCTGGAATATGAAGGCGTCGGTCTCCTCGCTCAGGGAGGCCACCCCGTCCCTGAAAACGGCCACCTCATAATTGCGCATGGCGGCGTCCAGTGCCGTGGCGTACACGCAGATGTTGGTCAGCACGCCCGTGAGGTAGAGCTTGCGGACCTCGAGCTCCCTGAGGTAGTTGTCGAGGTCGGTGCCGAAAAAGGCGCTGTACCTTCTCTTGGGGACCACGTAATCATCCGGGGCGGGAGCCAGCTCCCCCACCACCTCGCTTCCCCAGGTACCGGCCACCGCGTGCGGAGGCCAGTAGGCGAACTCGCGGTCGTCCCGCCGGTGGGAATCGGCGACGTATATCACGGGTACCCCCTGGGATCTGGCCGCCTCCAGGATCTCCCGTATCCTGGGCACGATGCGCTTGGCCCCGGGGACCACCAGGGAACCGCTCTCCTCGATGAAGTCGTTGAGCATGTCGATGATCAGAAGGGCGCTCCTCTCATCGAAAACCACCGTCATCCACCAACACCGCCTTTCCTCGCTCCTTCTCCTCCTGCTCTTCCGGCGCCGCGCCGACCTCGCGCTGTCCGGCCTGCGTGCACCCGGGCCACGGCCCGATCCGGCGCGTCGCACCTGCCACCGCTGATCCCGCTGTCACGTGGAGGTCAGGTACTCGCGCAACCTCTTACTGAACTCGCCGATAATACGCGCCGCCTCTGTGTCGCTGGCGGCCTCGCTTATCAGGTGAAGGGTCGGTTCGTCGGGATCGGGCAGCACCAGGACCCAGGAATATCCGTCCAGGTATATCTTCACCCCGTCGATGAGCTCCATCCTCCCTCCCTCGTTATCCTCCACCAGCCTCCGCATCACCATTCCCTTCTGGTCCCAGGAGGCCAGGACCTCGGCGGAGAGGATGTGGATGGGCGGGAGCTCCTCGATGTGCCGGGCCAGAGGCTTGTCCGTAGAGGCCAGGGCGTCCAGGAGGATCGCCGTGCCGGCCATGGCGTCGTAGGTGGGAAGGAAGGAGGGGAAGATGAAGCCGCCGCTGCCGCCTCCCGCGAATATCACGCCGTCCTCAAGGGAGGCTCGCATGAGTTCGCTCCTGCTGACCTTGGTGCGCACCACCTCCATCCCGTACCTCAGGGCCAGTTCCTCCGCCCTGGAAGTGATGTTTATGGGCAGGGCCACCCTGCCCTTTCTCCCGCTCTCCCCCAGGAGCTTGATGAAGAGCAGGAGGGCCACCTGGGGATGTACCTGGCGACCCTTGCCGTCCAGGAGGTACAACCTCTCGGCCGCGTTGTCCAGGAGCACCCCCAGCTCCGCCTCCGAGCCCTTGACCAGGCGCGAGAGGTTCTTGAGAGCCGAGTCGAGCTCGTCCTGAGGAAGGGTGACCTTCTTCTCGTCGGTGAAGTTGTTGAGGCTCAGGGCGTCGCAACCCGCCTTCCCCAAAACGGTGGGAAGGATCATGCTGGCGCTGGAGTAGGCATAGTCAACGGCGATACGGAAACGGCGGCGTGCCAGCTTCTCCAGGTCTAGCTGGGAGAGCAGGGAGTTGGTGTACATCTCCAGCACCCGGGGCGGGAAGACTATGGCCCCTATCTCATCCATGAAGGCCCTGCGGAAGCTGGACTGGTGGAAGACCTTCTCGATCTCCCTCTGTTTCCCCTCCGAGATGTCGATACCCTGCTCGTCGAAAAAGCGTATCTCTATGGACTGGGGATCGAAGGCCGATATGCGTATGTCCACCCCACCCACCGCCCTCTCCGCTCCTATGGCGTAGCGGTTCACGGGCGCCGGCGATACCTCCAGGTCAGCGACGTTCACCCCGGCTGCGTTGAGGCCGCTGATGACCGCCCGCTTGATGGTGCGGGCGGCGCGGGAGGCGTCCCGGGAGGTCACCACCGTGGAGCCCATGGGGAGGACGGAGCCGTAGGCCATGGCCACCCGCAGGGCGAGTTCCGGGGTCACGTCGACGTTCATGATGCCGGACACCGCCTTCTTGCCGAAGAGGGTCCGCATGCCCTTCGACTCCCAGACGATGCTGGTGTTGACCGTGGCACCCGTCTCCACCGTCTTGAAGGGATAGATCTTCACGTCGTGATTTACCAGCACGTTCTCCCCGATGAGACACTCGTCGCCTATGACCACCCCCTCCTCCAAGCGGACGTTGGCCTTGAGATCGCAGTTCTTTCCCACCACGCATCCCCTCAGGTGGCAGCCGCCGCCCACGAAGGTGTTGTCGTAGATGATGGAGCGGTGCACGAAGGAATCGGCCTTGACCACCACGTTGTGTCCCAGCACGGTGTACTCGCGGATCTTGGAGCCCCTCTCCACCCGGCAGTGGTCTCCCAGGACGGCGGGCCCCCTTAGCTCCACCCCTTCCTCGATGTCAACCCCCTCCCCCATCCAGATGTTCTCCGCGACGCGGAAACCCGGCGGCTCGATGTTCACCTTGCGGTCCAGTATGTCGCGGTGTGCCGATATGTACTGCTCGAAGTTCCCTATGTCGCACCAGTATCCATCGGCGACGTAGCCGTAAAGCGGGTATCCCTTGGAGAGCAGCAGCGGGAAGAGATCTTTGGAGAAGTCGAAGGGTTGCCCCTCGGGGATGAAATCGAGGACCTCGGGCTCCAGGACGTATATTCCCGTGTTGATGGTGTCGCTGAAAACCTGGCCCCAGTTGGGTTTCTCCAGGAACCTCTCTATACGGCCCTCGGGGTCGGTGACCACGATGCCGAATTCCAGAGGGTTTTCCACCCGTATGAGGGTTATGGTGACCATGGCCTTGCGCTGACGGTGGAATTCCACCACCTTGGTGAGGTCGATGTCCGTTAGGGCGTCCCCGCTGATCACCAGGAAGGTTCCCTCGAGGTGTTCGGAGCTGTTCTTGACGCTCCCCGCCGTCCCCAGGGGCACGAACTCGGTGCAGTATTCCATCGACACCCCCCACTCCTTCCCGTCGCCGAAATAATTGGTGATCAGGGTGGGAAGGAACTGGAGGGTGACCACCATCTCCTTGAAACCGCACTTCACCAGGAGGTTGATTATGTGCTCCATGACCGGCCGGTTTACCACCGGCAGCATGGGCTTGGGTTGGTTGCTGGTGAGGGGGCGCAACCTCGTTCCCTGACCACCGGCCATGATGACCGCTTTCATGACCTCCTCGACCTCACTCTCCTCAGGATCCCCGCCATTCTCCTCGCCGCCGCGCCGCCTTCACGGCCATCGCCTGCTCTCCTTTTATGATAACCGAATCCACGCAGGCGTGGTCCTCTCGACCCCGGTTACGCGGCTCACGCCAGGAAGTCCATCACCAGTATGAGGGTGGGCTCGGGAAGATCCTCGCGGGATAGGTATACAGGGTTCTTCCCCACCCTCTCCACCTGCTGGAAGCGCGCCAGGAAGGGCTCCTCGGTTAGGATGGGAAAGTTGCAGGCGGAGTTGCGGAAGTGCATGGGTATGGCTATGCGGGGCGCCAGCGTCCTCACCACCTCCGCCGCCTGTGCGTCGTCTATGGTGAAGGTGCCGCCCACCGGCACGAAGAGCACGTCCGGGCCCTTCAACTCGCCGGCCAGTCCCTCGTCCAGGGCGTGGCCCAGGTCCCCCAGGTGCAAAAAGGTGATGTCCTTCATGCGCCAGCGGAAGATTATGTTCTTACCCCGCTCGGCTCCTCCCTTGGGATCGTGGAAGGTGGGGAATCCCTCCACGCTCAGGCCATCTACCTGCCGCGTGCCGGGTTCCCGGACCACCCGGGGGTTCCCCCCCACGATTGCGGCGTTGCCGTGGTCGAAGTGGTCGTGGCTGACCAGCACCACCTCCGCCTCCACCCGGGGGAGCCTGTAGCCGACCCCTTCGGCGAAGGGATCGGTCACCACCCGGATCCCGGAATCGTCCTCCAGGAGGAACATGGCGTGTCCCAGCCAACTTACGCGCACTGCCCTGGAGAGGTCTTTCTCCTGCGTGAAACGAGAGGACACCTTGTCACCTCCTCACCTCGTCCATCAGTCCCGTGGGCCGGAGAGGGGCTTGCCTCCGGCGGAGCCCGCTCTCCCCCCATCATGTACTTGCTTACCCTGGATGGGCAAGCATCCCTCCAGACACGGCCGCTCGCGGACGGGGTTACCGCCGGCTCCCGAGTTCTGCTCCGTCCACGGGCTACCCCACTCCGCGGGGACGCTTCACCTACCTTTATTTCCCGCAAACCGCGGGGGGTAAACGGGGACCGGTCCCTCGGCCGCCCTGGGGATACGGGTTCGTCCCGCCCGAGGGTGCGCGCCGCGCACGGGGCATGGGCGCCGGGCGCAAGCCACGCCCGGGACCGCCTATCCCTTTCCCGCCCCGGGTCTGAGGAGGCGGTACGCCTTGTTGATGTAAATGAAGGCGCTGATATAGGAGAAGAACAGGCCTATGCAGTAGATGACCATTCCGAAGGCGTTGACGTGATGTCGCAGGTTCCAGAGGATGAATATGCATATGGAGAGGAACAGAAGGGCGGTGGCCAGCTTTCCCGTCCAGTGCACGGCCAGCTGCTCGCGTTTCTCCCTGTCCCTTATGCCCACCAGGGGGGCTCCCACCAACATCAGGGCGTCCCTTCCCACGATGAGGGCTCCCATCCAGATGGGCAGGAAGCGGCGCCACATGAGGGTCACCAGCACGGCGATCACCAGGAGGCGGTCCGCCAGGGGATCCACCACCTTGCCGAACTCCGATATGGTGTGCGTCCTCCTGGCTATCTGTCCGTCGATGAAATCGGTGAAGGCGGCGAAGACGAAGACCCCCACCGCCCAGACGTGGGCTCCGTCGCAACGCGTCGGCGAGGCCTTCAGTAAAAGCCATACCACGGGGACGATGAGCGCCATGCGCAGGCAGGTGAAGATGTTTGCCAGGTTTTTCCTTATCAAGGCTCACCTCCGGGGACGATGAACGCCGTGGCGGCGAAAACCCGCCCTAACCCCGAAAACCTCCCAACCTCCAACAGAATATTCACCGTCGACTTGCCCCTTCCTTCAGGCGGGTCCGCGAAAGACACCGACAGGAGGCCGCCCAAGGTCCGGACCACCCGCCCTCGCTATCCGGATGCCTCTGCCCGCCGCTTGCCCGTCTGCGCGACTCACGTCCGTGAAAAAGGGGCTGTTTCTGCCAGCCCCTGTTTCCTGGTCGGGATGGCCGGATTTGAACCGGCGACCTCTAGACCCCCAGTCTAGCGCGCTAACCAAGCTGCGCCACATCCCGCTCTCCTCGCGTAAAACTATTCTATACGCCACCCGTCGGGCAAGGCAACGTGCCCCACGGAGGATAACGGCCCCGGGCGGGTGGAATCGCATTCACGTTACCAGGCGACATCCCCATCACCGCGGATGGGGCCCCAGTGCGGTGACGGAGGAAACACGGTCAAAACGCGGGTCTCGTCCCTCCTTGCACCCAGACCCGCCACGCCCCTATGCCGGCGGGGGCGCGGCCCCGCCTTTCAACTCCGTGAGGTGGGGAGGGAAAGTCCTGCCATCCAACGCCGGGTCATAGGTGCAAACCCGGTTTCTTCCCTGGGTCTTGGCGCGGTAGAGGGCGCGGTCGGCGTTGTCGATGACCTCCTCCGCATCGCTGGCGTCCACGGGAAAGTTGGCCACTCCCATGCTCACCGTGAGGTTGCCTCCCGGCTGTTCCTCCTCGAAGGGGAAGACATGGTCTTGTATCACCCGCCGGATACGCTCTGCCATGGTATAGGCCTCTTCCTTGGACACCTCGGGAATGATGACCGAGAACTCCTCTCCCCCGTAACGGAAGACGAGGTCCACCTCGCGGGTGTTCTGCTGCAGGAGGTTGGCGATGATGCGCAGGACCTCGTCCCCGCGCAGGTGTCCCAACCTGTCGTTGTAGTTCTTGAAGTAGTCGATGTCCAGCATGATGAAGGAGAAGGGCCGCATGTAGCGCAGGGATCGCTTGATCTCCTCGCCCAGCACCCTTTTCAGGTGCCGGGTGTTGTAAAGGCCGGTCATCTCGTCGGTGATGGCCAACTGGCTTATCTCCTCGAAGAGTTGGGCTCGCTCCAGCGCCAGTCCTATCTGCTCGCCGATGGCCTTGGCCAGGGTGGCGTCTTCCTGGTCGAAGGCGTTGGGATAGCGGCTGGTCATGTGCAGGATCCCGTATACCTTCTTGCCGGCGACCATGGGAGCGCACATAACCGACCTGGTCTCCCGGCTCACCAGCATGTTGGGGCAGCGCCTGTCGGTCAGGGTGTCCGTGCACAGAAAGACCTCGTCGTGCTGGAGCATGTAGCAGTTTTCCACCATCTCGTAGGGCCTGCCGGGGCGGCCTTCCTCCTGGTCCGCCCGGTAGCCGAAGCTCCTCACCGTGCGCATGGTGCCCGACTGCGTGTCCAGAAGGTTTATCAGGGCCCTGTCCGCGGCGAAGAGCCCCTTTATCACGTCCAGGGCCAGGTTGTACAGCTGGTCCAGGTTGGTGACCGTGTTGATGACGTCCACCACCCTGATGAGGCTGGTGAGCTGGGCCACCTTCTCCTCGCTGCGGCGGAAGAGCAGGGCGTTGTCCAGGAAGAGGGAAACGTTGGGGGCGAGCATGAGGGCCAAGTTCAGGTCTCTCCGTCCGAATCCCCGGCGGCTGAGCTTGTTGGCCAGGACCAGCAGGCCTATCCTCTTGCCCCTGGCTTCCAGGGGGCAGGCGATGAGGTCCACCAGTGGATAGCCGGGGAGCAGCTCCTCCGCGTCCAGGGACCGGCACTGCTGTCGATAGAGCAGGAGAGGGGTCCCGTCGCGGAAACTGGCCGCCAGCAGGTTGTCGGAATCCAGCGGGATCCAGAGGCGGGAGGTGGTGGAGAAATCGATGCCCGTGGCCGGTTGCTGGACCACCAGTGAGCGGCTCCCTTCCTCGTAGAACATGACCAGGCCCACCTCGGCCCGCAGTTCCTCGGCCGTCCTCTGGGTGACCTCCTTGAGGACGGAATGCAGGGCCGGGCCGCGGCTGGAGCTCTGGCTGACGTCGTAAAGCATCCTGAGACGCTTCCTGTCCTTCAGGAGAAGGTCGAGGATATAGGTCTCCAGAACGGAGATGCCCAGCAGGTACCCGTAGCGGAGGAGGAGGGCCTGGGCCAGGTTGTAGCCCTCTACGGGCCTGGCGTCCAGGGCGGCTACCACTCCGTATCCCGCCATGGCCAGCACGGAGGCCAGCGCCGCTCCTCCCACGTCGCCGTAAACGCCGCCTATCAGGGCCGCCAATCCCAGGAAGAGGAAGGTATAGCTCTCCACTCCGCCGCTGAAATGGATGGCCGTGCAGAGGGTGGCTATGTCGATCAGGGCCGCCATGACCCTCAGCGATCCCTTCAGGCTGAGAACGTGGTAGAAATAATAGGTCGCCACCGAGTATAGGAGGTACGCGGCGCCGATGACGTAAAGCGCGGGGAAGTTGACATCCGCTCCCAGGTGGACGTTCAGGTAGTGCAGGTGTACCACCAGGAGAAAGGCCATAGACAGGCCGACACGAAAGGCGAACTCCCTTCCCCTGGGGTCCAGGGAGCCCTTCTCCTTCACAAGGGACGATCTCCTGGGGACCACGACGTCCTCCGGCCTCCTTCCCTCCTAAGCCTCTTCCCGGGGGCGTCCCGCGAGATGGCCACCGAATCCCACACCATTCTTCGAGGGCGACCCGCGTCCGCCCTTCGTTCCCGCCCCAGCCGGACGACCGCCGTTCCCGTCGGCGAAGGGCGCGAAGAGATGGACTATCTCCTGGGGCACATCGGCCGTCACGCGGTAACCGTCACCGTCCGTACGGACCTCCATGACCCGGGCGCTCCTGTAGAGCAAGGCGAGCAGCTCTCCCTTTTCGTGGGGCAGGAGGAGCTGCATGGTGCGCGAGGCGGCCAGCCGCGAGGACATCTTCTCCCTGAGCTCCTCCAAGCCTTCGCCGCTGAGGGTCGAGGTCAAGACGGCTCCCGGGAACCTTCTCCTCAACTCCCCCTTTCCCTCCTCGTCAAGCAGGTCCACCTTGTTGAGCACCTGGATGGTGGGGATCTCCAGCGCTCCCAGCTCCTCCAGGACCTCCTCCACGGCGCTTATCTTCCTGTGCAGGTCGGGTGCCGAGGCGTCTATCACGTGCAGCAGAACGTCGGCCTCCTGGACCTCTTCCAGGGTGGACTTGAAGGCTTCCACCAGCTGATGGGGAAGGTGGTCGATGAAGCCAACGGTGTCGGTTATCACCGCCCTCCGATTGCCGGGAAGGACGATCCTCCTCGTGGTGGGGTCCAGGGTGGAGAAGAGCTGGTCCTCCACCTTCACCCCGGCGGCGGTAAGGGCGTTAAGGAGAGACGATTTTCCCGCGTTCGTGTAGCCTACCAGGGAGAAGGTGGGGACGGCCAGCCTCCGCCTCCGCTTGCGCTTCACCCTCCTCACCCTGGTCAGGTCCCTCAGCTCGCGTTCCAGGGTGCGGAGGCGCATGTTTATGCGCCGACGGTCTACCTCCAGCTTCGTCTCCCCGGGGCCCCGGGTCCCGATGCCGCCGCCCAGGCGGCTTAGCTCCACGCCTCTTCCGGTCAGCCTGGTGAGCTGGTAGCGCAGCTGGGCCATCTCCACCTGGGCCTTGCCTTCCTTGGACCGTGCATGCTGGGCGAAGATGTCCAGGATGAGAGCCGTGCGGTCCACCACCTTTACGGCGGTCTCGTTCTCCAGGTTGCGCTGCTGGGAAGGTGTGAGGTCCTGGTCGAAAAGCACTATGTCCGCCTGGCAGGAAGACAACGCTTCCCGCAGCTCCTCCAGCTTCCCCTTGCCCAGGAGAGTGGCCGGGTCGGGTTTCTGCCTGGCCTGCGTCAGAACTCCCACCACCTCCGCTCCCGCCGTCTCGGCCAGCGAGCGGAGCTCCCGGAGGCCTTCCTCCGCCTCCTCGGGGGTCACCTCACCCCACCTCACGCTGACCAGGACGGCCCTCTCCCGTCCTTCCCGGTTTTCTTTCTCCATTTGCTGGGAACCTTTCATGCCCAGGACACCTCACGCGCAAGGTCCGGCCGCCGCGACCCCGGCGCCGCCGCTGGGTTCCGGGCGGCGGGGGTGAGTGGCGCGTATCAGGAGAAAGCCTCGCGTATCCTCCTCACCCCTTCCTCCAGGCGCTCGTCGGGCAGGGTGAGGGAAAAGCGCACGTATCCCTCACCCGAGGGGCCGTAGGCCGAACCGGGCGCCACCACCACCCGCGCTCTTTCCAGGAGTTCCCTGGTGAAGCTCTCGGAGTCATGCCCGGAGGGCACCCGCATCCATACATAGAGGGTGGCGGACGGCTTGGCCACCCTCCAGCCCACGGAGCGCAGTCCCTCCACCAGGATGTCCCTGCGCCGTCGGTATACTTCGCAGTTTTGGCGCACGCAATCCTGGGAGCCCTCCAGGGCGGCCACCCCGGCCAGCTGCACGGCGTTGAAAACGCCGGAGTCTATGTTGGTCTTCAGCTTGCCCAGGGCGGCGATCAGCTCCCGGTTACCCACCGCGAACCCTATGCGCCAGCCGGTCATGTTGTAGGTCTTGGAGAGGGAGTGAAACTCCACGCAGGTATCCATGGCCCCCGGGATCTCGAGTATGGACATGGCGCGGTAGCCGTCGTAGGTTATCTCCGAGTAGGCGAGGTCGTGAGCCACCGCCACGTCGTATTCTCGCGCATAATGCACCACCTCCTCGAAGAAGGCGGCGTCGGCGACGGCGGCGGTAGGGTTGTTGGGATAGTTCAGGAAGAGAACCCGCGCCTTCTCCCAGGTGGCTGGCTCCAGTGCTCCCAGGTCCGGGAGGAACCCTCTCTCCTCCTGCAGGGGGAGGCTGACCGGTGTACCCCCGCAGAGCAGGATGGAAGTGCGGTAAACGGGATACGCCGGGTCGGGAACCAGCGCCACGTCGCCGGGATCCAGGAGGGCCCACGGAAGATGGGCTATCCCCTCCTTGGAACCTATGAGGGTCAGCACCTCCTCCCTGGGGTCAAGACTCACGCCGAAACGCCCCTCCATCCATTCCGCCGCCGCACGGCGGAAACGCAGCATGCCCTGATAGCTGGGATAGCGGTGATTCTCGGGATTCCCCGCCTCTTCCCTGAGGCGTTCCACGATGTGGGACGGGGTGGGAAGGTCGGGATCCCCGATGCCGAAATCCACCACGTCTACCCCCTGGCCCCTGAGTTCCTCCACGCGGCGGTCTATTTCCGCGAAGATGTAGGGCGGAAGATCGCTTATCCGACGGGCAACCCTCAAGGCCACCTCCTTCTCTCCTCTTGCGGCAGGGCTGAACCGTTGCTTCATCCCTATAGTTTAACCCATTCGCGCCCTTTTAACTTCGCCCGCCGAAAAGCGGGCACGAGGATCTCCAGTGCGGGGAAAAGGGATCCCTTACCGGGTCTCCGTGCCTGGTACATGATCAGCGGAGGCTACCGCCGAGGGAATGCAACCAGGATGGGTTGAGCTCGCCGCGAAAGACCTCCACCGCCGGTCCGGCCAGCCAGACGTGCCCGTGGTCATCCACGGACGTCCTCAACTCGCCACCCGGAAGCTCCACCACCGCGCTCCGGGAGAGAAAGCCGGCGCGCACGGCGGCCACGAAGGCGGCGCAGGCCCCGGTCCCGCAGGCCCTGGTCTCCCCCACTCCCCGTTCCCAGACCCTCACCGCTATGCGGTCCGCTCCCAGCACGCGGACGAACTCCACGTTGACCCGGTTGGGGAACAGGGGGTGGTTCTCCACCTGGGGGCCCCTCACGGCGACGGGGGCGTTATCGAGGTCCTCGACGAAGATGACGCAGTGAGGATTTCCCATGGAGACGCAGAGGCACTCCACCTCTTCCCCGTCGGGAAGGGCGAGGGTGGTGGCGCGGTCCTCGCCGGCGCTCGGCGGCAGGTCGGAAGAGGAGAATTCCGGTATCCCCATGTCCACCTCCACTTCTTCCACCACCCCGTCCCTCAAGAGCAGGTTGATCTCGCGTGCGCCGGCCTCCGTCTCGATGAACATGCGGGGCCCCCCTATCCCGCGATGCTCGTGGAGATACTTGGCAAGACAGCGTATGCCGTTTCCGCACATCTCCGCCTCGCTGCCGTCGGCGTTGAATATGCGCATGCGGGCCTCGGCTCCGGTGCGGGGCGAGCAGGCGAAGATCACCCCGTCGGCGCCCACCCCGGTGTGCGGCGTGCATATGGCGGCTATCACCTGCGGTCCCAGGAACGGGCCCCGCTCCCAGGCGTCGAATATGAGGAAATCATTTCCAGTGCCGTGATACTTGATGAAGGCGGCTTCCTCAGGCATCTCCCAGCTCCCCGGTAAGGTAATCCAGGACCTGCTCCCAAGCGGCGGGCAGGTCTCCAGTCAGGTCCCGCTCCCCGAGCTCGAACCAGCGAAGACCGGGCACCTTGCGGAACCACGTGATCTGTCGCTTGGCGTAGAGCCGGGAGCGGCGCTTGATTTGAGAGATAGTTTCCTCGAGGGTCCACTCGTTGTCAAGGTAGCGCAGGACCTCCTTGTATCCCAGGGCCTGCCTGGCCGTGGCGGAGAGGGCCCCCCTTTCGGTCAGGCGCTTCACTTCCTCCACCAGGCCGGCGGCGAACATGCCGTCCACCCTCTCCTCTATGGCCCGGTACAGGGCCGGCCGGGGTGCGTTAAGCACCACGCCCACGTAGGGATAGAAGGGGCGCTGCTCCCCCCTTCGGGTGGAGAAGGAGGAGAAGGGAAGGCCGGTCCTCTCGTACACCTCCAGGGCCCTTATGACGCGCCTGAGGTTTCGGAGATCTCCGCTGGAGGCGAAAGCCGGGTCCACCTCCCTTAACCGCTGC
>Ga0207433_10012765_pt1 | contig 12493 bp, 8 predicted proteins | sample YelNatPaOPGAMG01_FD_187559 | JGI IMG/M metagenome (GOLD analysis project Ga0207433, IMG submission 187559) | Hot spring thermophilic microbial communities from Obsidian Pool, Yellowstone National Park, USA - OP-RAMG-01 (SPAdes) (version 3) | ecosystem: Environmental > Aquatic > Thermal springs >...
GTTTGAATCGAACCATAGTGGAATTGTGACCGGATCTATCTGTGAGCAAAAAAGTTATTACTTTCATATTTGTTTGAATCGAACCATAGTGGAATTGTGACTAGCTATTTCACACTTAGAAATATTCCACAAAGTCGTGTTGTTTGAATCGAACCATAGTGGAATTGTGACTATGCTTTGTCAGACCGTTTTTGCCATTGTAGAACTCGTTTGAATCGAACCATAGTGGAATTGTGACGGTCCTCTCTGCGCAGAGAGACTAGAAGTTTTGATATAGTTTGAATCGAACCATAGTGGAATTGTGACTAATTCGACAAGATAGGCTTCCCAAACTTCGCCTTGTTTGAATCGAACCATAGTGGAATTGTGACCCCAGCACATAAAACTACTTTAGCAGATATTCTATCTTGAGTTTGAATCGAACCATAGTGGAATTGTGACATCTCAGTAGCAAGATTAGCTTGCCGTTTCGCTGATCAGTTTGAATCGAACCATAGTGGAATTGTGACATCTCAGTAGCAAGATTAGCTTGCCGTTTCGCTGATCAGTTTGAATCGAACCATAGTGGAATTGTGACTTCGGGTAGGCCCGCCTGGACCTTTTTAATTAGATTGGTTTGAATCGAACCATAGTGGAATTGTGACCTATGACGGGTGATAGTGCGAGCCCGTTCTTATAGAGTTTGAATCGAACCATAGTGGAATTGTGACGGAATATCACTTTCCCATCCTCGAATATCGGAGAGCCGTTTGAATCGAACCATAGTGGAATTGTGACTTGACATTCTTTTTGATCTGGGTGGCTCTCTTTATTGCAGTTTGAATCGAACCATAGTGGAATTGTGACGTAAGTAAAACAGGAATTAATTTTTCAAGTAATTTGTTCGTTTGAATCGAACCATAGTGGAATTGTGACGGGTTGAATCCAAAGAGTTTGAGCTGAATATCGATGTGTTTGAATCGAACCATAGTGGAATTGTGACTTGAAGGCGTTGAAGGCGATTACTGCTAAAAGTTTAATGTTTGAATCGAACCATAGTGGAATTGTGACACTGGTAGTTGGCCAGTCCAGTCTTTACGATAATTTGTGTTTGAATCGAACCATAGTGGAATTGTGACATAATCACATTTCTCAAAATAATAACCATCAATGATTGTTTGAATCGAACCATAGTGGAATTGTGACCTGACCCTTTTTGTCAACCTTGTTTAAGGGAACTAATTGTTTGAATCGAACCATAGTGGAATTGTGACTATATGGTGCCTTTTTTCAGATCCGGTACGTATTCGTTTGAATCGAACCATAGTGGAATTGTGACGACATACATTGTTCCTTCTTTGCGGGAATTAAATTTCGTTTGAATCGAACAATAGTGGAATTGTGACCAAAGGAGAATCTGGACCCAAATCCCATTCATTTGGTTTGAATCGAACCATAGTGGAATTGTGACTCCTGCCTACGCTAAAGCTTCGGCAGGCTTGCCTCGTTTGAATCGAACCCCTATTCGCCTCTACGGTAAAACTAAAATTCTAAACAAAGTTTATCTTTGATTAAAGATTTATCATTGCCTTAGTTTACAAGAATAGAAAAACTATCTGTAAAAATTGCTCTGGACTTATCACAAACAATTCTTCAAGAGTATTCATTTGATCAAAGACATTTAGGAATATCATTCAACAACATTATAGTTTTACTCTAAAAACAGGAATATTTCCTTACAGATATTCTTTGTCTTGAAAGTTCTATCAACTTTGTTGGAATTTAAGGATTAGCTTTTCGGATGGAAAAACATTTACTTGGGCGGGTTTGTTGAGAAAGTTCTTTCTTGGTAGGCTTATAGTCATTTAGAAACATTCCCTTGAGGCTAAGCATGCTCTATGTTCTGTATTGATTAGCCACTAAGTATTATTCTTAATCACACCTAAAAAACTAAATTTGATTGAAAAAATAAATCAACAAGACCTCCAGCAAGGCAGATTGGTAAAATAGTGATGATAAAAGTAATCAATAGAGCATTTCTATTTTTGCACAATCCTCTCTACCTATTTGTAGTAGCAATACACTTTTTCTTCTTTTAACTCTTTTTAAGGGCTGACTAATTAGAATGTTTCAATCGTTTTTCCTAAAGTATTCACATATTCAATAATCTTAATTAGCTTACCTTTTTGATCAATATATGGTATAAAAAGCTTATTAGAGATTTCCGCAATAATTTGATTCCTTCTGAATGATGTCTTATATGTAGGTCTTATTACTTTTTCAGTAAATGGACTTAAAACTAACAATCTATTGCCCTTAATCATATCTAATATTTTATTATTCCATCTTTTCATCATTCCTCTTGCGAGTACTAATACTATTGGCTGAGTTCCTTTTGCTAAAATATCAAACACATCTTTTTCTATTTTTGAATGAAAGCCGGAAACAATACAAACTCCTTTATCACGTTGTTCAATTGCCCAATCATATGTTTTAAGAATAATATTTGCAGGAACTTTTCTCGAGCAGAGAAATCCAATTTTGTAATTGTTTAGTATTTCTTTATTGCCAAGGTAATGCATTTGGTCTCTATTAGTTATTCTTGTTCACTAAAATAAATTCTAATCATATCAAAACACCACTGAATTACTGCTACAAATTGTAGTATTAATGAATCCGGTCTATTCTTATATACCCACAATTCGGTTTCTCATATCTGTAAACCGTTGAAACGATTAATTGATCCTATCTTGTTATTCATCTCCACAAAAATAAATTCTGGTGTTAACTACCAATTGAATCCTGAGCTCTTTCTTACATAAACCGATTCATCGGTTTCTAATATGTGCAAACCGCTAAAGTGGTTAATTAATTCCATCTTGTTATTCATCATTCATCTCCACCAGAATGACTTATGATGTTACTCATCTTCCTCGTTCTGCTTGCCCATTCGGTATTTTATGTCGTAGTTGATGATAAAGTCTAACTCTTCTTCTGTGAAACCGTAATGCTCGGCTAATACTGTGTCGATTTCGTCGATAATGGGTTTGGATTTTTGAGGATAAATACATTGTATTGTGAGTGTATCGTGAACAAAATTCATAGTTTTTTCTTCTGAATTATTATTTAGATCTTCTGATAGCAAATTTGATAAATTTATTAGTTTGTTTAGCTTATCTGAGTAAATATTGATTGGGAAATTATTTGTTTCCCTTGAATTTAAATTTCTACAGTCACTACCAACGGTTACGAACCAATAAAATAAAGTACTATTTAATGTGCAAAAATATTTCATGGAATAACTTTCATTATCAAAGGATATTTCTTTTAACTCCGATGGTTTTCTAAGCGAACCATTACTGCTTATTATTCTGGGAATAAACAGTAATACCTGTAAAAACCAACTAATTTTTCTTGTGTAAAATATTTTATAAATAGATTTATTTCTAATTAAATAGTTTATACTCTTATTTGAGAATATTTTATTGAATATATATGATTCACATCTGAAAATTATTCGCGGAAATCTGCCTAATTGTATTAGAGAAGAGGAATTAAAATATGAGATTCTTTGAAAAAGATATTCTCTATAAATTCCTTTGCCAAGTTTAATGTAGTTTGAAGTATAAACTCTATTATCAACATTATGATCATAAATAATAATACTTAGCCTTGGATGTGGAATATCAAAAAGTTTGCCTCGTTGATCACTATAAGAGGATACATAAACATAACCTTTTTTTAGTAATATTTTCTGTATAGGTATATAACCATCTGTTGATGTTGCAGATGATGGAACAATCATCCCAAATCTACCTTTATCAGCCAATAAATGATTTGATCTTTCTATCGAAAAAGCATATAAATTGCCACTAGACAAACTATTATAACCACTTAAAGAATAATCTACTGTTTCATACTCCACATAAGGCGGATTACCAATAATCACATCAAATCCACCATTTTCCATTATTTCATAATATTCAGCAAACCAGTGGAAAGGTTTGTGAGTTTTAAGCCAATGGTTGTATTCAATTCCCTCGTAATGCTGTTTGTTTAAAATTTTATCAAGTTCTTTTTTAAGTTTGTTTAAGCGTTCATTTAATTGTTCTTTTGCTTTGCTAAATTCTGTTTTATTGCTGTGAGGGTCTAATTGTATTTCCTTAAATCTTTTGAAAGCACGGGCAACTAAATCGCATTCGTCAAAGATCTTTTTCTTCATTGCATTTGTAACAAATAAACCTTCAAGTTCTTCAATTTCTTTTCTGTTTGCGTAACCAATTAGCGTATTGCCGGAGCGAATGTTAAAATCAATATCAGGCAGCGGTTCAAGGTAGTCAAACTCATCAACTTCTGCAACAAGTTTTAAGAACAAACGGAGCTTTGCAATTTCAACGGCTTCGTTCATTATATCTACACCGTAAAGGTTATTGAGTATAATTGATTTGTAAATGTAGTACTGCTGGCTTGGATGCTGTTTAATATCTTCAATCACTTTACGGAACTGCGGAAATTTCTTACCGCCTTGCAAGTCATCAAGTTCAATAAAACCTTTCATTCTTTCAATACAAGCATAATAAAGCGGTTCGAGAATATTCAGTGCGGCAAATAGAAATGCACCCGAGCCGCAAGTTGGGTCAAGCACTGTAATTTTTGTAATTGCTTTATAAAATGAGTTTATAAAATCGCTGCCTTCGTATTGTTCAACAGCATCCTGTGCAAACTGGCGTATGTTAAGGTTGTAAGTAATAAAGTCGTTAATTTCTTTTATTTCGCCATTTGTAATTTTTCTTCTTATTTCAAAATAGCGTTTATGTCGTTCAATCACTTCTCGCCATATTTCAGTGGGCAAAGCAACTTCGTGAGGAGCGGGTTTATTCCACTCTTTGCGTATTTCCCAGAGATGCGGGCGGTCATCAGCAACAACAATTTTGTCTTTCAAATCTGGACGAAAACCCTGCTTAATTTCGTCGGGGAAGTTTTTCCAAAGGGGATGATTAGGGTCATCGAGATCAAATGTCGAATTAAATTCTTCTTCTGTAAGTTGAACACCGTGTTTTACTGCATCGTAAATATACTTGTCTGGATTTTCTCGCAGCATTTTCCATAAAGAGCTATCATCTTTAAAAGCATTAGCACAGTCTTTTTTAACCTGATCAAATAAGAAAGGAATTATTGTGTTTTTGGCAATGTATTCTGTGATGTCTTCTTTAGTATAATAAGCGCCCATTGCAGCGCGGTCGTTAATATATTTTTCAAAGATATAACCGATCACATCTGGATTTATATCTTTACCGCTTGCAGTAACTCTGTTATCAAGATGCCAATTGTATTGGTCAAAGAAATCAAAAATTCTTTCAAATGCTTTGTCTTCAATTTCAATGTTCTTGTATTCTTTTTCTATCTGGTGAACATCGAAGAGACCACCATTGAGATAAGGAACTTTGCCAAGTTCTTTGAGTAGTTGTTCACTTCGTTCCGGTGAACCTAAACCTTTATGAAAGAGAACGAGTAAGAAATTTCTGTAGAAAGAGAAGAATTTATCTTTGCCTTTTCGCTGTTGAATCTCTTTAAGTTTATCGCGCAAATAGTTTGGATTGTCATCAAGAAAGCCCTTCTTTTGAATGAAGTAAATGAACATCAATCGGTTGAGCATTAAGGAGGCATACCATTCTTTACTTACATTACCTTCAATGCCTTTAATAAATTTTAGAAATGCCGTATGTTGAGTTTTAAATTCTGTGTAAAATCTTTTTGTTACCCGTTCTGCATTAGTATTAAATTGTTCACGCACTGCAGAGCGAACATCGGCAAGAGTAATATTATCTTCCTGATCAATAGAGATAAACAATCCTCGTAATTTTTGAAAAAGAAGTTCAGGATGTTGTGTGGAAAAGTAATCGGTTTCCCGAACAGTAAGCGGTTTATCTTGTTCACGGATTACGAGTTGCCAAATTTGCTGTGTATTATTTTTGTCTGAATAAATAATAAGATGTTCAAAGTATAGTTTTGAAATTTTCGTATCAATTTTCTTACGGATATCTTTAGTTGGGATTTTACCTTGAGAGTTATATGAACATTGAAAGATTATGAAGCCACGTTTTTCAGCGACGGCTGTAAGAGTGAAAATTTCGTCACCAACCTTAACAGGGATTGGAGAAATAGAAATACTATCCCAACCAAGTTCGTTAAAGAGTTCCTTGAACTTGAAAGATTTGATGTAATTGGTGAATGTTTGCTTATTCATAATTTTGTTTCAATTGTTATTTAATAAACCACTGAAGCGCTTAGTTACATCTGTTCGGTTATTATCACCAGAATAAATACTGGTGTTAGAGTTAATCATTGTTACCGAACGAGTAACAATATTTGGTTAATATTTTCTGGTATTCATCTATAAAGTTAACTTTCATATGATGTTCATCATGATTCTTAATATAGTTTTTTACAGCTTCAAGATGTGATGAAATTATAGAAAAAGCTCCATAACCTTTTTGCCAGCTGAATTTAGGCCTAATAATATTCTCTGAATTAATCCAATGAGAAGATTCGCCTTTAAGTCTTTTTATTATCTCATCAACTTTTTGATCGCTTAGTAGTCTTATTAAAAAATGCCAATGATCAGATTGAACATTGATTGATAGAATTTCTATGTTGTTTTCTTTAGCATAATCCAAAATATATTTTTTGATAATATCTCTAATCTCTTTAATGAAATAATTAAACCGGTCTTTTGTTCCCCAGATAATACGAACAAATAATTTTGTGTAAGAATGCAGCATATCAAACAATCCTTAATCCCATTGAACAAATTATTTGAGGATCTTTATTCATAATTTCTTCCTCATTAATAATACATAGCTTGTCATCTTCTCGCAATGATATTGCCAGTGCTGCAAGCTGTGAGTCGTCAATGCCAGCTTTTAGCTGTCTATTGAAAGTTTCTTTGGCATATTCTTTTAATGGGAACTTATAAATATCTTCTATAACCCTCTTGAGTTCATCATTGGCAAAAAGAGTATCTTTATTTTCTTCATAGTACCTGCTTAAGCGAGAATATACTCTAAAGCGCGCACCTGTTTTTTTACCGAGCTGACCGCCGATTTGTTTTTCTGATACTTTAACAAATTCCAAACCTTTGGCTACAAGTTTATGGTGATTTGGAATTTTTTCTAAAGGTTCTTCACCAGGGCTGCATTCGACCTTTTTTAATATTGCAAATTGAGATTGTGTTATCAATTCGCCATTTGTATCAACCATAACAAGAACATCATTATCCTCAAATGTTTTAGCGTATACAATAACAGCCTCTTTATTGTCCTTCGATTTTATTTCCTTTTTTGTTGAATAAACCACATTTGGTAATGAAGGAATAATATTTTTTAAATCAGGATTTTTGTCCAGAGCATTTTTCCATATTTGAAATGCATAAGAAGCAAGGTCAACTTCAGAGTCATCTTCTTCATCAAGTATTCCAGCTTTTTCATTGTAAAGATCTGCAATATTGATTGGGTCACCTTCAAAGAATATTTCATCAGAACCAACCACTTCGGCATTTTGCTGAATTCGTTCAGATAATCGTTTCCTGAGACGTATAATTTTTTCAATTCCATCTTCTGGTAAGAATGAATAGCATAAGATTTTATCTGACTGTTGGCCAATTCTATCAACGCGACCAGCTCGTTGAATCAACCTTATAATTGCCCACGGCAAATCATAATTAATAATTATATGACAGTCCTGAAGATTTTGTCCTTCGCTTAAAACATCCGTAGATATTAGAACTCTGATTTCTTTATCAGTACCTTTTATAGATGGTTCTTCGTTACTAATTGGACTGAAACGGACAGCAATATCTGTAGGATTTTCAGAATCACCTGTAACAATTTCAAGTTGATTTAATCCACGAGATTTTAATTCTTTGTAAAGGTAATTTGCAGTATCAGCATATTGTGTAAAGATTATTATTTTATCATCGGGATGTTTTTTTGTACACACATCGTATAAGGCATTAAGCTGCTTATCTTTCTTAGGATCCCAATCTTTACCTAAATTAAGAATGGTAAGCAAGTATTTACAATCAGACTCAAGATGGCTAATGAGCTCATCTTTAAAAAATTCCGTTCTTAACCAATCAAACTTTTCTTTTTGGTTCATTGAAAATGATTGATAAAATCTCTCGGCAAGTTTTCTATATTCCTCTTCATTAAATTCAAGAATATCCTCAATGTTGTAATTGTCGTTATCTTTATCATCTGAGAAATCATCCGATAGAATTGCTTCCTGTCCACCGATTGGAATGGGAAGTTTATTTTCTAATGCGTAAATATAAATGTAGTTTCTAAGTAAATGTTTTCTTATAGAAATTAAAAATGCATACCCACTGCTTTCCAGTCTTTTGAAAAGGTTTGTTCTTGCAAAGCCCATTAATCTTTTCCCAGCGCGAGATAAGTTTGCAATAATAATTTCTTCTGTTTTTGTTGGTTGCAGAGGATATGGATTCTTAATGTAATTCGCTAATCCATATCTCGGCAGATTTAAAAGATTAAGTGCATTGACAACTTCATCTGAATATAATTTTGCATATTGATCATAGGGATCATCGGGCTTAAATGGATATTCTACTTTTTTAGAAATTCTATCAGGGAAATATGATCTCCGTCCATCATTAAATAACAAATATTTTCTATCCTTTTCGTGATCATATAATGCATAATTCTCTTTAATAAAACTTCTTGTTCTTCTAACGAGATACAATCTCATTAACTCTCTCCAATCATCAGCATAGTTACTTTTTTCAAATGCCAGTAAGGTTCTCTCGGGATATTGATAGCGTGCTAAAAACTCAACTCTCCCCCCGATTTCTCTAATATAGTTTTCGGGTGCAATTCCTAAATCAGCCTCTTCATCAATAAACAAACGAAGTTGATTTGACAAATCGTAATAAGTTTTATTATATGGAGTAGCAGTGAGAAGAATTACTTTACTAGCATTGATACTTATGTATTCCCGAATAGCGTTATACCTTTTCCCTTCACGATTTCTTAGATTATGACTTTCATCAATAATAACAATTCTATAACGTCGAAGTGTAGGTAGTTCATTTTGTACAACCGAAAGTGAGAGAACTTTAGCTCTGAGTTGATACTTATGAACATATTTTTCCCACATATCAGTGATGTTTTTAGGGCATATAATAAGGGTTTCAAGATAAAAATCGTCCTCAAAAATTTTTGCTAAAGCACATGCAATTATTGTTTTCCCTAAGCCAACTACATCACCTATGAGAACTCCGTTTCTTTTATTTAGATGGTGGGCTGCAATCAAGACTGCCTTCTGCTGAAATTCTAAAAGTTCATCTTGAAATACTCTTGGGATTTTAAATTCAGATAAACCAGAACGAGCTTCTTGTGACAAATGATACGCTATTTTCAGATAGATATAATATGGTGAATAAGGTTTTTCAGTTGCCCAGGATTTATCCAAAATGTCTATGAGTTCTTGTGATATATCAATACACCAACGATCGTTCCATTTATCTTCGAACCATTTTACCAATTTAGTTGCAGCATCTTGATCAAGTACATCAACATTTAATTCTCCCTGTTTCGATAACCCAGCTAAAGTTAAGTTGCTACTGCCAAGAAAACCTATGATTGGATTTATTTTATCATCTCTATAAGCAAGATACAATTTAGCATGTAATGGGTATCGTAAAAATAATTTTACAACAACCTTTCCACTTTTAATTTGTCTTGAAAGCGTTCTTAGGCCTATTTCATCTTCTTCAGTTGGTATACCAATAGTAAGTTGCTTTCTAAAATTCCAAGCAAGTTCTTTTTTTATTTTAGAAGCTTTTTGACTGTCAATTCCATTTTGTTCCGCAGAAAAATATTCACGTAAAAGTTCATCCGGATTTTTTTGCATTCCTACTAACAATCTACATTTGTTCTGGTCCTTACCAGAAAGCTTCTCTATTTTATCTGCGATTTCTTTCCAACCTCTTAGATTAAAATATCCCACACAAAAATCTGCCCGAGTAGACACTTCAAGGGAATCAGCTAAACCTTCAATAAGATGGTTATCGATATTATCAAAAATTTTTGGCATATAATATTGGTAATTCTAAATATATTTAATCTAGAATTATCACAAGCCAAAATAGAAAAATTCTTTATAAAATATTAGTAAAATCAAATGTGACTTACCTAATGTGTTAGTAAGTTAAACAAAAAGTAATATTGTTATTTGAGTGAATGTTCAGACAACTCTTCAATAAGTAACAACATACTTAATTCTTCTCTTTGAATTCAACCCTCACAAACTTTTTAGTCGATGCACATCTTGAGCTTATTTTAATCTTGCAATTGTTTTCTTAATAGTTCATCTTTCTGTTGTGACGAGAGATTGTTTCAATCTCCATCAAAGAACTTACTTGATACGGATTACATTTCACAGAGCACGACTTAATTGTTTTTCTCATCAATTATTGGCTGGATGGATATTTTCAGCATTTGCTGATGTTACAGTTTACCATTTGTAGAGAGGAATGTTTAGTAATTTTTTCTACCGCATATATACCATCCTACTAATTTGCTTGACAAACGGAATGTTATGTTTTATTATTGTTTCTGTAAATAATAATTTTTTATGACCTACGGAAATGAAATATTTAGAGTTTAAAAATGCTGTTAGGGAGTTCCCCATAATCTCATTGACCCATATTCTTAATCTCAATAATGGAACTCGGACTCTTAAAAACCAGTTAGTCGGTTGGCAAAAGAAAGGTTTGGTCATCAAGTTAAAGAAAGGACTATATGTTTTAAATGAGCACGACAGGAAAATTGAACCCTCCAGAATCTTCCTTGCCAATGCCCTATATTCGCCATCGTATGTGAGCACAATTTATGCCCTGGGATATTATGATTTAATTCCTGAAAAGGTAGTTGATGTGACATCTGTTACTACCAAAAAGACTGCGAAATTCACAAATCCTTTTGGTACCTTCATTTATCAGCACTTAAAAACCAATTTATTTTTTGGCTTCAAAAAGATTGAAGATGAAAATGGCTTTCCTGTTCTTATCGCAGAGCCAGAAAAGGCAGTGCTTGATTTTATTTATTTGAATATACGGGACTTTAAAGGTAAAAATGAAGATGTCTTCAACCTCTCCTATAGGTTTCAAAATTTAGATATATTGAAAAAAAGAAAATTGATTGATTTTGCCGAAAGATTTGAAAATGATGTAATGCTTGATGTAACAAAAAATTTATTAAGTTTCATGAAAAGACAGAGATAATTTATGCTTGATTTAATTAAGCAGAATATCAAAGATATCCCAGACAATGAGACGAAGGTTCATATAACTAGAGAACTTTTGCAATTACTTATATTAAAGATTATTTCTGATAAAGATTATTTTAAGAATCTTGCCTTTGTTGGCGGGACATCATTGAGATTTCTTTATGGCTTAAGGAGGTTTTCAGAAGACCTTGACTTTTCATTGATTAATAAAAAAGGCTATAAATTTGATAGTTTTCTGGAAAAAGTTACTTATGAGTTAGAAAAATATGGTCTTTCAGTTGAGATTAAGAAAGGTGCAAAAGAACCTGTCCAATCCGCCATGGTTAAATTTAAAGATATTTTGTATCTCTTAGGATTATCCAGGCAAAAGGACCAAAGACTTTCTATTAAGCTTGAAATAGACTCGAATCCACCGAAAGGCTGGAATACAGAGCTATCTTTAGTGAGCAAGCATTTTGTTTTTACAGTCTTACATTTTGATATCCCTTCTCTTTATGCTACAAAGATTCATGCCTGTTTTTTTAGGAAATACATTAAAGGAAGAGACTTTTATGACCTCCTCTGGTATTTTGGGAAAAAAGTTATGCCTAATTTTGAACTTCTCAATAATGCAATAGAGCAAACAGAGAAAAAGAGAATGGATTTGAATGCAAAGAATTTTAATGACTTTTTAGAAGAAAGATTAACAAGTATCGATTTTGCAAAGGTAAGAAAAGATGTGGAGAGATTTATAGAAGACAAGAACGAACTCAAACTATTGGACAGGGATATAATCTTAAAGCTTCTGAATAAGGAGTTTATAAGTTGATGGATTAAGAAGTTTATGAGTTAATAAGTTACAAATTGGAGAATTAATTAGAAATGATACCACAGTTAATTGTTAATGGAATTATAGCTGGTAGTATTTACGCTCTGATTGCTATTGGATTTACAATTATATATCGAACTGTTAAATTTTTTCATCTTGCCCATGGTGTGGTTTATACAGCAGGGGCTTATTATATTGCTACCTCAAATAGTGAAAGAGGATGAAAGTAGAGAGAAAGGAATGATTCAGAGGCACGAAGTGGAGCGAAGCGAAATGCAGTGCCTCTGAATCTGGCGAAAAATTATGCGGCATTTTTTACTAATTTTACAACACTTTAATTTTAAGGAGGAAACAATGTCACATAAACCGACAAAAACAGTTGAAGAAAAATTAGCCATTGTT
>Ga0207433_10012766_pt1 | contig 12491 bp, 10 predicted proteins | sample YelNatPaOPGAMG01_FD_187559 | JGI IMG/M metagenome (GOLD analysis project Ga0207433, IMG submission 187559) | Hot spring thermophilic microbial communities from Obsidian Pool, Yellowstone National Park, USA - OP-RAMG-01 (SPAdes) (version 3) | ecosystem: Environmental > Aquatic > Thermal springs...
TGCGTGGTAAAATATTTGTGCGTTGCAATCCATCCGATTACGCTTCGGCAAGTAATGGCGATATACCCCAGCGTTGGATGCGCTGGTACCAAAAGGCTCAAAAAATTTAACCGAATTGATTTTTTCAGCTGACGGATTCCCTCTAAAAAAGTTTCTCCATCGCCATTTCGGCTTATCATACTCAAATTCACTCGCATTCTTCCATTCCGGATCATTCCGGATCATTCCGAATCATTCCGAATCATTCCTTTAGAAATCTAACTGCATCCCCATTTTTATTAGCCTGGATGAATTTGATAATTCATGGCACTTGGGTTTAATTATTCAAATCGAAAGTTAGTTTACAGTATCCCTCTCTAAATCCACTATTTTGGGAAGTTCGTAAAAAAAGTATATGTAAATGGTAACCCCTACAGCCAAAAGCAGGTATAAAGCAATACTGTAAGTTTTGTTAACATATTTTGTTAATAAATTTGTATGAATTCAAAATTTTTACTTACTTTACTTTTCGGTTTATTCAGGCAAACTAATTCTTAAATGCTACCAATGAGAGTATTTGGAAACCTTGTATTTGTTAGTACTGTAAGCGTTTTGCTGTCGTCGTTTGCATACGGACAGCAAGACCCTCAGTTTAACCAGATACTCTTCAATCCCCTTAGTATTAATCCCGGATATGCTGGTAGTGTAAGCAACATGATCAATGTTGGTGCTATCAATCGTGTTCAGTGGGCAGGATTTGGTGAGGGAGCACCTTTAACCACCACACTTGGTATAAATGCTCCAATTTCACCATTTGGATTTAATAGTGGCGTTGGCTTAAGTATTCTTAACGACAGGTATGGCTTTAACAACGACCTCGGAATTAACATTGCTTACGCTGCTCGATTTAAGTTCAAGTTGATAAATGGTGATTTAGGATTTGGAATTGGAGCAGGGTTTGTAAACAACAAGCTCGATCCAAAATGGAATTATCCCATTGCTGGAGGCGACGACGCAATCCCTGAAAAAAAAGAAAGCGCCATTAACTTCGATCTAAGTGCAGGTTTATACTATAATACCGAATACATGTTCTTTGGTTTTTCGGCATTACACCTAAACGAAACCAAAATCAACAAAGCTGCTCTTGCAGCGCATTATACCCGTCAGTATTACTTAACAGGTGGATATATTGTTGATTTTCCGAACCCATCGTGGCAGTTCGAACCCTCAGTTATTGTGCACAGCGATTTAAAAACAAGTAAATTATCGCTAAATAGTATTGTTCGATACAATAAAAAGATATGGGGGGGCGTTTCATACCGTGTGGGTGAAGCAATAACCGGTTTGGTCGGTTTTGAACTTTTTAACGGTATTAAGTTTGGGTATGCTTACGAATTTAGCACAAGCAAAATTAGTAAGTATAACGACGGTTCGCACGAGTTTTACATGGGGTATAACTTCCAGTTAAATAAGGAAAAACCACCCCAACAGTATAAAAGTTTGAGATTTTTGTAACAATTTTTTACAATTGAAAGAAAAAATTACGTTATTTGCTTAATAAACGATGCCTTATGAAAAAATTTCTCTCCATAGGTATTTTGGCGTCCCTACTATATGGTTGTGGACCTGGTAATACTGGTGAGTTGACGGGAGTTCCTGGACGAAGAAGTTTCTCTGAGCCCACACCAATGGGAATGGTGTTCATTCCCATGGGATCATTTACTCTGGGAAGCAACGACCAGGATGTTGCCTGGGCAATTAATGCCCCAACCAAAACCGTTTCGGTTGATGCTTTCTGGATGGATCAAACTGAAATTACCAATAACCAGTATAGGCAATTTGTGTACTATGTTCGCGACTCCATTGCCCGCCGCTTGCTGGGTGAAGTTAACGATGAGTTCCTAATTACCGAAGACCAGTTTGGTAATCCGTTGGACCCCCCTGTTCTCAACTGGGAAGTTCCAATTGATATGGAAGATGAGGAGCAACGCGAAGCCCTTAATGCCCTTTACTATTCCAAGGAGGATGAATTCTTTGGACGTAAGGAAGTAGATACCCGTAAGCTATTCTTCGAGTACTACTGGATTGATATTAAGCAAGCCGCTCAAAAGCGCAACCGATACAATTATGAAACACTCAGCTACGATCAGGGTGAGGTTATAAACAGCCTAGGAGAGAAGGTTAAAGTTGATAACCGTCAAAGTTTCATAATGCGCGATAAGGTAAACGTTTACCCCGACACGCTTTGCTGGGTAGCCGATTTTACCTATGCCTTTAACGAACCCTATACCAATAGCTATTTTTGGCATCCAGCATTCGACAATTACCCTGTAGTTGGCGTTACTTGGAAACAGGCTACAGCCTTCTGTATTTGGAGAACCCAAACACTCAATAAGTTTCTTGCCCCTGAGGGTATTACCATTCAGGATTACCGCTTACCCACCGAAGCTGAGTGGGAATATGCTGCCCGTGGTAATCTGAACCACAGCATGTACCCATGGGGAGGTCCTTACACCCGTAACATGGAAGGTTGCTTCCTTGCCAACTTTAAACCACTCCGTGGTAACTATGTGGATGATGGTGGTTTAATCCCAATTCCTGTTGGCACCTACGAACCAAATGATTACGGTTTATATGATATGGCAGGTAACGTTGCTGAGTGGACTGCCAATTCTTATGACGAAAGCGCATATTCATTCATGCACGACATGAATCCTGATTATAAGTATAACTCAAAGCCCTCCGATTTACCAGCTTTGAAACGCAAAGTTGTTCGGGGTGGCTCTTGGAAAGATATCAGCTATTTCTTGCAGGTTGGTACACGTACCTATGAGTACCAAGACTCTGCTAAGTCATATATTGGCTTCCGTTGTGTACGCTCATACCTCGGTGCCAAGTAATTACTAAGCAATTTTTATCACTTGAAAAAATTACTACTATGAAGTTCAGTATAGAAGAAGTTGTAACCTCCAAGAAGTGGAAAACCTTTATGAAGTACCTTTACGGTTGGGGTGCTTCCGTAGTTATTCTTGGTGCACTTTTCAAAATTCTTCACTTGAAAGGTGCTGGTACTATGCTTTTCTTAGGTATGGGTACTGAGTCAATAATATTTTTCTTTTCTGCCTTTGAACCTATTCACGAGGAGGTTGACTGGACTTTAGTATACCCTGAGTTAACCGGTATGTCCGATGAGGAAGAAATATCAGGATATCGTCGCTCAAGGAATCAAGGTCTGTCGGCTGAGGATGTACAACAAATAATCACCAGCGTTTTAGCATCGCTTCCCTCAGGGGGAACAGTTGCTGCTGCACCAGCAACTGCCGCAGCAGCCGCACCGGTAGCTGCTTCTCAGCCTGCTGCCGTTGGCGTTCCCGGTGCATTAATTTTTACTGAAAAGTTTAACAAGATGCTTGAGAATGCCGAAATCAGCCCTGCTTTATTTGATAAAGTAAGCGCAGGACTCAATAAACTCAGTGAAGCATCAAGTAAAATTGCCGATATTTCGAACTCAGCAACCGTTGTTAAGGATTTCAATGAAAAGTTATCCAAAGCTTCGGAGAGTGTGGGCACTTTTACCCAGAATTACTCCCAAAATGGCCATGCACTCAATGAGTCAATGAATGTTTTGAATCAAAACATTCAACAGGCTGCCGGTGTAATGTCGGAAACTGGCAAGAATTTTATGGATGGCGTTAACCAATCCGTTAAAAACCTTGAATCTGAACTAACCAATGCTGGTCAAAAGGTTAGCGAGCGAATTGTAGGTTCTGCCGATTCAGTTGCCGAAAACCTCAAGGTATCGGCCGATGGACTGGCAAATACTTATAAACAAACTGCAACGCAGGTTGCTACTACCTACCAACAGTTAGCCGAAGCCATGAAGGTAAACGGTAACATCATAACCGATGGTAGTAATAATTATAAGGAGCAATTAGAACGCCTGAACAAGAATATGGCTGCATTAAATGCAGCTCATGAACTTCATTTGCAGGAAACCAATCAGCGCCTCAAGGAAGCCGAAAAGGTTTACCAAGGAGTTGATGGAATGGTTAAGAAGTTAAACTTTACAGTTGAGGAAACTGAAAAGTTCAGGTTAGCAGTTGAAAAGTTGAATAGCAATGTGGCTGCATTAAACAATGTTTATGGCAATATGCTTACAGCCATCAATGCCCTTTCAAATGGAAAGTAGCAGTTTAGCATTTTACAGCTTAAGATAGCTTTATGGCACACGGAAAAGAGACACCCAGGCAAAAGATGATCGGCATGATGTACCTCGTGCTGACAGCTATGCTTGCGTTAAACGTTTCATCTGAGGTTCTCGAGGCCTTTGTATTGGTTGACAATGGCCTATCAAGAACCACGGAGAACTATCGACTTAAAAACAAAAAACTTTACGATGAGTTTGCTGCTGCGTACAGCGTAAATCCTGTTAAGGTTGGGCCTTTTAAACAGAAAGCTGATCAAATCCAGCAAAAAGCCAGTGAGATCATGCAGTATGTTCAGGATTTAAAAATAGAAATCGTAAAGTCATCGGAAGGGGAAGATTCTCCCGCCATTCAGAATGGTGAAATTATTGCTGAACTAATTCAAGGTAAAAATGATCTTGATAAAGCAGCAAACATTCTTATTGGTTTCGAAGGAAACGGGAAAGCCAAAGTTTTAAAGCAAAAATTAATTGATTTTAGGGAGTATATTGTTAGCTTAATTGACAAGGATAAAGCTCCTGAATTAGTTGAATCAATTAAGGGTATTTTAAATACCGATGATCCTCCCGTTAAAGAAGATGGAACACACAATACCTGGGAAAGTGCTCGTTTTGAACACATTCCATTAATAGCCGTGATCCCTCAGCTTACCAAAGTTCAGGTAGATATACTTAATGTAGAGGCTGAAATTCTTAATTACTTGATGGGGAGTATTGGTGCAGCTGAGTTTAAGTTTAATAAGCTCTCGGCAACGGTTATTCCCAATTCCAATATTATATTCCAGGGCAGCGAGTTCCGTGCCGAGATATTCCTTGCAGCATCCGATACCACTCAGGTTCCGAAAGTTTACCTTTGCCGTTACGATTCAGTATTCAATAGCGCAACCAATGGCTACGATTACCGTCCAATTGGCAATACCGAGGACGTACCTGTAAATAAAACCGGAAGGGCAGTACTAACCCGTAAGGCTTCTTCGACCGGTGTAGTAAACTGGCAAGGACTTATTGAGATGAAAGCACCCGATGGGTCAATTGTACGTCGCCCATTTAAACATTCCTACACAGTAATGCCACCAAACGTGGTTATTGCTCCTACCAAGATGAACGTGTTGTACCTTGGAGTTGAAAACCCAATTGATATTTCCGTTCCCGGTTTTGCTCCCGATAAGGTATCAGCAACTATTAGCCGTGGAAGTATTAAACCCGTTGGTATGGGAAGCTACATAGCTCAACCAGGTGCTGGTGCTCCTACCGTAGAAATTACTGTTTTTGCTGAAACTGAAGGAAAGCGTAAGGTTACAATGGGAACAAAAACCTTTAGGGTGAAAAAGGTTCCACCTCCTACTCCAAAAGTTCTTGGTGTATCAGGCAAGATTATTAACAAAAACGAACTTGAAGCTTCGCTTGGCGTAGTAGCTGAAATGCCCCAGGATTTCGATTTTGACCTTAAGTTTAAGGTAGTAGGTTTTAAGGTTTCAGCAACTGTTGGCGGTTTCTTGCAGGAAAAGGAATCAACAAGTTCCCGGTTTACCGATGAGCAAAAGCGAATTATTAATTCATTGCGCTCGGGTAGTCAGGTTGCTATTACCGATGTTAAGGCTGTAGGCCCAAGTGGCGATGTGGTTGATTTGAACGATTTGGTATTAAAGATTAGATAATATACTGCCATGAAAAGGATTTTATTGTTCTCAGTCGTGATACTCCTTGCATTCTCTGCATTGAGAGCACAGGATAGAAAGGAAAGTTTGGAACGTGATGGGATTTATACCCGTGAAACCACACCGGCCAGGGTTCCAATACCCTATCAGTTTGTTAGAGAATCGGATGTTCTTTGGTCGAAACGAATTTGGCGAATTATTGACCTTCGCCAGAAAATGAACTATCCTCTTTACTATCCTACTGACTTGATGCAGGATAGGGAAAGTTTAGTTCAGCGACTGGTTAGAGCAATTAAGTACAACGAGATAAATGCATACGATCCCATTGATGATGAGTTTACCACACGCTTATCGTACGAACAAGTTATAAAAAACCTTGGTGCTGAAGACAAGGAACAAACTCAACTTGATGAAAATGGGCAGGAGGTAAAAGTTACTGTAAAGGGACAGATACGCTGGGGCGATGTAAAAGAGCTTATGGTGAAGGAAGACTGGTTCTTTGACAAGCAGCGTTCAGTGATGGAGGTTCGTATAATTGGTATTTGCCCGATCCTTCACCGAATGGATTTCCGCAAAACAGGAGGTGATGAGGAGCAAGAAGGAACTCTAAGCAGAATTCAAACGTTTTGGGTTTATTTCCCCGAAGCACGAAAAGTCCTCGCCAATACTGATGCCTATAATAACTTTAACGATGCTCAAAGAATCACCTACGATGATCTTTTCTGGAAACGCAATTTTGACTCATACATCATTAGAGAGTCTAACGTATGGGATAATCGCGCGATCTACGAGTACACTTTTACTGGTTTGGGAACATTGCTTGAGTCGGAAAGAATAAAAACAGAACTCTTCAACTTTGAGCACGATTTGTGGGAATACTAGTATAAATACCTTTACTATAAAGGCCGTCGATTGTCGACGGCCTTTTTTTCGGGCAAAACCAGAAAAGGGCTAGGCAAAATCTTTATTGTTCATCAAAACATCATTCACAAAGTTCTTTATTTGTTGTTCGTCCTGCTTTTTGCAAATCAGTAAAACATCGGCGGTGTCAACCACAATATAATCATCTAACCCTTGTATTACAGCGAGTTTATTCCTGGGTATGTTGAAAATGGAGTTACTGGTTTGGTAAAGCATTAGTTGCTGAGCGATGGCTGCATTGCCATTTTGATCGTGTGGCAGATGAGTGTAAAGCGAACCCCAGGTTCCAAGATCGGACCAGCCAAATTCCGAGCAGAAAACGTAAACGTTGTCGGCTTTTTCCATTACCCCATAGTCAATGGATATATTTCTGCATTCGGGATATGCCGTTGCAATAGAGCTGGCCTCGTTATCGGTTCCGTAAACCGATGACAGTTCCTTGAAAATACTGCTAACCTCGGGCAAGTGGCTCTCGAGGGCTGCAGTGATTGAATCTATACTCCAAATAAATAAACCGGAGTTCCAGAAAAACTCTCCACTTTCCACAAATTTTTGGGCTAGTTCAAGGTTTGGCTTTTCAGTAAATGTTTTAACCTTGTAAAGTGAAGGAACTTCCTTAACCGGTTTCCCAATCTGGATATACCCGTAACCTGTTTCGGGTCGGCTTGGTTGAATGCCCAGTGTAATAAGCGCATTGCTGTTCCAAGCGAATTCGGCGGCTTTAAGGACAGTATCAACAAAAACGTCTTCGTTTAAAATAAGGTGATCGCTTGGAGCTACTATGGCTACTGCATTTGGATTCTGCTGTTTTATTTTGTAAGTGGCGTAAGCAATACATGGTGCGGTATTTCTTCTGAGAGGTTCAAGAAGAACTTGGTTAGGGGAGAGATTTGGTATTTGTTCATGGACCAAATCGTTGTATGCATTACTGGTTACTATCAGTATGTTCTCACGGGGACAAATACGGCTCATCCTATCGAAGGTTTGCTGTAGTAACGATTTTCCTGTTCCCAGTATATCGATGAACTGTTTTGGTTTATCGGTACGACTAAGTGGCCAAAAACGGCTGCCAATGCCCCCGGCCATGATGATACAGTATAGATTTTTGCTTTCAATCATTGTTTTTCCATTTTAAATTGCAAAAGTAGTTCAATTTTTTGGGTCAAAAAAGGCGCTCAACTATACATCTTCATTTTATAAAATGCCATTACGTTGACTTTTTGCAAGTAAGCGAACAGATTCTTTTTACTTTCATGAATTAGCCTTCATGCTTTAACCGGATAACAAAGAATATCATTTGTTGGGCAAAGAATTTTGGTGGATTAGATTCTTCTGCTGGGTTCAGCATTAAAAGGGAAGGCGTTAGGTATCAAAAGGTGGCTAAATAGGAAGAATAGGTTTCGATAAATCAGCGAGGACTAATGATTCTTAGCTCAAATATTCAACTCAAAATGCTACTTTTATCTCGATATACCATTAACTTTGTTTTTAATTATCCGCAATAAATAAAATAGATATGAAATTGCTCAGTGCAATTGATATGTTTGGGGAATACATACTGCTACTGAAAAAAGTATTCTCTAAACCTGAAAAGCGACGGGTTTACTACCAGCAAACCATAAAGGAGATAGATAAACTTGGTTTACAGTCGATTGGCATTGTTACCATTATATCGGTTTTTATGGGTGCTGTAATCACCCTACAAACCGCTTATAACATGGAAAATCCATTTATTCCAAATTACCTTATAGGTCTTGGCACCCGCGATAGCATGCTGCTTGAGTTCTCATCAACAATTATTGGGTTGATTCTAGCCGGGAAGGTTGGCTCTAACATTGCCTCTGAGATTGGGACAATGAAGGTTACCGAACAGATTGATGCCCTTGAGATAATGGGCATTAACTCTGCAAGTTTTCTTATACTTCCCAAAATTATTGCTACCGTTCTGTTTAATCCATTCCTTACGGTTTTAAGTATGATTGTGGGTATAGTTGGAGGATGGTTGGTGGGTGTTTTTACCGGTGTGGTATCAACCCAGGAGTATATCGATGGGGTGCAGTATGCGTTTATACCATTTTACATTACCTATGCACTGATAAAAACAGTAGTATTTGCATTTCTGATAACCACTATATCGGCTTTTTACGGCTACAGGGTTCAGGGCGGTTCACTTGAGGTGGGTAGGGCAAGTACCCAGGCCGTGGTAATGAGTAGTATCTTTATTCTTCTGTTCAATCTTATCCTAACTCAACTTTTACTCTCGTGATAACCGTAAAAAATGTATATAAATCGTTCGATGGGCGTTTGGTATTAGAGGATATTAACGCCACCTTTGAGAAGGGGAAAACCAACCTGATTATTGGCCAGAGTGGCTCAGGGAAAACGGTTTTGCTGAAGTGTATTGTTGGCCTACACGATGTGGATTCGGGTGCTATTTACTATAACGATATCCGATTCGATAATCTTAATTTTAACGATAAAAAGAAAATTCGGCAAAAAATTGGTATGCTTTTCCAGGGTTCAGCCCTTTTCGATTCTGCCACGGTTGAGGAAAACGTTATGTTTCCCCTTGACATGTTTACCAGCATGACTTACGAGGAGAAGCTCGAGAGGGTAAACTTTTGCCTAAAACGTGTTAATATTATCAATTCAAATCATCTTTACCCAGCCGAGATTAGCGGTGGAATGAAGAAGCGAGTTGCTATTGCTCGTGCAATTGCTCTTAACCCTGAATTTCTTTTTTGCGACGAGCCTAACTCGGGATTAGATCCCAAAACCGCCGTGGTTATCGACCAGCTTATAAAGGAAATCACGGAGGAGTTTAACATTACCACCATTATCAATACCCACGATATGAACTCGGTAATGGGTATTGGCGATAAGGTAATTTTTATTCATAATGGTAAAAAGTGGTGGGAGGGCACCAAGGATAACATTCTTGATAGCGATAATAAGGAACTAAACGATTTTGTCTTTTCCACTGAGCTAACCCGAAAAATCAAGGGGCTATAGATTTTAACCGTGCATCTTTATCCAACGTAACTTATCGGGGTCAACAATTTCAATGGTAGTTCCCTCGATACGAATAATATTATCGCGGCGGAATTCCGAGAGTATTCGAACCACGTTCTCAACTCGCATATCAATTAGCTCAGCAATTTCGCGACGCGAAATAGGGAGATTGAACTTAGGTGATTTGTAAACCTCGTTGGCAAAGTAGCATATAATAAAGGCCACACGGCCTCGCAGTTGGCGTAATTCAAGATCGAGCCGGGTACCCATCATCAAGTCCGATACCTGTGATATTTTTTCCAGAAGCGTTTTGGCAAAATCGCCATTGGTACTAATTAGGTTCATCACAAGGTTGTAGTCAACGCAGCAGTACTCGCAATCTTCAATGGCTATTATATTATACTGGTAGTTTTTTGACGAAAAAATACTAAGTAAGCCCACAAAATCGTTTGGAGTGGCAATACCTATGATTTGCTCACGTCCATCGGGGTTTACACGGGTAAGCTTTGCTAGCCCTACACGCAAGAAAATGAACCCTTTTATCGGGCTATCCTGCTTGGCTATGGTTTCGCCTTTCCTGGCAAAGTTGAAGGTTTTATTAGCAGTTAGCTGATCGAGTTGCTCATCGCTCAACTTTGAGAAAACCGATGAACGGAACCCACATTCAGCGCAAACATTGCCTGGGCAAATGTTTTTATTCATATCTATATATATTGATATATAACAGGATTGATTTTTATCAACAGCTATAAAGCTATAACTTTTGTTTTTAATAACGTACTTTGAATTGATAATTTTTTAACAATCACGTAAACATAAAGCATAAATATATGAAGAAGATTGTGATTTTAGGAGCTGGGACAGGCGGAACCATAATGGCAAACAAGCTCCGCAAGGTTTTGGAACGCGATGAGTGGAGTATCACTGTGGTTGATAAGGAACCCAACCACTACTACCAACCCGGTTTTTTGTTTATTCCTTTTGGCATTTACAACAAGCACGATGTGGTTAAACCTAAGGCAAGTTTTATTCCGGCGGGCGTAAAATTTATAATTAACGAGATTGACCGGGTGGAACCCGATAAAAACACTGTTTACCTAACTAATGGTCAAATACTTGAATACGACTTTTTAATAGTAGCAACCGGAACACACATTAAGCCAGCCGAAACTCCAGGCTTGGTTGGTAGGGAATGGCGTAAGAGTATTTTTGATTTTTACACCCACGAGGGAGCCGTTGCCCTGCAAACCTTTTTGAAAACATGGGAAGGTGGCGATATGGTTATAAACATTGCTGAATTGCCCTTCAAATGCCCGGTTGCACCACTTGAGTTTGCTTTCCTTGCCGATGAATTCTTTGTTAAAAAAGGCATTCGCGATAAGGTAAATATCTACTATACTACACCTCTCTCAGGTGCATTTACCAAGCCAAAGTCTTCAAAAATGCTTGGTGAGCTTTTGCAGGAAAAGAATATTCATATTATTCCCGATTTTTACCTTGAACGGGTTGATGATGAAAACAAAAAGATCATCTCATACGATGGCCGCGAGGTTAAGTTCGACTTGCTTACCATTATCCCCGTTAACATGGGTGCCGATTGGGTAGCCCGCAGCGGTATGGGTGATGATATGAACTACATTGCAACCGACAAGTACACCCTGCGTTCCGAGAAATGGGAAAACATCTTTGTACTTGGCGATGCAAGCAATATCCCTACATCAAAAGCTGGATCGGTGGTTCACTTTGCTTCGGATGTTCTGTTTGACAACCTTATTGCAGCCATCGAGGGTCGTCCGTTGATTGCAAAGTTCGATGGACACTCAAACTGCTACATCGAAACTGGTTTTGGCAAGGGCTCGCTTATCGACTTTAACTACGAAACCGAACCGCTCCCCGGAACCTATCCATTGCCCGGCATTGGCCCGTTTGGCTTACTCAAGAATACCCGAATAAATCACTACGGAAAGGTAATGTTCCGTTGGATTTACTGGCATTTGCTGCTAAAGGGTAAAGAGCTCCCGCTGGAATCGCAAATGACTATGGCTGGTAAGGAACTTTAAAAAACTGGTAAGCCATGGAAAATAATTTGCAACAACAAATTGATGAACTCAACCGAAAAATGGACCTTGTACTGGAGTTGCTGGCCAAGCAGCAGCAGCGCAGCGAGGTGGTAGAGGACTTGGTTGAGGATTTGAACATTGTGGTTAAGGATGCATTCCAAACCGCTGTGGATGAGCTGGCTGTTCAAAATATAAAAATTGATGGTGAAGATGTGCGCTACCTGGTTTTCAAGTTGCTGCGGAACGTGAAAACGTTTGGCGAACTAATGGATATGATGGAAAGCCTTATGGATTTCATTCACGATATTGGCCCAGTAGTTCACGATGCCGGTATTGCCTTTACAAAGGCGCTGGATGACCTAGACAAGAAGGGATACTTCGACTACTTTAGGCAGTTAGGACTACTCGCTGCCGATTTCAAAGAGCATGTTACCGAGGAGGACATTATTCGCCTCCGTGAGAGCATGCCCGCCATTGGCTTAATGCTGCGCAGCTTAACTCAACCCAAGGTAATGAATGCATTGGCCGAGATAACACAAACCCTTTCGGCTATGGAAATGGACGAAAAAATTGACAATAAATCGTTGATTGGCCTTGCCCGTCAACTAAGCAAACCCGAGGTTCGCCGCACTCTATCGTTTACACTCCGAGTTATGG
>Ga0207433_10012772_pt1 | contig 12489 bp, 7 predicted proteins | sample YelNatPaOPGAMG01_FD_187559 | JGI IMG/M metagenome (GOLD analysis project Ga0207433, IMG submission 187559) | Hot spring thermophilic microbial communities from Obsidian Pool, Yellowstone National Park, USA - OP-RAMG-01 (SPAdes) (version 3) | ecosystem: Environmental > Aquatic > Thermal springs >...
CTTCTTCCAGCGCGCGGGCGAACTCCTGGCGCAGACGATCATCTTGAAACGGTTTGATCGTCTTCAAGTAGCGGATGTAGGACTCGCGAATACGACGGGTGGTGTGAATGGGGTGGAGGGGCATGGGAAACTCCGAGTAGAAAAGATGAAGGATGAATTATGAGGGGCGGGTATCGAAAATATCCGAAGGAGGGGCAGAGCGGTACAACGGCGAATTGGACAACGAGGCTGTAGCAGGGATGAAGGACATTCTGCTAGTTTTGGCGCATCTTGCCTGATGGTTGTTCCAAATCATCTGAAAATCTTTTCCTCCTGGGGCGGCAAAGCGTTGGCAGCCGCAATGGTTCGCCCCTTTGCGCTCGAGCAGTGTCATTTTGCCTTCCATCAGGTTGATTTCCACTTTCTGACCCGGCCAGTGGAGCAACTCAACCAGCAGGGTGGGCTGCTCTTCTCCCCGCAGAAATAAGTCGGCGCGGGAGGCGCCCCGAATTTCCAGAATCTTGCCCCAACCAGCATCGAAGAGGACGAAGTAGCCGGTTTTCACCACCCATTCGGGCAAATCCAGATGGCGGCTGAGCGCTAACAGGAGACGCCTGCGCAACGGGGAAGCAGGCGCGTCTTTGAGCAATTGACAGACAGACTCAGGAAACTGCGCCAGGATTTGAGCGACATCGGATTCGGAAAAGCGGCCTTGCTCCAGCGCTTCCCAAAACGCCTGACGGGCATCCTCGCTTTGCGCTTTGAAGAGAAAATGCAGCGTGCGGACGATGACCTGCGGCTCGCGCGCCAGGCGCAGAACGCGGCGCGCACTTTCGGGGTTGATAGTGCGGGCCGAGGTGATATTTTCCAAGTATTTTCGAATGAAATCAGCAGGATGTCTTTCTTCCTCCAACCGCTTCAAGGTTTCTTCGTGGAAGAGATGCATCAGAAAAGCAGGTTGATTTTCCACGCAATCATACTGTCCCAGCCAGCGCGCCAGGGCCTCCAGATGGATCAGGCTGGCATCGCGCCAGTGATCGAGGAGCCACTCAATCTCTTTTTGCTTTTGTTCGGACTGCTTCTGATGATGGTAAATGCACAATTTCTCGAAGTGCAGAGCAAATGCCCTGCCAGGTGTGGCGGTTTTAAGTTGCTGACCAATCTGGTGCAGACGCTCTTCGGGCTGGCACATTGAAATCTCGATAGATTGGGATGGAGGAAAATCGGGCGCAGGATTCTTCTCATAGGGCGCAACGGCCACAAAATGTGCGCAATACGCTGAGGGGGGCAAGCCGAATTCATCGGGAATGTCGTACATCCACCAGCCCTCCGGGGCGCTGTCACTGGGAGGGGCGTCGTTTGGTAGGGGAATCTCTAAAGGGTCGGACCAGGGCTGCCAGAGCGACCAAAGGCGGAGGCGGCGGTGACGCAGCGGGTGCGGTTCGTACCAGTGCAGGCGCCAGTTGCCTTCGGGCATCAGTTCAAAACGGCAGATACGAATGTCGAGCTCGCGCGAGAAGCTCAGGACAGTCAGAAAAACATCCAGATTTCTGGAGACATCCAGCAATTCCAGGCGAAACTCGAAGACTGACTCTTCAGCGTGATAACGCAGCGTATCGAAAAAGGCAGAAAGGTCGAATTCCGCCCAGCGCGCCGCCAGCGAGCGGCTTTCGGAGGTTTGCAGGGGCTTTCCCTGTCCCGCTGCGACGAGATGCAATGCAGTCAGCGGCTTCTCGCTCCCCATCACTGGCAGTTCCACCCGCAGGCGCGGACGAGAGCGCACCAGGTTGGCCAGAAGCAGTTCGGGAAGAGGACGGGTGAGCGGCTGGTGCTGCCATTCGAGCGCCGCGCCAGGCTGAAGCAGGAGCGCCCAGCGCAGGCGGGGAACGGTCACCCGCAGGGGGATGCGAATCGCCTCCGGCGTGTTGGGGATTTCCAGGCGCAAATCGGCCTGCGCCACTGCGGCTGGAACAGTGACCTGTCCGCCCTGCCCGATTTCGATGTCCGCCGTCTCCGCATACAGGCGCGTCGACGGGGGCAAGCGAACGTGAAAGTAAACCGCTTGCGCGCCGCTCTTTTCGTTGGGGAGGTAATAGGGCTGTAAGCCCTCTATGCCCAGCCCGGCGCAGACGCGAAAGGGCAATTCCACCGCGGCCCGGCCGCGATAACTACAGGTGAGATGGTAGGTGCCAAACGGGGCGTCTCCCAGCCAGGGAGCCAGGGAGATGAGCGCGCAGGATTCTTCCGGCAGGATTTTCCCAGGCAGGTCAGCGGCAGCACCTTCCCATCTTCCGTCGGGGCGGGCGGCATAGCGCGATTCGAGCGTGAGTTTCCAGCCTTGTAGTTCGGGTAACGGGTTTTTTACGTCGCGCAGGGGCAGGCGCAGTTGGGGGAGCACGGAATAAAGCGGCTTTTCCTCCACCGGCGTCACCTGCGGCAGCAAATCGCTGGCGGTCAGCGCCGCTTCGAGCGAGGCAGAAACGGCTACCGGCGGACACAGGTCTTTGCCATCTTGCAGCAGGCGCACCAGGCGCACCTTTTCCAAATCCCAGGCGCCCGCCTGCCAGTCCTGCCAGGGCGGAGAGAAGGGGTGCAAGGATTCCACCTGGCGCGCCTCGCCTTCGAAGTGCAATTCTGCCCCGGCAGGAAATAACAGCCACAGGACTCCGGCAGGCAGCGCCGGGGAGAGACGACGCAACGCGTAATCGGAATAGCCAAAAGCCAGCAGCGGCGGGTCACCTGGCCTGGGGAGCAGGCGCAGAGAGTAAGACACCAGCGCTTCCTCCTGTTCCTCAGGGAACAAACCCACCTGCACGTTTGCGAGAGGGTCTTCTAAAATCCATTCGATTTCGTCTATCGCCCAATCCGCTCCGCGGCGTTGGGCGCACAAACCGGTTTTTTTGGCGTAGATTTGTTCACTGTCGTAGAGACGCCCCTCGTAATGGCTCTCGGCCTGTTCCAGGCTGAGCGGTTGGGGCGGCATGAGAATGCGAAAAGCAGGTGTGTAGGGGTCAAAAAGCAGGCGCGGACGGCGGCGGCGCATCGCCGGTTCGGCAATCTGTTCGCGGAAGGTTTCAAAAGATTGCAGGACGTAGGGACGCAGGCCGAGTTCTGAGGCATCTGGTAGAGGTTTTCCCTCTGCCGCAATGCGCGCCATCTGGCGGCATTTGCTGAAAAAACGCTGAGCCGGTGGTCCACCGTGTTGAAAGAAATGCCGCACCACGTCATCCACGAAGAGTTCGGCGGTATAGTGCGCCAGTAACGCATTCAATGCCGATTCGTCGTCCATCCCATCGTAAGGGGCTTTCTCCACCGAAGGGAGCAGAATGTACCGAAAGAAATCGGGCAGGGAGAACGCCGGAATGCCGCCATGCAGACGGATGGGGGTGACGTATTCCAGACCGGAAACGCCCTCGAAGCGCCGCAGGTTGGGGTGTTCCTCGATGATTTCGAGGAAGGTTTGCCCCCAGTGATGGGCGGGGTGGAATAGAGGTCCCGCACTTTCTAACCCAATGACGTTTGCGACTTTCTCCCAAAAGCCGCGCTCGTCATTGAAGGCGGCTTTGAACGCCAGGTAGGTAACGAAGGTGGCGGGATAGTCCGCGCGCAGGCGGCGGGTGGCTTCGGTGAGACCGTGCCGCCGGACAAAGTCGCCCAGGGCGCGCTCCAGATCGGCATGCTGGGGCTGTTCCAGCGGAATTTCGCCGAGCAGTTTCACCTGGTCGAGGAAGGGGCGCAGGAAGGTTTCCCAGTCTTGAAGGTGCATGGTGATTTCCACTCCCAAAACGATTTAGCCCCATAAAGCGGGAATCAACGTTTGAAGGTCAGTCAGAACCTGGTCAACCAAGACAGGCTGCATGAGGAAGGGGACGAGTTGCGTCTGCCATTCGCGGCGGGCAACGGTCAGCAAGTCAGCAGCCAGAAAATCCTGGGGAGAGGAGAAATCTACGGCGCGCAGGGCGCATTTTTGCCGCGTCAGGGCAGGGATGTCTTCGCCCGCTAAATTCTCGCGCCGCAAGATAGACCACAGGTCGTAATAATCGCGGCACACCCGGCTGGCTCCCCAGCCGCGCGCTTGCAGACGCAGACGGCTTTGCAGGAGGGCGCGCGATTTTTCGGCTACGATTTCGGCCAGAGCATACACCCGAAGCGTGGCGTGCAAATCTTCTTCGAAGCCATGCAAAAGGGGACGCTGCGCTGGCGGCAGCAAAACCGGTTCATCTAATGTGATTTCGACCTTCAAGCGGCAGAGAGATTGCCGCTGACCGGGAAATTGCACGCGCACCACCCAGGCAGCCTGCCCGCCCGGGTGCTGTTCCCGCAAGAGGAGCGGCTCGCACGTGACGGCAAAGGGGCCGCGCTCATTCAGCCGCTCTGCCATTTGTGCAATCGCGGCGTCCATCGCCTGAGGCAGGTCGGTCAGCGGCGCAGTATGAAGGGTGGAGTAATCGAGGTCTTCAGAGAAGCGGTAATCGGCGTAGTAGGCCTTTTTGAGTGCGGTTCCGCCCTTCAGGACAATGGCATGGAAGGCGGGAATTTCGGAGAGAGCCACCAGCAGGTAAGTGAGCTCATAATCCTTTTCCAGGATGTCGAGACGAATACCCTGCTGGCGGGCTTTAGCGCGCAAAAGTTGACGGATTTCAGCCATGAGACAAATTCTCCACGATGTGCCAGCGCGGAGAGCGCGTGCCGCGGCGTTCTCCCTGCGGGTCGAGCGGATACCAGGCGGTGACGGGATACTCCCGCAGCGGTGAGAAGACCTCCTCGGGAGCACCTATCCGCTCCAGGCTCCAGCCAAGACGCTTGATGAGCGCGCCCACGTCGTAGCGCAGCGCATACTGCACCAGCCGCGTCAGATCAAGGCGCGCCAGATTCTCCTCCAGAAGTTCCAGCGCCGCGGCCACCCCGCCGAAGACTTTCGGGCGGGCAAACAGGTCGAGGGCGGTGCGTTCAGGGTCGGTGATGGCGACCTGATGCCAGGAATCTACCCATATCTTCTGATGCCCAAAGAAGCGCTTCTCCTGAACGCGGAAGAACTCGATTTCCACGTTCAGCGCCCGCCAGACGGCTTGTTGACGGGGACGGAACGCCTGACCGCGCCGCATTTCCGGCGTGATGACCGCCGCCGTTGTGGTCGCCTGCACCATCTCCGGCAGTTGGGCGGTGAAGCCGTGATGCGCCAGCGCCGACCAGTGGCTGATGGCGACCGGCTGAAGCAGGGCGGCGGCAATGGCAAAGGGATGAATCTCGCCCGCATAGAGCGGCGATTGCACGGCATAGACCCCGCGCTTGAGAATGGCAATCTGTCCCGAAGCGTTCAGCAGGCTGAGCAGTTTGGAGAGATGCCCGCTCGAAAGTCCCTGCCGCGCTGCCAGCGGCTGGAGCGCCTGACGGGTGAAGAGCGGTCCCAGTTCCTGGACGGCAGCACTCAGCAGGCGCAGTCCTTGTGAGTTGGCATAAGAAGAAGCACTCATAAGATATATTGTACTGCGATAATTACCGTTTTAGTAATTTTCGCAGTAAGAGTTATTGTTCTGCTTCCAACCTTTTCGCCGCTTCCTGCCCGGCCAGTTTGACGCCCTTAAGCAAATAGGGCAGGGACGGGGCGAGGAATTGCACGATTGGGGAGGGGATTTTGGGATCCATAGGGTTCTCCCGTCTCGTGGGATTAATCCATTGGTACTCACCCGTCGAACACCTCGGGGGCGGAGCGAATCTGCTCATTTAGCGGGCGGTCGTAGCGGATGACCAAGACGCGGTAGCCGCGTTCGTGCAACTCGCGACGCAGGGTTTCGTCGGCTCGGCGCTGTTCGAGGGTGTCGTGAATGCTGCCATCGCAGAAGACCAGAACGTTGGGAGCATAGAAAAAGTCGGCCACACAGCGCGGTTCGGGGATTTCGCGCTGGGCATCATCCGGCAGGCGGTAGCCGCCTTCGGCCAGTGCCTGGAGGAAGCGGCGCTCTAACTCGGAGCGGGAATCGGTGAGGGAGCGCAACCAGGCCAGATGTTCAGAATAGGCGCGCCTGCCAACGCGCGGCAATGTTCGGGTGCGCGTCAGGTTGAGCAACAGGTCGCGAATGCGGCGGCGGTCGAGGTAGAACGATTCCAGTTGATTGCTGTAACTGAGCAGGCACTCGTAGCAGGCAGCGATGCAATCAGGTTTCTGGTCGGCACCAGTGATGGGCTCAAAATGGAGCCGCGCCAGAGCTTCGGCGGCGACGTTTGCCAGGGCGTTGGGTTCTTCAAGTATCCGGCGCAGAACGCCGCTGCCGCCCTCGGAGGTTTCGTAGAGCAGAATGGCGCGCTGCGCCTCGCGGCCAATCATCTCGGCGGCAAGTTCGTCCTCTTCCAGTTGGAAATAGCTCTCCAGGCCGCGCTGCAAGGCAACGCGCAGCGAGGTCTCCAACGTGCGGTCACTAAACAGGGAGGGGTCTACCGGGCTGAGAAGCAGCAGGTTTTGGGTGTTTTGCACAGCCAGGTGAACCGTCTCCAGACGGGAAGGGTGGCGCGGGGCAGTCGGGGTGGATTCAGAACCCGCCCTTTCTTTTTCCGGATCGTTGAGGATTTCGCCGCTGTCAAAATCCACCACGAAGCCGGGCGTGCGAGCCATGCGCCAGCCGTGATTGACGCGCATCAGCGTGGCGGCAGGGGCGTAGGTGAGGTGGAGGAGAGGGGATAGGGAAGAGGAGAAGGCGTCGGCGAAGAGGGTGGTAGATGAGGAGAGGGGGAGAGCGGGAGAGGGGGCGAATTGGTAGAAGGTTTCGATGAGGTAGCCACGGCGGCGGCGTTCTTCTTCTTCGGAGGTGATGCGCTCACGGCGGCGCAGACGAACATTGGGCATCTCCAGCAAGGAAAGCATCAGGCTGTTTTCGCCGTCGAAGCGGGTGTTGCAGACCGGGCAGAGATCGAAGTGAGCGTCACAGAAGGCGCCACAGGTCAGGCACAGGCGCTGCTGGCGGCGGCGTTCGTCCAGGCCGCCGGGCGGGAATTGGAAAGCGACCACTTGCCATTTCGCGCCTTCGTGATAGACGATGTTTCCAGGGGCAAACTCGCGCAGCGCCAAAAAGCGCGGCCGCGTGATAAATTCCCCATCCTTGCGCGGCACCCAGGCGCGCACCGGGAGTGCCGGGAAGTTATAGCCGGGCAAAAAGCCTTCGCTCGCCAGGTAGCGATAGGGGTAGAAGTCGCTTTCCTCGCGAGCAACACCTACCTGAAGCAGAAGGTTCAATTGATGACGGGCTTCATCCTGTTTAGCCTGAGCCTGCTTCTGATCTTCCTTTGTACGAGCCCGGTCCTCTTCGGCTCGCGCGGCATCGCGTTGCCGTGTGGCGGCGCGGTAGAGTTCGCGCCAGCGGTCGAAGGCGCGGCCGAAAGCCTGGGGCGCTTCGGCAAAAACGGACTCCAACCAGGCTTCGCTGAACCAGCCGCTGGCGCGCAAGATGCCCTGGTCGGCGCGGAGCATCCGCAATGCCCGTTCGCGCAAGGTCTGGCGGTGCGCTTCGCTGAGTTGAATGGCGGCAGCGGCATGTTCCCGCAGCGGCAGAGACTCTTGTTCTGTATCAATCACCTGCTCGATGGAATCGCCCAGAGGCAGGCGCACTTCAGCCAGCCAGAGGGCGTGCAGGTGGGCGCGCAGCAGGCTTTCGCTGCTCAAATCCAGGCGCGGCGGACGCACACTGCCTGCCACCATCTCCTCGCGGTGGCGGAAGAAGTACTGGTCGTGCGGGTTGAGCGCCCCGGCGTAGGTGAAGATGAGACCCGCCTGCCCTTGGCGACCGGCGCGGCCGCTGCGCTGGGCGTAATTGGCTGGGGTGGGCGGCACGTTGCGCAGATGAACCAGGTCGAGGTCGGCGATGTCGATGCCCAGTTCCATAGTCGGCGAGCAGACCAGGTAAGGCAGGCGGCGGCCAAATTCCTGTTCTTTGGTTTTGTCACTTGCCTCCCAGCGGAAGCGGCGCTCGCGGCGTTCGCGTTCGCCTGCGGCCACCACCTGAGCGGTATGCTCACGGGCTTCCAGTTGAGCCAGTTCAGCGGCGGCATCCTGGTAGAAGCGCTGGAAGAAGCGGTTGACCGGCGGGCGCGTCCCCTCTTCGGCGAGAGCGGCGGCGCGGCGGGTGTAGAGGGGGTCGAAGGGCGGCGGATTACCATCGCCCGCTGACCAGATCAGGCAGGCAGCATCCAGTTGGTAGCGCTGATGGTCTTCCACGGCAGGCAGGCGCACCAGCAGACCATGCTGGATCAACCGCTCCAGCAGAGTCTGCAGGACGGAGCGATATTCGGCGATATCCAGCCCCAGCGTGCGGCGCAGGTAACGCCCCAGGGCGCTGCGTTCACCCAGGCTGAAGCCCTCCACGGGGCGGGGCGATCCGCCGCGCAATAGGAAGGTGTTGGCGGTGCGCAGATCGCCGCCGTTTGGGTCGAGACCCCAAAATTCGTTCAGGTGTTGCTCGCAGCGGCGACGGAGTTGCTGTTGGTCTTGCTCCTCCAGAAAACGCGCTCGAATCGCCAATTTGCGGCGGAAATAGTCGAGCAGGGCGCATAGGATGACCAGCCGTTCCGCGGGCGTTTTCGCCTTCAGGGCAGGATGAAACTCCCAGGCGGAATCGTCCTGCGCCAGGTTCTCCAGGCCGCGATAGCCAATGTGCAGCAGACCGAGGTCTTCCAGGTTGGGCTGGATGACGCGCCAGCCACGGCGCAGGTCTTCATAGAGACGGTATTCGGTCAGATCAGTGAAGGTCTGCCAGACTCCTGCGGCGGCAGGAGTGTCGGGCGCTAGATCAGCGTTGGCGGCGATGTCACCCAAGGTCAGCCCGCTACGCCGGACGACGGCGGCAGCCACGGTGTCGAAGGTCAGGTCGCCTTCCCGTAAGGCGGAGACGAGCGCCGAACGCAGCACAGCCAGGTGAATAAGGTCGTTGAAGTGGCCGGCCTGGAGCGAGGCGTCCTGGCGGTTGTCGGTGAAGGTGAGCAGTTTATCGCGCGCCGCGCTGCTGCGGGCAGCGTGACGCAGCAAGGAGGTCGCCAGGATGGTGGTGGCGCTGGAGCGCGCCTCGCTGGAGAGAGAAGCCAATTTGCTGAATTCGCGTTCGCGGGCGGTGTAAAACTCGCCGCAGTTGAGGCAGAGCGAGAAGGGCTGCGGCTGGAACCACATCTTGAGCGCACCTTCCTGCGGCAAAGTGAAGAAAGCGCCATCAGGTCGCACCCAGACGGGGCGCGGGATGCGCTCGCGGTAGGTGGTTTTGATGCGCCCATTGACTTCACGCCATTCGTCGGGGAGAAGATCTTCGCTCCAGTCGTTTTCGGGTGGGGCGGGCATCAGGTAGCCGGCTTGCCTACCTTCTTCGTCGGTTTCGAACTCGCCCAGCGGATGAGGGAAGAAGCGCTCCTCGTCTCTCAAAACGTGGTAATACTCCTGCCCGCATTGACGGCAGAACTTGAGGGGGATGAAGATTCGCCCTTCGCGGCCCTGCACCTGACCTTCGAGGGAAAACTCGCGTTCGGCGGGACTTTCGAGCGTGGCGTAGAGCGCCCGCCCCTGACCAATGAACTGGTGTAGTTTGAAGGCAAAGACGCGGCCGCCCTCTTTGCGTTCGAGTTGAGCGCCGAGCGCCAGCCAATGACGCAGAGCCCCTTCGCAGGTTTGCGGGTCGAGGCCGTTTTCTTCAGCCAGTTTGCGGGCGGCATCAGGCAGGTTTTGCGGCGGGCGGCGTTTGTAGGCGCCATTTTCTTCGGATTCAATACCAAAGGTATGTTCGATCCAGCGGGTGAGGGGGTGAGATGAAAAAGAAGAGAGTGATAAGGAGGAGGGGAGAGAGGAGAGGGCGGAGCGGAGTTCTTCAGGGGTGGGGAGACCGCCTGCGCTGAAGGGGACGAGGGTCTCTTCGATGACATCCGCTTCGCGGAAGGGGTGACCGAACAGGCGGCTGGCGAAGTCGGCTACAGCCCGACGGCGCTCGGCGGCGGCGACGGTGGGCGAGGCGACCATAGTAGCCGAGGTGCCGATGTGGATGATATCCGGCGCGGCGGCGCGTTCTTTGAGGCGGCGGATGAGCATGGCCACATCAGCGCCCTGCCGCCCACGGTAGGTGTGCAGTTCATCGAAGATCAGGAAATGCAGCCCATCCCCTTGCGGATTGAGGAAACGCTGGTCTTCGGGGCGGACAAGCATCAGTTCAGCCATCATGTAGTTGGTCAACAAGATGTGCGGCGGATGCTGCCGCATGGACTGGCGGTCGTCCTGACTGGTTTCGCCGGTGTAGCGTGCAAAGGTGACCGGGAAGGCGCGCCCAGAGCGTTCCTCGTAGGCTTTCTTGAGCGCTTGCAGCGTCTGGAGTTGCGAGTTGACCAGGGCGTTCATCGGATAGACGATGATCGCCACGGTGCGTTCACCGACGGCTTGCCGCAGGATGAAATCCACGATGGGCAGAAAGTAGGTCAGGCTTTTGCCGGAGCCGGTGCCGCTGGTGACGACGTAACTTTCCCCGGCGCGGGCTTTTTTAATCGCCTGCTCCTGATGACGGTAGAGGGTGTAGGGATCGCCCTGCGGGGTGCGGAAGATGCGCGCTGTTTCAGGATGCAGGTCGCCGCTCTCCATCAGGTCATCCACGCTGGGGCCGCGTTGGTAGGAGGGGCTGAGTTGCAAGAGAAAATCGGGCCAGAGATGGGCTTCCTCATCTAGGGCGCGCTCTACAAAGGCGCGGATGCGCTCATCGGCGATGTGAATGAAGGAACGCACGAAGTCGCGGTAATCGGATAAGACAGCGGCGTGAAGGTCGAAGATGGTCATGACGAAAATCTCCAGAAGAATGCGAAGGGTTGGCTCATTCCCACTGCCAGTGAAGTGGATTCCAAATGCCTGCGGCTTGCCCACCCAGAATGGGGTCGAGAAAGCTGCGGATGGCGTGAGAGGCTTCTTCCAGCGAGGTATATTCCAGGCCGGTTTGCATTGCCAGGCGTTGGAACGAGCGCGCCCAGGAAGCAGGCGGAGCGGGAAAATGCGGCGGCAAAGGGTGGGTATTCCGCGTAGCGAAGGTAGCCTGCAACGCCCAACGCAGGCTCTCCGTCTCCAGATTGCCCCAACGCGCCAGCAGGAGAATATCAGCCAGGTCTTTGACGCGGCTGCTTTCCCCGCCCGCGTAGGGACGGGTGAGCGCGTGCACCTTTTCGGCAATTTGTTGGGCAATGGGATAAGCCGGGATGGGCAGCGAGGAAATTTCGGCAAAAGACAGCAACGGCGGCGCGGTGAGCATCTCAACCGCTTCGGTCAACGGGTCGCCCACGCCGACGTCTACGTGAAACGACTCGAACAAGCGTCCATCCAGGCGGCTTTGAACGCCGAAGCGCAAACTGGCAGGCTGAGCGGGATGGGCGACCTCGAAAAGGAACCAATCGTCCAGGTCCAACAAGGCGGCATGGACCAGCCTTTGATGAATCTCGGCAACCGGAAGCTCCTGACGCAGGAGCAAGTCTATGTCTTGGGTGGTACGGGCGCGCTCACCGAGACGGAACTGGAGCGCCAGACCGCCTTTGAGCACCCAGGTATCTGGCTGCGCCGTGACCAGCCGCGCCAGGAAACGTTCAAAGGCCACCATCTTACGCAGGCGCGCCAGCGGCACCGCAGAAGTCAGACTTTGCTGGCGCAGGCGCTCTTCCAGGGCGCGGCGAAAGGCGGCGCTGGTTTCATACCGCATGGAGTCGCTCCAGGGTAGATAGAATTACTTTGGCAGCTTTTCCGCCGCGCTGCAGAACTTCGCGGCGCAGCGCTTCTTCACTGATCAAGCCGCGCTCCAGCGCCTGCTGAACTGCCTGGTGAATCCACTCTTCAGCCAGGCCGGAGCGAACCAAATCTATCAACGTACGCGGCAAGATGGTGACGGGCAGCCCCTGCCGCCAGGTCACTTCTTGCGGGCTGAGGCGGGCGGTGTGCAGGCGGACGCCCGTCAGACGGCGCGAGGCGGTGCGCGGCACGGTCAGGTGAATTTCGTCCGGCAACAGGTCGGTGAGACCGTAGAGCAGGAGGGCGCTCTCGTGGGAGAGGACGGCCTTTTCTCCGGCGGCGAGCCAGGCGACCACCAGGTCAGCGTGCGGCATTTCGGGGAATTGCGCCAGACGATACACGCCACGCCGCACGTGCAACAGGCTGCCGCTCTTGAGATGGTGGGAAAGCACGGCTTTGGAAATGCCTGCGGCGCGCGCCTGCCGGGCGGAGAAATATCCACCCTGGCTTTCGGCAATCGGGTAGAGGCGTGTTTGGAACATCATTGGTTCAACTTGTGTGCAAAAAGTCAACTATATTTTAACTTTCTGCACACATTATCGCCGAGAAGGGACGGCCTGTCAACCGCTTTGCGCTTTCTGTGTTGCGTTGATTTCGATTTGGTCATTTGCGTGGGGTAGTTTGTTTCGATCGTTTCCACCCTTTCCAGACCAACCAAATGAGGCACAATTATCATTATTATCAATTGCCCTGCCCCAAATTACAAAAGGTGACTATTTTTTGTAATTTCAGGC
>Ga0207433_10012773_pt1 | contig 12488 bp, 10 predicted proteins | sample YelNatPaOPGAMG01_FD_187559 | JGI IMG/M metagenome (GOLD analysis project Ga0207433, IMG submission 187559) | Hot spring thermophilic microbial communities from Obsidian Pool, Yellowstone National Park, USA - OP-RAMG-01 (SPAdes) (version 3) | ecosystem: Environmental > Aquatic > Thermal springs...
AAAAGTCAACAAGCTTGTCAAACCAGCTTGTCAAAGTCGAAAGTCAAACCGAAAAACCTGAACGCGGTCAACTGACACCAAAGCCTTTCAAGTTGCTCCACTTCTTACAGGAACTTACCGCAACCTAAAACTGTAAGCATTTGACAAGAGCAGGCCTCCCACACAGCCTTCGAGCACTCCCTAAACACGGTAAACATGGAATCGCCTTATCCGATTGAGGACTTAGTACTGTCCGCGGAAATGATAAATAACTAGTTCACTCGAATATACTTTTCTTGGAGAGGCGCTGAAACCACAGCTCTCCATGTACTTCACAACGCTCTCCACACTAACTAATGGATGTATTTCAACAATGTACTCCTCAGCCTTCCTAAGTACATCGCAAGGCGTGTGAATTAGAGCTTCCTCGCAACCTTCACAATCCATTTTAACAGCTATATTACCTGTTAACGAGTTCAATACATCGCTTAAGGTGATAGTATCACTTACTCTTTCTCCATCAGGAGATGAGCGAGAATCCGATCCTTTCACTTCAAATCTTAATACCTCTTTTCTCCAGTGAATAGCTTGAGGGTGCACCTCAGCTACATCACCGACATTGCTCCTACACAGATCGTAATACACAGGCTCAAACACTATAACCCTCTTAGCATAACCTTCAGTTATAAACCACCAGGCAGTCTCGCCCAGAAACCCGCCAATATCTACTATCACATCGTAGCTACCTTCGAGAACGTAAATCTTATCTGCAATTATCTCAGGAAGTATGATGAATAGTAGTCCGGTAGCAAGTTCCCCTGGTGCGTTAAAAACCTTGCCACGCCATACGTAAGCATCTTTACCTATTTCCACGATTTTCTCCCCGCGTAAGGCTAACCGCAGTATTACACTCGCTGTCTTGCTTTTCAGCATCTTAGCCTTTATTATGTAGAGAAGCCCCTCGTATAATCCTAGGACATGGATTATCTTTATTGCTCTTTCCATGTATTTAAAGAGTTTTCCACTCATCGTAAAGACCCCGATCTTATTCCCCTAGGTAGCGAAGTATATTAGCTAACTCCGCTACAGCCACGTTCTCCCAAGAGCCATATACCTCTAAAAACCTTAGGAGCTTAGGATTCGCTTGTAGTGAAAGGTGCTTGCTGTATTCCGTTCCAAGAGCTTCTAAGAGAGCTCTACTCATGCCCTCAATATCCCCCTTCTTTACCAGTGTGACGGAGGGGACTTCTCTATACACGTATCTCAGAGCTGGAATATCATATGCGACACATAGAAGCCCTAGTGCTATAGCTTCTAATACTGTGAGCGGGAATGCGTCTTGGTGAGATGGGTATACTAGCACCTTAGCCTCCGCTACACGTCTATACAGCTCCTCCCTGTGCTTAAAGTACCCTAAGTACTCTACGTTCTTCACTGTGTCTACGGGCTATATCCACTAGGTCGTAGCTCTCAGCTAGAGGTGCGGGTGAGACGGCTTGAACAAGCTTTAGGAAGCCCTTCTGCGCGATGCCTATGAAGAGGCTTCTCAAGTAATTGTTTAGTTGCCAACTTGCTATCCTAGTGGTTAACCTGGGTTCGCTGGGGGAGAAGAGGGTGGAATAAGTGTAGAGGGGAAGCTGTAGCATAATGCCCGCAGGTAGCTTAAAGGCTTTTACTAGGTTAGCTAGGGATGTGAAGTGCTCTATGTTCTCGTTCATCGAGTAAACGAAGAGTACTTTGTCGTAGCTTGAGTTAACGAGCTTTATAAATTTTCTTAACAATACTTCCTCCACGCTCTTAATCCTATGGGTGTAGAGGTATCCGAAACCCAGGAGCTTACCGATAACCTTAACTGAAGGCTCCCCACGCTTTAATCCCCATTTGAGAAGCGATAGCGACTCAGCGAGAGCTTCATCCATGAGGGGGGAGTCTACACCGCTTCTTCTCACGCTATCATATAGGTTTCTGATCACAGCTTTGAATGCTTCATTAACTTCCAAACCTTTAATAGCCAACTTTGTAGCAGAAACAATGCTGTTAACTGGTACGTAAATAACTGTTGAGAACCCCCTTTCTTTCAAAGCCTTTGAGAAATATGGTAGAAGCTCTGCATCTCTAATGAAGCCTCCTGCCGGGACGCTCTCAATGGGCGTTGTTATAAAGATAACGGCTTCACTCATCTCAGAACCCTGTTTATCAACTCTACCTCCTCTCTCATTATCTCATCCATTGGACGTATTCTCGGGAACCCCACTTTTAACTCCTTTCTCCTCTCCAGCTCAAGCACTTCGATCGCGGCTCCTACAAGCTTTTCAATATCTCCCTCCTTCACAAGCCATATGCCCTCGCCCTCAATATTACCATAGTATATTTCAAGTGCTGGTATACGGTAGGCAACTACAGGAGTCTCCAACATAAGTGACTCTAAAACTACAAAGGGATAGGCGTCGGCATGGCTTGGATAAAGGACTAGACGGCTCCCCGTAATCAGCTTATATAGATCTTCTCGACCCAGGAAACCAGTAAAGACAACCTTTGACCAATTTACTCTAAGGTATTTCTCTAGGAAGTGATAGACCCCCTTCTTAAAACTAGGCGATGTCGTACCAGCTACGAGGAGTTTTAGAGTAGGAAACTCTTTATGTAGGAATTTAAAAGCTATTAGCGCCTCAGCAAAACCTTTGCGGCAATCCGTAGGTCTTCCTATAAAAGCTATGTAGTCCTCACGCGGAATGTTTAATGCTCTAATCCTTCTAATGATATTCATGGCGCCACTATCTAGTGAAACACCAGGATCCATGTATACTGTGTTCCTTGGAACTTTCTGCATTTCAATTACTATTGCCTTACTTATAGCTATTACCCTGTCCAACGAATCTAGCAAGACTTCGATCTTCCTTCTATTTTCTTTTAGGAAACCTCGAATAGTATCTAAAGCCATCTTAGACCACGAATTGACAAGCAGTCTTCTATGTAGAAGACAAGCCTCTTTGATATTCCGCATTCTAGTTTTATCCCCATAGAAAGGTGTGCTCTGGAGAAATGTTATGGCCGGTGCCGAGTACAAGTTCTTTAACTCAGAGGCTAAACGCAGATAAGGTAAATCCTCGTGAAACGAGATTACAACATCCGGTTTGTAACCCCTTACTATGAAAACCTTCTTACAGAGGTTTTGCTTGCATAGCAACTCGCCAACGACGCCATACAGCCATCTCCTGCTCCTAGGAGAAATGTTCACCAGGTGCATTAAGGAAGCGGGCTTCTCATACCCAACAGGTACAATATTGTACCTTCTATAGATTGCTGCAGCGTCTTTAAATCCATCCCTTACACTCCATATGTAGGAGAGACAATCAACATATGTTTCTAGCTGCCAGCCAATCCTGTAATAATAATCTAGAGATACAAGTGCTCTAGTAGTTCCACCACCTTTTCCAAGTAAGTTCACTAATGTAAGTACTCTGGGGGACACATTATGTTTCCGTGGACTTAGATTCATAGTCCTCGCCTCCACTATTTCACAAATATGTAATTATGAGCCATAACGCAACGCGCGCTTTTAGTTTCGCTATTAGAATTATTCTTGAAACGGAGAAATCTCCATTTATGCCATGGTTCTTAAAAACTCTTTAAGCCTCTCCGCGTATTTGAACGGTGTTAAAGTCTCCTCAACGTATTTTCTTCCCTTAAGCCCTAGTTCGAACGATCTCTGTTTGTCTAGTGCTAGACTCTTGACGAGCTCCGAAAACTCCTCAATGTTATATGGAGTGACTAGAAGCCCGGCGCCTGAAGACTCTACTAGCTCTTTTGGTCCACCAAGGGAGAAAGCCACCACAGGCCTAGCCATAGATAGGGCTTCTATAACGACATACGAATAAAGTTCGCGGTAAATGGAGGGCACTACTACTACTGAGGCTTTTCTTAGAAAGGCTATCTTCTCCTCGTCGCTTACGTACCCGTGGTAAACCAGGTTTTCTGGCGGGTTTCTGAGTATAGGGTCTCTGAAGGGACCCTGACCTACTACGTGCAGCTCTACGGGTTTGATGAGCTCAGCTATCTTCGGGAGTAGGTGGACTCCTTTAGAGAAGTCTAGTCTCCCTATGAATAGGGCTATATTAGACTCCGGGGGGGTGGGTTCTAGGGCTATGAGTTGTGGGTTAGCTGGATTAGGGATATATACCACGTTGTCTAAGCCTACCTCCTTGGCTAGCCTCTCCGTGAGCTCCTTTGAGGGGACAATAACTAGGTCTGAGTTCCTGGTAAGGTTCTGCAGGCTGTACGTGAGGAAGAAACCACTAGGGACTCCAGCATACCTAGTGCCGAGAACCTTGTTCATACTCCTTATACACTTAAAACACTCGATGCTGAGAGAACTCACTTCGCAAGGTTTTATTTCAGGAAACTTTACCTTCCAGCCTGTTGGACATACAAATGCCCAGCCATGTACTGTTGTCACGAGTTTTATGCCAAGTCTCTTTTTTACAGCGATGAGGGGGTTAACGTAGCGTGGGTTGTTGATATTTGCGTGAATAACCTCAACATCCTTCTCCCTGAGTATTTCAGAGAGTTGCTTCACAGTCTTCCCATCGTGGAGAGCCCGCAGGATAGGAGTCTTGGAGCCAACAATTCTAACCACGTCCTCAAACTCTGTAGCACCTTCACCTAAGAGCACTCTAACAACGTCGAAGCCCAGTAAATCTTCATAGATGACTGAAAGGATCCCGGAGTAAACCTCTTTACCATAAACGCCTCCGCCACCTCCTAATCCGAATCCGGCATCATCTACTACAGCTACTTTCATCTATAATCACTAGCTCCACTCTAGGCTGAGAACGTTTAAGAGGTTTATCGAATACGGTAGCAACATATCTTTATCAAGGAGAGAACCTTAGCTAAGTTGACTCGACGTAAACATTCCTCTCCCATTGTTACTCGTTGATAAGGTCTTTTACACGCATGAACTCTGCTCCCAGACTCTTAAATGCCTTAATTACGGTTAACACTTTCCATAGAGGCTCGAAATGGAATACCCATACAATTAGTAATTCATTACTCCAATAATTAAGCATTCTTTTAATGATCTCGAATGTTGGTCGTGGAGACGGGTTGCATAGTCCGCAGATGGAGTATCTGTCATTCTCGGCTGCGTTAACGCTATCACACGTTTTAACAGATCTAAGATATATTGTTCTACCATACTCATAGAATTTGCTCACAGCAGAGATAACCCTTGAGGTATACAGGCCGTAAGGATATGCAAATCCTATTATATCCCTTCCCGTTACCTCCTCTAAAGTCTTTTTAGATTCCTCTATTTCAAACAAGAGCTTTTCATCGCTTACTTTCGTTAGGTCTAGATGATACGCTCCATGGGAAGCAATTTCATGCTTCATGTCACTAATCTTCTTTGCGTATTTAAGATATGTAGACCAAGGATTCTTATGGGTTACGACGTAGAATGTGGCGGGTATTGCCAATCTATGAAGCTCGTATGCTATCTTATAATGAAGTGGTAAAATCGTGTCATCGAAAGTCATTGCAACCTTTATATTTCTTCTCACTGAGAACGCCCGGGTCTTGTTTGTCTAAAGCTTTATACCACGATTTATCAAACGTAAGATCATTGAAAGGATCTTTGGAACTATGTAGTTGAGCAGTTTAATGCCCTTTGCTATTTCAATAAGCTCTAGCACTTCATCTTCTTTAATAACTATAGGTAGTATCACTATTAGAGACACTATATATACCATAAATCCGAGAAGCATCTTGTGCAAGCTATTCATCGAAGCAAGACTTATCAGCCAGGCTAATCCTCCAGGGAAAGATAATGCCCCTAATACAATAATATTACGTATACCTACGATATCCAGCCCAAGATCTTTCTGAACTATGTATAACCCGTATATTGTCGATATAAAGCCTGCTAATACACTAGCTGTTATCAACCCCACAACCCTGTATGTGGGGATTAGCAGTAGTGCTAGCGGCACGTATATAGCGTAGTTCACTAGGCTAATCTTCATAGTCTTCACAGTCTCGCCGACGCTCTTAAGGTACGACCCTATAACGTATGAGCCTAGCACAGCTGTCAGACCTGTTAGCGCTGAGAGCGATAGGTAGGCTGGTGCTAAGCTATATTGAGTACCGTAGATTATGTACGTGAGGGGCTCAGAAAAAACGACTAAACCCATCGCTATAGGTATGACTACTATCGAGGTGTATATCACGGATTTGTGAACAACTTCACGCATCTTATCCTCCCTGTTTGCTAGAAGGGGTAGTGTCGAGTATATGCTTGTAGCCATAGCACCGCCAACGATGCCGAGAGGTACTGAGAGGTTGGAGGCTGCGGAGTAGTTGCCTAGCTCAGCGTTTGTAGCGTACCTAGCTAAGAAAATATTCACTACCTGGTTTAGGGGTAGCCCTAGGATTATGGGTATGTAGAGAGGTAGAGAGAACTCCATTATCTCTTTAAATAACTCTGCCTTAAACCCCACACCCCTCAAGTACTTAGAGACGTAGATTAGTGAAATAACCAGAGTAAATGCTGAGGCTATGGAGAACCCCCATATAGACCCGTAAACACCTAACCCCATAACGATCAATAGTATTGACGCAGTTATCCTCACTGAACTGCGTACTATACTTAATAACCCAACCTTACCGTATTCCCCAGCACCCGTTAAAACCTGGCTTACAGCTCCGGCCACGACCTCCCCTAGAACGTAAATTGAGAGTATCCTTATCATCGGAGCTACATACGGTCTACCCAGGGCTTGAGCCATGTAGCCTGATAACGTGAAGGTGGCTAACGAAGTCGCAACAGCTATTGATGTCTTAAACAAGAACGCCGTCGACACATATCCCCTGCCTTCATCCACGGGTGTAAACTTGATCAACGCTTCCGAGATCCCGAAATCAAGCAACTCCAGCAAAAGACCCGGGAACATGAGGGCTATACTGATAAGCCCGTACTCGCTCGGCGTGAGAAGCCTTGCTATAATAATGCTCCCGGCAAAAGCAACTGCAGTCGAAGTTAACTGGCCGGCAGACAGCCACACACTACCACGGGCTATTCTAGTACCAGCTACTCCCATAAAACCTACTTTTCCTTCACAACCAGTTTATTGCTTATGAAGCCCAGCAATGCGAGGTAAGATGCGCTCGCTATGCGTGCGATAAGCCTCATGAATTAGCTCAGCTCTTTAACACTTTTCATAACGAGCTAAAATCATGGGTTTCCAAGTTTCCTGGCCTGATCTTTAGATCCAGCTTGGTATGAGGTGTTTATTGTTGATATACCATTTTAAGGCTTTTTCTAATCCTTCTTCGAGTGCGACGCGTGGCGTGTAGCCTAGTAATGTTGTCATTTTAGTGGTATCGGCATAGCCTCCAAGGGGGTCTCCTTTTGGCCTATAGTTCAGGATTTCTACCTCCACCTTTGTCCCGATAGTTTCTCTAATGAGGTCACTAATCATATGTGCTAATTCTATAATTTTAGTAGGTCTGCCGGTTCCAATGTTTATAGCCTCACCTTCACCAGCATTCACTTCTGCAGCCTTAACAGTTGCTTCAGCTACATCTTCAATATAGATGAAGTCTCTAACTTGCTGACCACCGTAGACAGACAATTTTTTGTTTTTTAGCGCCTTCATCATGAAGATTGCCACAGCCCAGCTATGACTTTTTGGCTTAGGTATTTGTAGAGGACCGTAAACACTAAAATATCTTAACGACACGGAATTAAGACCGTAAAGTTGGTGAAATAATTTAGCCTCATTTTCCCCCCATAGTTTTGAGTTGGCATAAGTTGATTGAGGTTCTGGTTTCAAGTCCTCTGAGAATTTAGGAGGACCGTTGCTCCAAGGCTTATCACCGTATATAGCAGCAGATGAGGCGAAAACGAACTTGGATACATTTCTATCAAGAGACAGTTTTAACATATTAAAAGTTCCTATAACATTCGTTCGAAAATCTTCCTCGGGATTATATATCGTAGCGGCGACATCAGCATACGCTGCTAGGTGAAAAACCACGTCTATTTCTTCATTGAAGACCCTACTCACAAATTGCCTATCAGATATATCACCACGAATTATCTCAACGTTTTCAAACTTGCGTATATCCTCGCAATAAACCTTTTCGTGAATGTCTATGGGATACGCACTAAAATTATCTATAATAATAATCCTGTTTACCTTTCTCTCTTTAAGCTTCCTCACAACAAAACTTCCAATGTGACCACACCCGCCAGTGACAAGTACTGTCTTTCTACTCCAATTCACTGTGCCCACCTACTTTCTTAGCATACGCGCTATTATATATAAGTATGCCCTAATAATTCTTCTTCCAAGTATTAACATAGAATAGATTAATAACCTACCGCTTAGTTTCCTATAGTAAATCACAGGAAATAATATTAGAAACAATATCAAAATTATGAAGATGGAAAAATTCATAGTTAATGCTATAATAAAAACAAGCGGTATAATCAAGTATGAAAAGTTTTCAATCTTCCACGAGACTGGTGCACTTCTAAGAACAATATCATAAGTATCAGCACCTTTGGTGAAATCATATTTAAGCAAATTAATTAAGAAATAGATAGCATAAGTATATTTAGATGCATCTTGTCTGTTATCTAACAAATATTGACAGTTTTTCTGCGAACCTATATCCTTAAGAATTATTCTTCCATCGATATATATTTTCATACCTGCTTTGTTGACTCTGGCTGAATATTCAAAATCATCATTACTTGAAATAGGGGGTCCCATATCCTCACGAATATAGCCTACTTTATCAAAAACCTCCCTCCTCAAAATGCTACAACCAAGATTTAGTGTACGTGTTTTTGACACTCGACCATAATACCTATAAAAAAGTGCTTTCTCCCAGATTCTTGGAGGCTCAAGAACGTATGGGAATGTGACCACATAAGCGTCCGGGTGGTTTTTAAAGATCTCAAGAGCGTTCCATATTGTAAACGGATCCAACAACACATCATCGTTTAAGAGGAATACGTATTTACCGCTACTACTTTTGACTCCAATATTTCTAGCTACATTAGCTCGTTTATCTCTTCTCCATATGATTTTAATGTCGTAAAATAGCTTTCCGTAATTTCCTTGGAACGATTTAATAATGTCTATGGTGTTATCCTCGGTCGGGTAATACACGAAAATCACCTCAATTCTATTCTTCGGATAATGAAGTCTGAGAATGGTTTCAAGAACTTTTCCTATAGTTTCATAGCTTTTATAGAGAGGGATAACTATGCTTACAACAGGTAACTCGCTATGGCAGAAACTCAATAACTATTCACCAACTTATTCTAAAAATTCATGATCCCTTATATTAACTGAAGCTAGAAGAGCGTGCAGGAGTAGCTTCTGAACACTGCATCTTGATAAGTAGAGCACATGTCCTAGAGCTCTCGGATTGTATCACTGCAGTATTGAGCAGGACATTAATTCTTAACATGTTTTTGAACCAGGGTCAGCCCAACAGGCTTTTTAAACTTTTAATGTAGCTTCTCATCTACATTCCACTTAATAAACTTTGGAGCATTTCGATAGTAGTTGCCATAGTTTTTTGAACTCTCCAATAGTCTTAAATCTTAACGCGTATTGTAAGTAGCTAGCTAAGTCCTTAATGCTAGGTATTTCGATATCCTTGCAATCTAGACCTAGTTCTTGAGGTAAGGCTATATACTTGAGCGACATAAAATCATTGTATAAGTGGTTGGTCAGGTATTTGTCATGGTTCATAGGCTTAGTCTTCATAAACCAGGTGACCATGTAATATAGTATGAGAAGTGGGAACGTTCTTAATGATATAGTGACTAGAGAATATCTTCTCCAAATCCTCCAGATAAACCATTCCTCTCTGACAAATTTTGTGGGTGTGACACCACTACCTACAATGTAGTCTCTCTTGTTTCTAAGCTCTCTCCTCAAGTAGTTTAGGGCCCCTCTCGCGTATCTGCGTTCACTGGTAAGCGTTGGGATGAGCTCTTGAAGAAAGCTAGACGAGGCATTCTTACGCATCTCATACCTGAGAGGGAGGTTTATCCATTTTACCTTTGGTAACGTGTATGTAAGATTCTTCTCGGCAAGTCTAGCAAATAGTTCTACATCTTCAGCTCTATTTATGTCTATAAAGTTTTCTTTATTGAGCACTTTTCTAGGACATATCAACGTATCTAAGCACTTACTATCTTTATAGACAGAGTTCAGGTGTATTTCAACGAGTTTTCTTAAGGTGTTGGTGTAGATGCAGTCTAGATCGACGTAAACTAAGTACTCTCCACGGCCGAACTTAGCTGCAATCCTTCTACCAAGTCCTCTAGAGCACCTATACCTATATATGCGTAGAGGATACTGCTTCGATAACTTAACTAGCTTTTCATAGGTTCCATCTGTGGAATAGTTATCCACCACTACGATCTCGTAGTTCAATCCCTCGAATTGCCTTGCAATGCTCTCAACACTTTTTTCAACTGTTCTCACGCTATTGTAAACTGTGGTGTAGACAGATATTAACGGGTCTACCATATAGATCCCTTAATCCCTGCTACATAATGTGCTACTAGTTAACTGTGAACTAGGGGCTAAGTAAACCCCCTATCTATTAGCTTTCTAACTACGTAAGCTTCTTCAGCGGCTACGTTATCCCAGGTGAACCTTGACGTAAATTTCCTCGCTTCAATCGAGAGATCTGTTCTTAACTGGTCATTCTTTAAAAGCTCTACAACCTTGTCTGCCATGAGTCCCACGTTTCCTACGTCGATTTTCTGCACGGCTTTAGTGCTGTAGTAGCACCACTTAATAGCCGGTATATTGTACGCCACCACAGGAACGCCTGCAGCTAAAGCCTCTAAAACAACTATAGAAAAAGAATCTAGATACGATGGATATATCATCACCTTCGATGCTTTTAGGATGGAGTATAGTTTCTCTTTAGGTAAAAAGCCTAGATAGCTTACGCTCTTCTCTAGCCCAAGAGTCTTCACCATATGTTTAAATAGATGTAGTGTGTGAGCAGAACCCGACCCCGCGATAGCGAGTCTTGCATCGGGCACGCGTCTAACTATTCTCCTCCACACTAGCGGTATGTCAAATAGGCCTTTCTCCTTTATCAGCCTAGCGTAGAATATAGCATTATATTCTTCTTGCGCCCTAGGTGCTTTGTTTACCTCAGGATCTACCCCTACCGGAGTTTTAAACACATACACATGATTCCTTAATTTATAGTTAATTAACCAAAGCTCCTCCGCTATGGAATAGCTTACTGACATTACCGTAGTGGTCTTAAATAAATTAACGTAAAAGACCTTGCTTAAGAGAGTTTTTGAATATTTTAGAGATAATTGTATAGTTGTAGACCAAGGCAGTTTCAGCATTCTAGATGCTAGGTATGCCGTAAGGATATATGTGGGAAGCTCGTGAGCTGATATAATAACATCAGCTCCTTCATTAGAAGCTAGCTTTACAACTTCGTTAATTATGGTGTGAATAAATGGTATACTAAACCCATGTAAACCTAACCTCTTGGCAACAATATAGTGCTCGTTTAAATCAGTACAACGCATTTTTTCTTTAGCTTCTACTAAAATAGTTGCTGGGATGTATTCAACCCCATAACTCCTAATACGCTTTGATACCTCATACGCTCTTTTACATCCGCCACTGATGCAACTTACGTTAGCTAAGTAGAGAGCGCGGATCATCTATAAATCCTACGAGGTTACTAGGGCTAGCACGTGTTTGCCCGTTGAATAGAGTAATGATATGTGCTGAACCTGTGTCTTCAGTATTTGGTCGTTAATACCTATCCCTACTATAACACCGTTAAACATAACTACATTACCTAACCTTATCTGGTCAAGTACGTAGTCCGGCATTTTACCACGAGCACCTATAGGGAAATCGTGAACTGAGTACACAGCTAGATTCTCATTCAAATGATCAGCAACACAGGCAGCCTCTACGTAGTTAATGTGCGGGAACATTATAATAGAAGATTTGAAGTCAGGATGTTCTAGTGGTGCCCAGTTGGGACTATATAGCCCTAACCCCACTCCTAGCGCTATCAGGATTGCAAATACCGTGAATGCTGGCTCACGTACTTTGCTATACTTGTATAATGCTATACCTATAATTAATGTCGATGCGTAATAGCCTGCTGGAATCAAGTATTGGCCTGGCTCCACGTTCATGGCATACCCTATGTAAGCTGTTCCAATAAGCATTAGCGTTGATAGAGAGGAAGCTAGGCCTAGAATAGTGACCTCATCTACTTCACGAGCTCTTTTCTTAGCTAACATTTCAATAAGACTGAGCAGAAAGAATGACGTGGCTACAGCTATTGGTAATGCCCAAACGTAAGCATACGTGTAAAACTTCGGATCGCTGTAACCCGGGGCACTATATGTTGATATAGTGTATCCTAAGAGGACTTCATGAGCCTCTCCAACCCCGAAGAGAGAGTTGATGAACCTTATGGTA
>Ga0207433_10012774_pt1 | contig 12488 bp, 10 predicted proteins | sample YelNatPaOPGAMG01_FD_187559 | JGI IMG/M metagenome (GOLD analysis project Ga0207433, IMG submission 187559) | Hot spring thermophilic microbial communities from Obsidian Pool, Yellowstone National Park, USA - OP-RAMG-01 (SPAdes) (version 3) | ecosystem: Environmental > Aquatic > Thermal springs...
TTGATGCCCCAATCAGAATAGTTTTGATTCCAATAGTTCCCGTTAAGGAAAACATATTTGACAGGGAAAGAATGGAGATGGAAATGAACGGAAAGATTTTCAATTTCTCCTGGGAAAATTCAATTGAATAAAATTAATAGAATCTATTTTTATCTTTTTATTTATAACTTATTAGCTTCAAAAATGAATATTTTTTATTGTTTTTTAGAATTACATAGCTCTTTCAAGATAATTTATTATTTTTTTGCAATTCTAAATATTTTCATTACTATAAAGACCTTTAAGTCCTATAATTAAATTATAGTTTTGCATTAAACTATAATTCCCATAAATTCAAACATTTCTTTACTTTAAGGTCATACTGAATGAAGTTCCAATTAATATCTTTAAAAAGTGGGTAAGCCATTCATCAATCTTTATCATATCAATTTATACAGATATTACAGAATGGATACGAGCCATTTCACGAATAGAATACAATAATAAATTAATGTTTTTGAAGTTAAATTTATAATACAGAGTTTCTTAATTAATATAGATAAATATGGTAGAAGAGAGAACGATAGTAGCTAAAATTATAAGTTTTATAAACAATTTACTTGAATTTAAAGTAAAGAAATATGCACAAATAAAAAAATATGATTTAATAGTATGTATTAAAAATATATATTTTATCTAATTTATGGAGGTATTAATTATGATTGATTATATTGGTTTGAATCAAAATGAAATATATAAACTTAAAAATATAATTAAAGACTTAAACTATATTTTCACGTTAGATGAAATAGATGCAATAAATATAGATAATGTAATTAATGAACTGAGAAGCTTAGAGGTTAAATCTTACATAGAAAACTTATTCAATGGTTCAAAGCCTGAATCAGCATTAAGAGAGGCTTTTTTTTCAACCAATTCTATTTTAGGTAAGTATCTTTATGGCTATGCTTCTGCCCCTCCAGAGGTTATGGAAAATGGATTTGTTGATTATTTAATTAAGGACAGTTTTGGGCATATTATAGTATTGGAACTGAAATCACCCTTTGATTCCATAAAAGAGAGAAATAAAGCTGGCAAAATTATAGTGAAAAAACTTAAGCAACAATATTTGAATTGGGAAACTCATAAAGACCAAATAAAAAGATACATTATAAATGGGGAATATGTAATCTTAACGAACTTGAAAGAGTGGATATTCTTCAGTAGAAGCCTTGATCCTGTAGACCTTAGACCATTTCATTCAACTATTTTGGATGAGTTTATTAAAGATTATGAAGTAATTAGAAATTTAAAGGATTATGCAGATAGAAAAGAATATCAATCTATTAAGTATGAACTGGATAAGGAATTCTTAGAGAGTATAAAGAAGTGGATTGTGAAGTTATCTGAAGCTAAGTTCAATGTAGATGATGAAAGAAAGCTTGAATTAATAATAGACCTAATAAATAAATTTATATTTATTCAGACTCTTGACGATTATGGAGTAATAGATTTTAAATGGATTCTAAAAAATTGGGAGCATTACAATAATGCATGGATAAGTAGGGGAAAGCTAAAGGTTCTAGAAAATTTCTTTAAAATAATTAATGAGTGGTTTTATTCATATTACGATACTGAATTATTCAAAGAAAACATAATGGATTACATTGAAAAGAGTGAAAAGAACATAGATTTATTTTATAACAACTTTAAGATGTTTTTAGGTTTAACTTATCTTCAGAGTTCGAGAGAGTTCAAGGGAATAATGCAGTATAATTTCAGGTTTATAGATGAAGATGTATTAGGTAAGACATATGAAAGCTTTTTGGCTGAGCAGAGAAGGGAACAGGGAGCATATTATACTCCAAAATACATAACTGAATATATAGTTGAAAATACAGTAGGCAAAATTTATGACGAATTATTAGAAGAGATAAGGACAGCTTTAGAATCTGAATATTTTGATAAATCTTTAGAATTGATAAAGAAGTTTATTTCTATTAGAATTTTAGATCCTGCATGTGGTTCAGGATCCTTTTTAATTAAGGCTTTAAGAATGATTAAAAAGAAATATGATAAGCTAAATGAAATCGTTAAGGAATTAGAGAGAAAGTATATAAAATATTATTCATCATTTGAATTTTTAGAGAATGAACAGAATAGGCTAAATAGAATTCATGAAATTAAAAATATGATAGGACCTGAAGGAGGTAGAGATTTAGTATCTCTGCTTATATTAAGACATATTTATGGTGTTGACTTAGATAGACGAGCATTAGAAGTTGCTAAAGTAAATATTTGGCTCGAAGCAATAAAACTTTTTCCCTCACAATTTAGATTTGATAGGTTACCAAGCCAGGTTGAACATATATTACCAGATTTACAAATGAATTTCAGAAATGGTGATTCCCTTATTGGATTACCAGAAAATTTAACAATTGAAATATTGAGTAAAAATCATAAAGATGATATTATTAACCTTTTTAAATTAAGGCAGAAATACTTAGAAAATCCTACAAATCCAGAATTTGTTAAAGAAATTGAAAAAATAAAAAATGAACTCAGAAAAGAGATAGATGAAGAATTCAAGAAATATTTGGAAGAGAAAAATTTGTCTTTAGAAATTTTTGATATAACGAGACCTCTTCATTGGGCATTAGAATTTTGGTTTGTATTTTTTAATGAAAACGGTAGTTTTTCAACAGAGAGGCAGTATGGATTTGATGTGATAATAGGTAATCCCCCATATATCAATTATCGTTTTATGTTTAGGCGCTCGGGTGAGAATTATATAACATTTTTGAAGACCAATTATGAGCTTACTCAAGAGCAATTTGATATAACTATACCTTTTACCGAGAAGCCTTTTACACTATTGAGAAAGGAGGGATTATTAAGTTATATTATGACTAATAAATTTATGGTCACAGAATATGGATATCATCTAAGGAAGTACTTATTAACTCGTCAAATTTTGAGAGAAATAATAGATGTATCTAATATAAAAGTTTTCAAAGAAGCTAATACTTATCCTATAATTTTCATTGCCCAAAAGATAGATGAAGACCTTGAATATAAAATACTTATTGGTTCTTCAAGTGAAGAGGAAATGATTAATAGATCTTTTTTACTTTCGGCGATTCCAAAATCTATTTTTGTATCAAAACTACCTTTTTACCTTCTGACACCATATGTTACAGAAATACGTTTAAAGATATTTGAAAAAGTACAAGGATATCCTAAAATTTCAAATTTATTTAAATGCGGTGTTGCACAAACAGGTTCTTCGAATAAAATCAAATCATTAAGAGAGGTAAAAAAGGAAGATTACATTCAATTCGTCCAGGGGGAAGACATAACTCCTTTCTATATTATTTTACCAGATAAATATTACCCATTATCAGAATTATCTGAAGAAAAAATAATGGAGTTCAAGCAGAAGAAAATTATGATACCTGGTATGGTAAAGGATATCTATTGTGGATATGATAATATTGGAATTGGATGTGGACGTATATACTATATTACTGAAGATGAATCACCTTATCCACTACCTTATTTGGTTGCATTATTTAATTCATTATTATTTAAATTTGTCTACCGTATGGCTTACGGAATGACCCACCAAAGTGGAGATTATTTAAGGATAAATTCTCCATATCTTGAGGTATTTGGTATCAAAGAGATTGATGCAAAAACAGCAAATAAAATTGAAAATGATGTTAACCTTTTAGTATTACTTAAGAAGGTACGATATAAGTTTTTCAAAATTTGGAAGGAATGGTGTGCTAGGCTTAAAAACGATGAATACTCCTTATATAAAATACTCTCAGAAGATGGGAGATTGATAAGAACAGGAGATTTTAATAAGACTTGGACATCTAAAGCGACGTTCTATCCTACAGAATCTATTCCAATTATGAATTTCAATAATTTTAAGGTTGTAGGTGAAGTAAATAAACATATCATAAAAATCTACGGATTAGATGATGACAACAAAGAAAATTTAGTTTATGAGATGGAATTTAATAACAGAGAATTGATGCTTCATATCTATCATTCCTTACTACAATCTTTAGAATCAAGAGCAGAAATTAAAAATCTTTCTCAACTTTTTGCTAAAACCACAATACCAATTATAAAGGAGGTGAATAAAAATTCAAATGAGTTAATACCCTACATAATAATGAAGGCTAAAGAGGAATTTAAGAGGTGGCTTAATGAAGATAAAATAGAAATTGTGGAGATGGATATTGTTAAGATTGACAATGATATTGAAGATATAGAGGCAAAAATAGATGCTTTAGTTTTTAAATTGTATGGTTTAAAAGAGGAAGAGATAAAAGCTGTTTTTGATTTTTTAAAGCCCTTAATGATTTATCAACAAAAGGTTCTCAATTATTTCAAAGAGTTAGAATTATGAGTTTATGATTAATTTTAATATCAAGGTTAACTCTTAATATTTCATCAAAACTATTTTAAGATATATTTGAGGAGGTTCTCGCATACTAACATAAAATGTTTAAGAATGCTATAATGTTTGGATACTTAAGATTATCCAAACGCATATTTACACTTAAATAATGGGAATGTATATTAACCAGTTTATTTTTCATCTTTTATATTCCTTTTTTTGATTATCTTTATTGGTTATATTCTTTTATATTTTAGTTGCATCTTTACAGTTAAGCCTAAACTGAGTGGAACTTTTATTAACATTCTACAAGAATGGCTTTGACATTCGAGCATATTCACAACAAACATTTACACTCAGATTACTGGCATGGATACGAGCCAGTTTATGAACCAAATACAATAAAAGCAAAAAAATAAAATATAGAATAAGATATAAATAAATTGGTGATTTGAATGGATGAAAAGCAATTCAGAAAGACTTTAGAAACTATACTAGATGATTTAAAGTGCAAATTAGAAAACAGTAAAAGTATAGATGTTTTTGTTCAACACCGCGCTAAATTCGAAGGGTGGCTAAAAGTCGAAATTGTCAATATTTTATGCAATATGTATCCTAAAAAATGTTCCCCAGAAAAAGTCATACCTGAATGGCCAGTAGATGATATAGGAGTTAATGATAATGAAAAAAAAAATTATCGTATTATCGATATAAAATTTGATGATTCAGTATTAGAGCTTAAAACAATTAACACAAGTTACAGACAGGAAGGTATTGAAAATAAAACCAAGCCCATAACACTTAACGTAGAGGAGTTGGAAAATGATATTGATAAGTTAAGGAAATTACATAAAGAAGATATAAAAAATAAAGCAATATTATTTGTGGTATTTCCTTTATCTGAAAACAATATTGAGAAATTCGAAGCTAAACACCTGCCAAAACTTAGAGTAGAAAAACAAGATATAATGTATAGGCAATTCAACACAATTAGCGATATCACTAACAGAATATATTGTGTGATTGTTAGAGAGCAATAAATTTGTAAAAAACAAAAGAGCGATCATTGTCAATTCTCAATAAGCGACTTAAACAATAAATATACAGAATTCTTTAAAATTTTTATAAATTTGCTTATTCGAAATTTTTAAATAAAATTACATATATAAATTTGAAGTTTGTTAGATATTGTCAGTATCTCCGAATGATTAAAATCTAGGTTTTTGGATATAATTAATATGGTAATTTGATGGAAAAATTTATTATTAGGATATACTTTGTATATACTATGAAAAAAGTACCTATTGTCCATGAAAATCATCTTGAGGTTTACAATATCACCGGATATTTTACAAGGACTGTAACAAAATTTGGAAACAGTGCTAAGATAGATTGCCCTAAAGAATACCTTGGAAGAAAGGTAATTGTGGTTGTCTTATGAGTTTGGTTGGGCGGTACATCCTTTCACTTCATACTCTTGAAAAATTTATAAATGATTCATTACATTTGATGAATCATTCAGACCATCTGAGTGGATTTTACTATAACAAATATTTACTGAAAGCAGCGTGTATGAATACTTACGTTGAAACTGTAAGTAACAGGGCGGATTCATTGCATCTAGCAATAGAAAGGACAGGGATCAAGGATATAATGGATTCAATGTTCTCAAGGATAATGGCAATCACAAGGCCATTCAACTTCTCATATAAAAAGATAATGCTGGCATTTGATTACACTTACTGGGATTTTTATGGAAAATCTAGCAATCCCTGGATAAGGGGATGGACAGGAGAGGATGGAATAAATGGTAAATTCTATTTTCTTACGGCGAGCATGGTCAACGATGATTTCAGATTGCCTTTGATATCCATACCATCAACGATATTAGAGAAAATGTCAATAGAAATAACATCTTTATTGGAAGTTCTTAAGAGAAATTTTAATAACATAGATCTTGTTTTATTCGACAGGTGTTTCTATACAAAAGAGTTGATGCTTTCACTGAACAGTATGATGAACTATATAAAAAATTTGATTAAATGAAAGACAATATTTCATAGAAACATTTTTTTTTATTTTGCTATAAATTTTGGAAAATAAAATTGTGCTAAAATTTCTAAACCTTACTTTTAAATTTGTTTTTTATTTTATACTAATTTACACAATATCACGAGAATGGGAACAAGAAATTTCATTAAAAGGATATAATTGAGTGCCTTCTCTGATTACCATAATTTCTTTGATAACATTTGATTCTTTAAATTATCTTATAATATTTATCAATAGCCTGCTAGTTCTAAAATTCTGTCAAAAAATTTCGTGGGATTAGTAGTGTAATATTGAATGAAGTATTTGCAATATAAAATTTTAAGACCTTCTTCAGCCCATTTTTCCCATTCTTCAGAAATTTTTTTAAAATCAAAAATATTTTTCACACCAATTTTATTTATAGCTAATGAATATAAGTATGCAAGGTATTCATCATCCATTGCATTATAGCGTAGAACTTGAATCTTTTTACCTTTACGGAAGTTTTTTTCACATTCCACATCAATGGTTGTAATACCATTTTTATTCTCCTTTTCATATATAGAAATGGCAAGAACTATCAAATCTGCATGTTCTACAGATATGCCATCTTTTTTTAATTCTTCTTCCATTTTGTTTAAGCATTCATAAAATATTGTTTCATCTAAGGACATCCTAGGGTCACCATAATGGTCTCTAATATAACCTCCTACTGATGTCATTTATTAAGCGCCTCCTTTTTACTTATTTTTGAATAATCATCATAATTGACTTTAAAAATTGAAGAAATATTAGATGTTTCCGTGGAATGTGCAATTAAATCCATCTCTCCTTCAGGTACCATCATTATTATTTGTGATCCTTTAAACAATTCTCCAAGATTTTTTGCCATAATTTTTTTCCCTTCTACACTAAGATTGGAGAAAGGGTGATCCATTATTATAAATGGTATAAGAACATTGTTTCCACCTAGTTCCTTTAATACCTGGGTAAAAGCAGCCATTAAGCATATGCCAATTATCTGATTTTGCCCTTCCGAGATGTAGGCTTTATCATCAATAGTACTTTTATCTTCATAATTAAATGATAAAGCTCCACCTGAATATTTTATATTTAAAGAAAGTGATGAAATCTTTTCCATTGATTTAAAAATTTGATTTGCTTTAGTCTCTAATTCTTTAACAAAATACTCAAAAAGCTTATCTTTTAAAGAATCCAAAGCATTTAAAAGGATGTCTGCCATTTTTCCATACTCAACCATTTTCTTCCTTTCAGATTCATTTCTTGTCTCCTTTTCGAGTTTCTGCAAATTTAATTCTAACTGTTCTTTTTCCTTTTTTAAATCCCAATTTAAATTTTGAAGTTCTTTATTTTTCTCCTCAACTAACTGCTTAAAATTTATATAATCAGAGTCTGCCTTATGGTAATCATCTATAATCTTTTTTTCCTTTTCATTCAAGGAATTTAAATCACTCAATTCATCAAGTTTAATTTTGATATTTTCAATTTCCTGATAAAATTTTCCAATGTTTTCTTTTAAATTTTTAATATCTTTTTCAATTTTTGGAGCTGACTTTATTAAAACAGAAAGTTGAGGGTTTATATACATCAAAATTTCTTTTTCAGCATCTTCCTTACCTGTTAATTTCAATTTTTCTAATCTTTCATACTCTTCTGATCCTTGGACAAGCTCCCTACCGCATATACATATATGTTGATTTAATAAATAATCCAAAAACGATTCTTTTATATCTGGAGGGATTTTGTTCCCACCCGAAAATTTTTCTATGTCATCAATACTTCTTTTTAAGGTATCTTTTGAAATAAGTATATATGAGTATTTAATGATTGATTCATGAAGCCTTTTCATTTCTTCTTTAAGCTTATTTTCATATTCTTTCTTATTTTGATTAAGCTTTTCCATTTCTTGCAATTTCTTTTGTTTTTCTTTTAATTCTCCATATTTTTCTTTGAGTTCTTCTTTTTTCTGTTGTGCCTTTTCAACTTCATTTTCATAAAACTTTTTCTCGTTGGTTTTTTTATTAATTGAATCTTCTATATTTTGAATTTTATATTTTATATTTTCTATTTGATTTGACAAAGATTCGTAGGAGCTTCCTTTAGCAGCTTTTTTTTGATATTCAGTTGAAATATCACTGAGCTTTCTTACTAAATTGGATATTGCACCTATTTTAAATTGTTTACGTATGCCTTCTTCAATTTCTTTTCCCTTAGTTTGATAAGTTCGCTTTAAATATTCACCATTAAACATATAAAATTCCACAAGCTCTTGAGGTAAAATTGTATCTATTATTTTTTTAATATAGTCTCCTTCATTTCTAGAAGAACTAAAATATTTCGGTTCATTAAATTTATAATATATATGGCATTCTAATTCCATTTCCTTGCTATATCCCTTCCCAAAAATTTCAGACCTTTTTATAATTATTCGATCCATTTCGCTATGCTCAGGGGTAAATATTTCAAGCTCTACAGATACTCTAGCATTGCTATTTTCTTTTAAAGTATTAACATTGGGTATCTCAAGATCTTGCGGTGCCTCTCCTAAAATCACTGATGTTTCTTCACCATATAGGCACCAACCAATAGCATTAAAAATTGTTGTCTTTCCTGACTTTTCTAAACCCTCTATCAAAGATAAATTATTATAGTTCTTTTTATATTCATTAGGCAAGAATTGAAATTCTTCTTCTCTATAGCATCTATAATTTTCTAGTTTAAGCCTTTTTATGTACATAATCAATCTCCTTCTTCTATAACCCTCTTAATATTCTTATCGTCTAACTTTGACAACATAGCTAATTGTATAAGATTTTTTAATTTTTCTTCAATAATTTTTGTAAATTCATCATTTAAACCTTTTTTATTTTTAATTTCATCAATAGTCTCTTTTATTAACTTTAAATATATGTCAGAAATTTCATCTTTTTGCATATTATTTATTATTCCATATTGATATATTAAATTTTTCCCCCAGATTTAATATCAATTTTATGCATTCATATTTGTTCCGAGCGGAATTACAAAAATACATAGCTCTTTTAATTTCATTTGAAATTACATTTTTTTCTATTTGATTAAGCTCGAAAGAAATTTTTTCCAGGTCTGCATAGATTATTATATCATAAATTTCAGCAATTTTTTTATTTTCAGATTTCCTTAATATCCTACCTGCTCTTTGTATATATTGCCTTGGATTAGAAGAACTAGATATTATTATCTCCCTCTCTGCAAATGGTATGTCAAGCCCCTCATCTAACACTTTCATGGCCAAAATACAATCAATTTTACCTTCCGATAACAATTTTATTGCTTGCCTTCTCTCATTACTATTTGACCTCACACTTATTATTTGGTATTTTACCATGAGATTATTTAAAATATTTTTTGCTTGACCAATTTGTTCATAGTCTTCAAAATAAACTATAAGAAATTTTAATTTTCCATTTTTCTTCAAATTTTCTAAAATATTTTGTAATAATGGTATTTTACAACGTGCCTTCTTTACAATCTTTGCTCTCATAAATAAAATATTTTCTACTGATTTTGGAATTTCGTCATTGTTTAATATATAATTTATTATTTCATTTTCTAAATTTATTAAAAATTTTTTCGTTAATTTTTCATAAAGGTCAATTTCTTCTTCAGAAAGAGGACAAAAATAAGGATAATATTGGTATTCTGAAAGATAACCTTCAGCTATCGCTTGTGAAAGAGTGTATGAAAAGACCTTATTATTAAAAAATTTCATTAATAATTCTGTTCCCTGCTCATCAAACATTCTTTGTGGAGTTGCAGAAAGACCCAGTCTGTACTTATAGCCCTGTTGCATTATAAAAGAATATTTATGAGCTCCAAGCCAATGAACTTCATCTGCTATAAGAAGTTTTTCCCCTTTTAGCATTGGCATTATTTCATTCACAAAGTAATCACTAGAGATATATTCATAAGTTCCAATAATCACTTTGCTTTTTTTCACAAAAGACGTATAATTGTATAGCAAATCCTTTGTATTGCTTTTCTCGCTATCTATAATAAATGGACTTTCTTTAAAATTTTCATACCAGACTTTTTTCCATTGTTGTGAAATCAGTTTTGTTGGAGTTGCAATTACAATGCAAATATCCCCATTTAGATTTTCTTTTAACTTTTTTACACAATTTATTGCAACAATGGTTTTGCCAGTACCTGTTGCCATTTCTATCAAACCTACATAACCGTTAGATATCCAAAAATCAATCGCTTTTATTTGGTAGTTCCTAAGCTGTAATCCTTCAATTTTGTTCTCATTAATTTGTTTTGAACAGCTATAATATGCATCGATAAGCAAGTTATATAATTCTGATGGCATATCATAAATTATTGTGTCTTCTAGGTCAGTTCCAGACCAATATTTATCAAAATTTTGTTCATAACTTTTTATATATTCAACTTGGCTGTAATCCCAAGATTTAAAAACATTAAATTGTTCTCTATTAGACTCTAATACAGATCCAGTTTCATTTAAAAAATTTACAAACGCTATAGAGTTCCCATATTGGTCTTTAATTATGCCATAATTCATATGAAAAATTCCTTTTTTCGATAATGCAAATTTTATTTTTATCCTATCGGCAGATAAAAGCTTACCTAAGGCTTCAAAATTTTTTATCTTCATCATGTCACGAAGTTGATCAATAGTAGGAAAAGTTTTTTTAAATTTTTCAAATGGATCTTTTTTAGATTGAATTATTTGATCATAATCTTCATTTGAAACCAAAATAAAAATAATGAATCTTGCTTCTCCACCAGACCAAAATAAGCTTGAAAGTCCTCTTGCTAAAAGTTGCAAGTTTGAAAAATCATAATAGGAAAATACAAGCTTATATAATTTTGCTTCTTTCAAAACTAATTCAAAAAAATTACTAACAATATCATCATAATCAGAATCATAAAATATTTTAAATTTAATTTCTCTAAATGACACATAAAAATTATGAATTTATGATATTTAAATATTATGTTTAAATATTATGGAGCAATAGAGTATGAGCGAAAACTAGTGAAAATCAACTAAATGTCATAACCTTTTTTTCTAAATTTATAAAATGTGGGCCCCTTATTATTGCAAAACAAAAGCGACACGAAGATTAATAAATAATTCATAATACAAAATTTCTAGAAATATTAAAGAATGAATTAAAAAGAATAATAAAATCAAATTGAAAGATCGCTATTGAGAAAATTCCATTTATTAAAAGGGAGGATATTATCAATTCAGTGGCAGAATATTTTTCATTCGAAAAAAATTATAAAAATGTACTGGTATTTAAAAAAAATAAAAAAAATTTAGGAAAATTTATCCTATTTGATTGTATCCGTTTTCAGCACTTCCGTAATAGGTTAATGACCATGTTATCGGAGCATTCAATTCGAAGGGAAGCATATACGAATTGCTCAATGGAACCTGTGTTATTCCATCTCCCACTGTAATGTTATAAAGTGATCCACTGAAATAATATTGCTGGATTGGATAACTTGATGATGGTTGGAACTCCAGCTGTGTGTAAGCTCCATAAAATTCAGTTCCATTGTAAGATATTGTTGCATTCCAGTACATTAGATTTCCTGAAACACTATAGTCTATTATCTGGAAAAATATCTCCTTTTCTTGAGTAATATATGCTATCGTCAGGCTTAATCTTGTACCATTGGGTGAATAGAATCCAGAACCAATAGCTGGACTGCTTGAATTGATGAAATAATGGGCTACGCAATTCTTACCAGGTACATACCAGGGAGCAATATGATTGTTCATGTCCAGGTCTACGCCAAGCTGGAAAAAGCCTACACATGTTGATCTCGTTGTGCCATAGTAGTTCATAGCGTTAATCTGGAAGCTTAAAATTCCATTTTCTGGAACGCTCCAGCTATTCAATACCATGTTTGCATGAATTACTGTAAATGGAGGGAGTAATGAAACCAAAAGCCCTGATCCCTGACCATAACCCTCCATAGGGTTATAGCCTGGATAATAAACAGGTATCTGGTATGATGTGAATAT
>Ga0207433_10012775_pt1 | contig 12487 bp, 13 predicted proteins | sample YelNatPaOPGAMG01_FD_187559 | JGI IMG/M metagenome (GOLD analysis project Ga0207433, IMG submission 187559) | Hot spring thermophilic microbial communities from Obsidian Pool, Yellowstone National Park, USA - OP-RAMG-01 (SPAdes) (version 3) | ecosystem: Environmental > Aquatic > Thermal springs...
CGGCTCGGCGAGCCGCGTCGACCGCCTCGCCGATCTGACGCTCGCTCCGGGCACGGGCCAGGGCGGCTCGACGCAGGAGGTGTTCAGCCACGGCTACCTCGTCATCCGGTGACGGTTCGTAGTTCTCGAAGCGCTTAGCGAGGTCATCGGCGTGGTCGAGGATGTCTTGTATGGAGCGAGGCATGGCTGTCACCTCGAGAACTTCTGGCGGGCTGGCATGGCGTGGACGATGAACTCGACGCCTTCTGCAGCGGCGGTGCCGAACTCGGCGCTCGCCAGGATGACCGGATCCATCCTCCATCAATATATCTTGACGAGCGGACGCTCGCAGGTTCCTGGGTGTGGCTCCGACGGCACCGCCCCGAACAGGGTGTTCGGGGCGCGAAGAGCTTCAGTCCACCTGACCACTTGACAGACGCATAGTCGGCGATCTGGGCACCGAGGTGAGTGACTCACAATCTCTTTCGGTAGTGGTGGTGAACCGATGGAGCGCTGCTGCAGCGACCTCTCGGCGCTCCCCGTGCCCACTACCGGCAATGTAACTATCGTTGGTGATAGCACCATCTCGTGCCGAGTTTCGTTGGGAGAAAGCGTGAGCTGAGGTCCCTGGCCGCCGCGCTCGACCTGGTGCGGTCAGCGGTCCGCAGCCCTGAACCGGGCCGATGCCTGCTGATGCGCGGCCGGCGACGGGTCGGCAAGAGCCGGCTGGCCGAGGTGTTCGCCGAGCAGAGCGGCGCCCCAACGCTGTACTTCACGGCCTCGAAGCAGGGTGCCCGAGAGCTCGGGCTGTTCGCTGAGGAGGCCGCCACCTCGACACTGCCGAACGGGGGGCTCTTCGCCGGTGCCCACCCTGACTCGTGGGACGCTGCCCTGCGCCTGCTCGCCCAGGCACTGCCCACGACCGAGCCCAGCATCGTCATCGTCGAAGAGCTCCGTCTACCGCCTGACGCGTGAGCGCCGCATCCGCTTCCTCGACCTCGGAAAGGAGCTCCGCTTCCGGCTCGAGGACGTGGGCCTCGTACCTCGAGTCGTCGTCGATGCCGGCGGCCCTGCCGGCGACGCGTGTGGGCGAGCGGGGCGGTGACCATCGAGGCCCGCTGGCACGACGCCGCCGGGAAACGCCGCACGGAGAACTACGACACCGCAGCCGAGGCCGACGCCGCTCGCCAGGCGCGCCTGCGCGCGCCGCCGTGGCGGCTCCGGCGACCCGACCGGTGGTCGCACGACGTTGGACGCCTGGTGGGCCAGGGGGGATGCCGTCGAGGCGCATCACCGACTCGACGACCTGAACCGAAAATGAACCGTAAGTAGTCCTGTGACTTGGGCGCGCCGGACCAGGGTGCGGGGCGGAGCCCCGCTCGAGACGCAGTCTCGAGCCTTCAGGCCGCAGGGCTGAGCGTGACCTCGTGACCGAGTGCCTTGAGCTGGCGGACGAGGTCTCTGGTGCGGCGGTCCTTGTCGATGCGGCGGTCGTAGAAGTCGGCGCCGAGGTCGACAAAGCGGGCGTTGGGATCGTCGAGCAGGTGCCAGACGATAACGAGGATGGAGCGCTCGATCGCGACGAGCGCCTTCATCTTGCCGGTCCGCTTGATGAGGCGCCGGTAGCGGGCACCGAGGAAGGTGTCGGTCTTCGCCGCGGCGGCTGCGGCGTCACCGAGGACCCGCTTTAAGTAGCGGTTCCCCTTGCCGGTCTTGCCCGAACGACTCCTCGGCCCGGACTGGACCGTTCGCGGGGCGACCTTTGCCCAGGAGACGAGATGGCCCGGGGTCGGGAACTGGGCCATGTCGAGGCCGATCTCGGCGACGATGACCTGTGCAGCAGCGAGGCCGATCCCGGTCACCTCGTCGAGGCGCTCGAGGACCGACAGGCCGCCCGATCCGCCGATCTCGCCGGTCTCCGGATCGACAGGTGCTTGCGCCGCGGGGATGCTCGCGATGAGCTCGTCAATCCGACGCCCGAGGGCATCGATGTCGGCGCTGAGCGCGTCCAGCTGGCGGAGCAGGATCGTGAGCAGCTCTGCGTGATGCTCGTCGAAGCGACCGACGAGGGCCTCTTTGAGCGCTGGGATCTTCGCGCGGAGCCGCTGACGTGCGAGCTCGGCAAGCACCTCGGGATCGCGCTCTCCTTCGATCAGCGCGGCGAGCATGGCGCGACCTGAGACCCCGAAGATGTCGGTCGCAACGCTCGAGAGCTTCACCAGCGCGTCCTCCAAGAGCTTCTCGACCCGCTGCTTGACCCGGGTGCGCTCTGCGACGAGGTCCGCACGAAGGCGCGTGTAGTCGCGAAGCGCTCGGATCTCTGCCGGCGGGACGAAGCTCGGCCGAAGCATCCCCCGCTCGTTAAGCTTGGCGAGCCAGATCGCGTCGAGCTTGTCGGTCTTCGGGCGGCCGGGCACGTTCTTCACGTCCTTCGCGTTGACGAGCCAGACGCATAGTCCACGGGCCTCGAGGAGGTAGAAGAACGACCTCCAGTAGTCGCTCGTGGCCTCGAGCACGACCCGCTCGATGCAGAGGTCGACGAGCTCGTCGGCGAGCGCCATGATCGCGCCCGTCGTCGCCGCGACGTCCCAGACCCTCGTGATCCGCCGTTTGGCACCAGGGATGCGCACGCACACCTTGCCCGAGGCCTTGGCAACGTCGATCGCTGCCGCCCGCTCGAGCAGCTCCTCGTCGTCGTCCTCATCGATCTCCTCAACGTCCTTGCTCACCTTGCCCTCCTTGTCACACAATGACGAGCGGGCAGCCCCGGGGGCTCGGTCGGGAACCGAAATTCTGAACCGCGTGCTCGTGGCACAGTGAGCGACCCTTCAAGGTCAAGCCCCGGCGCCAGACTGATGCACGGCCTCGTGGCCAAGGAAACGACGGCGTGACGGGACTGCCCACACCATTTTCACGCCTTCGCGACGCTCCTGCCAGGGGGCATGGGGACTGATGCGATGAAGGACCGCGACGCGGCCCCTGCGTGACGAGTGCGGTGGTGCGCACCCGAGCGCCGAGCTTTGGAGCTCGCGATGGCCAGGTACGCGAAGTCGAAGAACGAGAGCTCTCCTCGCCGTGGAGAATCAAGTGCGACAACACTTGGTGTTCGCCAGAACATTCCTACACGGCAAAGGAGAGCCCCCGTGGAACAGCAACCACGTTACGTCGGCATCGACTTCCACCGTCGCCGCTCGGTCATCGTCCACAAGAACGCGGCCGGAGAGATCCTCGAGACGGTGCATCTCGACAATGATCCCGCCGCCTTTGCTGCAGAGCTCGCAAAGGCCGGTGAGCACCCCGAGGTGGTCCTTGAAGCGTGCTATGGCTGGTACTGGCTCGCCGATCTGCTCGACGAGCTCGGAGCGAACCTGCACCTCGCGCATCCACTCGGCAACGCCTGGGGGAACCGGCGCGTGAAGAACGATGAGCGCGACGCTGAGGACCTGGTCGACCTGCTGCGTCTTGGCCGTCTCGCGGAGGCCTACATCGCCCCGCCTCCGCTTCGAGAGCTGCGCGAGCTCGTGCGCTACCGCGCGAAGCTCGTGGCGCTGCGCAGCGGCCTGAAGAGCCAGGTCCACTCCGTGCTCGCAAAAGAGGGTGTCGCAGTCCCGATGACCGACCTGTTCGGCAGGGCTGGCCAGGATCTCCTCGACACCACAGAGCTCGGCCGCTGCTATGGGATCCGGGTCTCCTCGCTGCGTGAGCTCATCATGGCCTACAGCACCGAGATCGAGATGCTGGACGGCGAGATCGCGGACTTCCTCTGTGGCGACAAGGGCTACCTCGCCATTTTGGCCATCCCCGGCGTCGGACCGGTCCTCGGCGCAGTCTTCGTCGCCGAGATCGGCGACGTCTCTCGCTTCTCCTCGCCCGAGAAGCTCTGCTGCTGGGCAGGGCTCACGCCCCGCCATCGCGAGTCCGACCTGCATGTTTCTCGCGGCCCGATCACCAAACAAGGAAGCCGCATCCTGCGTTGGGCAGCGATCGAGGCGGCGAGCCGTCACCACGGACCCCAGGCCGCGCGCTTCGAGCAGATCGCGCAGCGGCGCGACTCGAGAAAGATCGCCCGGGTGGCTCTCGCCCGGCACATCGTCACCCTCGCCTACTACGGCCTGCGAGACGGAGAGATCCGTTGCCTCGCCGAGAAGGCCGGGTGAACAGCTCGGCACCAGCCGGACGCGTGCTCGCCAAACGTCATGACCCCCGAAAGGCGCGGTCGTCAGCTTCTGATTGAGCCCGTCCGGCTGTTGTCGTATCGCTCCATGTCGCTGCGCGCGACGCAGGGATGACTGGCATCCGAGCAAGGCCTCGCCATGCCCCCACCAGGAAGACAACCTGGAGGAGCGAAGGGCTCGCCCTCTCTCGAGAGAGACACGAGCGCATCCAAGGTCCCGCCTGCGGCGGGACCGATCTCCATGATCTCTAGCCACAGCTGAGCGGGTCGTCAAGACACTCCGCTGTGCTCCGGCCTTGACGACCCTCGACGGCAACCCAAGAGGGCTATCTCATCGCGCCCGGACTGTTATGTCGGCCCGTCGGGCGATGCGCTGGGCAGGGAAAATATCGTGTCGCCCTGCGGGCGACGCTCTTGACAAGAAGCGGTCCTTCAGGGATGGCCGTTCTCGTCACGCTCGCCGGAGAGCTCGGCCAAGTACGCATCCACCTCGGCCTCGAGGGCCGCCGCGAGCATCGTGCGCGCTCTGTCGGCAGATCTCGTCCAGCATCGATCGCCCGTCCGCTCGGGCGGCCTCATCGTTCACTACGCTCAGCATCGGCGTTCCTTCCTCGCCGACGTTCCACCGTCGGCAGCTCGTTCTGGACTTCAACGAGGAAGGTACGCCGCGTCCCGACGCAAGTGGGTGATCCACAACTTCAGGTCATACCTCTCGGCACACTCCTGGGCGTTCGACTGCCTCCCATCTGCGCAAGCCCCGCCCATCGCGCACGATGTTTGGCGTTCATCGCGACGGGACATAGTTCCATAGCGTAGATCTGCATCCTGGTCGCGAGCACTCTATGAGCAGCACACACGCCAGCATGGATGGTCCATGCCGGTGGGACAACGAGAGGTGGCTGGTATGCAACCGCTGACCCGACGAGGGTTTCTGGCAGGAACGGCGGCAGGTGTCGCAGCAGCCGGTGTAGCGGTAGTGCTTCCCGGTGGTGCAGCATCCGCTGCGACACGCGCAGGGGCACTTGCCGGTGGTGGCTTGCTCCCAAGCATGGCAGAGACAGCCGACGAGTCGCTCGGCGAGCCAGTCATCGCGCACATCCGTGATCTCTCCTCGGGCGAGATTGTCCTCTTCAGGGGAGAGAACGAGACGATCGTCCACGATCGACGACTAGCGTCCCGCCTCGCGAGCGCTTCGAGGAGCCGCTAAGTCATGTCCTCACACCGCGAAGCACCAGAAGTCTCCATGGACCCGACCGCCGATAGCTCCGACCTCTATGCGTTCATGAGCCCCGACCGGCACGGCACGGTTACCATTATTGCAAACTATGTCCCGCTTCAAGCGCCAGCGGGGGGACCGAACTTCTACGAGTTCAGCCCGGATGTTCTCTACGCGATCCATGTGAGCAACTCCGGCAACGCCGAACCGGACGTCACTTACCAGATCCAATTTGACAGCGTCCTCACGAACCCGAAGAGCTTCCTCTACAATTCCGGGCCGATCACAAGCCTCGAAAGCGCCACGTGGAACCGGCGGCAGTTCTACAGCGTCACCCGTATCGTAGGTGGCGTCTCAACGGTAATCGGACGTGATCTTGCGTGCCCTCCATGCAACATCGGGCCGCTCTCGACACCGGATTACGCAAGTCTCGCTGCCGACGCAGTCCACGTGTTGCCAGATTTAACCGTGTTTGCGGGTCAGCGTGCCGAAGCCTTCTACGTGGATCTCGGCGCCATCTTTGATCTCGGTGATCTCCGACCCATCGAAGAGCTGCACACGACGTTTGGGATTCCCGGGCTCAAGCTAAAGCCTGCACCCGGTGTAAACAGCACGGCAGCGGTTAACGTCCATTCGATCGCGATCCGTGTGCCCGTGAGCGACCTAACCGCAGGTGGATATGTCGGTGGCGATGTCCTCGATCCCCGCTCGACCATCGGTATCTGGACTACGGCCAGCAGACGCAAGGCAGTCATCCGGCACACCGGCCCCACGGAGATGATTGTGAGCGGCCCATTCGTCCAGGAATCGAGGCTTGGTAATCCATTGTTCAACGAGGTGCTCGTACCACTCGGGCGCAAGGACTACTGGAATCGTCAGGCGCCGGCGGGCGACGCGCAGTTCTCGACAGGAGTCACGACGCCAGAGCTCGCGCAGCTCCTGCCAGCCCTCTACCCAGGTGCGTTTCCCAACCTCGCTGCGTTCAACGCAACCGGTGCTCCACGAGCCGACCTGGCGGCCATCCTGCTCACCGGAATACCAGCGGGTGTCGTCTCGCCAAGGTTCCAGAATAACACTGGCACAGTGATGGCGGACATGCTCCGGCTGAACGTCTCAGTTCCTGTCTCTTTACAGCCCAATCCGCTCGGTGTAGTCGGTGGAGACCTTGCCGGCTATCCCAACGGCCGACGGGTTGCCGACGATGTCGTAACCATCGAACTACGCGCGATTGCTGGTGCGACCCTTTCGCTTGTCGACAAGAGTTTCGTAGCGGACAAGGCCATTACAGACGTGAGCGACGGGCTCAACGGAGCAGGTGTCCCTCGGCTCAACTCCTTCCCCTACCTCGGTACGCCCTACAGCGGCTACGCCGTGTCGACGGCGCCGAACGGGCAGTGACAAATTGGAAAGCAGCGGATCTCAACATTCGCACTCGCTGAGCCGCAGAGGAAGTGCCATCCTCGAGATTGGCGAGGGCTTGGGAGCGCTCATCGTCCACGCGCCCTCGACGATGCTCGGGACCGAGCCGGAGGTCATCGCTCTTAGCACCGGAGCGCGTGTTCATAGCTCCGTACGTGAACACGCCGTGGAGGGCGACGTTACCTACGCTGCCCTCTACCCGCGGCTCGCTGCGGGAATCTACCGAATCGACGGCACGGATCAGGTCGCCAGGGTCGTAAGCGGGCACGTTGCCGAGATCTACTGGTTAGCAGATGGGAATCAGTCTCGACCTTCAGAAAGTTAAGTTGTACGCGGTAACTGTTCAGGTGTCGTGAGGGCACCTGAACAGTTACGATTATTCCTCCAACCCCGACGCGTTTGCCACTTCAGCTTTACCACGGGGACATGACGCCGGAAAGAGAATCTCGGGCCGCAAGTACTTCGGTGTTGTCGACACGATCGGCCTGCTCGTTGCCGTGGTGCGTCTCGCGGCGTCGACGACCGACAACACCGGCGGAGCGCTCGTCATGGGTCGGGCGCGGGACAAATCTTCCGGCCTCGTCAGGGCCTTTTGTGATCAAGGCTTCAAAGTGGCCTTCGCTGCCGCGTGCACGGGCCTCGGGATTGCCAGGGAGGTGGTGAGCCGCATCGCGTCCAGTCGCTTCGAGGTGCTGCCTCGACGCTGGGTCGTCGAGCGCACCTGGTCGTGGCTCATGAGCAACCGCCGGCTCCAGGTTGATTACGAGCGAGATCCGATTGTTTCCCGGGGGCTTTGTCTGGGCAGCGCACAGACGACAGCTCCTGCGCCGCCTGACGAGCTGATGGCGCAGGTCAACGCGCTGGGAGAACATGCGCGACAGCCTTTGAGTATCCCGACTATCGATGACCAGCAACACCATCTCCTTTATCCATATGTTATTGATTAATTGGTATTCCTGCATTAGTATTCACATGCCAACTGTAGTCAGAGCTAGATCTTGGCTACCTGGCTGCTGAAGGGAGTCCACGTTGTTCATCATTGTTGGCCTTGTCGTCCTCGTGGCGGCAGTCGTGGTCGGCGTGTCCGGTGTCGTCGAGAGCCGCGGAAGCGCCCATCTGTTGACCCACGGCTTCGCCGTGCTCGGCTACCACGTGACAGGTTCAACCGGCACGCTGTTCCTCTACGGCACCGTCGTTGGTGCCGTGGGGCTGCTCGGGCTGACAGTCGTCCTCGCCGGGGCACGGCGCACCTCGCGGCGTGGCCGTCTGGCTCGGCGTGGACTCGCGCAGTCTCGTGGTGAGGTTGCAGCGATCCGCGAGGACCGCAACGTCCTCATTGAGCAGCGATCGGCTGCGCGGAGCGAGGTGGCTCGAGTCGAGCAGCCACGCGCCACGCCGGGCGACGGAGCAGGAGAGGTGCGCCGGTCGGAGCCTCGCCGGAGCGTCTTGCATCCTTTCGCCCGTCGGGGAGCTGTGCGAACCACGACCTGACGGACTGGCCCAGGACCACGTGCACGTCGGAGGCGGTGAGGGTTTAGCCTCGATCCTCGGTAGGAAAATCCCCTTGAGGTCTCCACCCGAGGAAGTCAACGCGGCAGGAAGCCGAAGCGAATGGTGCGCCCGCCCCACCATGGCACGGGGATGTCGAGCTCGGGGAAGCCGGCGTCGATGAGCACCGGGGTGTAGGTCCGTAGCGCCAGGTCGACCCGCACGTGGTCGTCGAAGACCTCGACCGACCCTGAGTTGTCGAGGAAGTGCCGCCAGATCCGGTCCGGTGTGGCGAGCTCGTAGCGGGGCAGGGTGCGTGCGAGGAGCCGGTAGCAGTTTCCGGCCAGCACCGTGAGGGTGGTGTCGAGGTCGACGTTGAGCGGTAGCCCCGAGGACAAGGCGTTCAGGTGGAACCCGGTGATGTCGGCGTCGAGCTCGTTCTCGATGATCATGGGCTCGGCGTAGCGGGCGAAGAGGTCCTTGGCTGCGGTGGCCGCTAGGTCGTTGGTGATGAGCAGGGTCGGCTCTTCGCGTCCGATGTTTCGGATGGCGATCTGGCGCAACGGATGGTCCACCCCCTTCAAGCGCACGACCTCCTCGTGGATCTGGGGCCGGCGGAAGCGCCCCGTGCGCTTGATGGTGTGCGTCGTCCACGCGGATGCCGGCAGCTTGGCCAGGGCGTCGAGCACGTTCTTGCCCCGCTGGCGCAGCGTCAAGAACGTGATCCCCCGGGCGCACAGCTCGTGGAGCACGGCGTAGGTGGTGAGCTGGGAGTCGAAGCACAACAGCCCCGGGTCCGCCCCCGAGACCCGCCGCCAGTACTCGGCGAAGGCGACCACCTCGTGGGCCTGCTCGGCCTTGGTGATGTCCGCGTTGGCGTAGACCATCTCGGTCGAGGCGTGGTCCTGGGCAAAGAACGTGAGCACTGACCGCGTCCGCTGTGAGCGGGTGGGCACGTAGTGCTTCTCGAGGGGGACCTGCTCGCCGTGGTGGCGCACGGCGTGGAAGTCCAGGTTGAACCCGGCCTCGCCCGAGTAGAGCCCCGCCTCCATGCACCGCTTGGCCAAGCCCTCCAAGAGCGCCACGTTCGAGAAGCGTTTCACCCGGTAGGAGTAGCTGGTGAGATGCGTGGCCTTGGGGATGGCGCTGAGCCCCGCCAGGAGCCCGAGGCCGGGGTCAGCCCCGAGCGGGAAGGCGTTGGAGACGCGGCCGCGTCTCGAGCACTTGAGCAGCAGGTGCGAGCAGATGGAGTGGAACGAGGAGAGCGCGGAGGTGCCCGGATAGCGCGCCGCTGAGACGAGCTGGTCGAGACCGATCTCGGCCATGGCCGGCACCAGGAGGTAGAGCCCGGCGTGGGCGCAGTCGAAGGAGGACCCCGCCGGCCAGCTGGCCAACGCGTGCGCCCGCACGGGATCGAGGCGCGGCGCCGGGCCGCCCGGCCGGCGGCCCAGGCGCTCGAGGCCCTCGGCGTGCAGGATCGCCCACACCGTCTGGGCCGAGGCTGGCGAGCCTTCGACGTTGAGCGCGGCGGCGATCTCGGTGACCGAACGGTCCTCGGCCCGCAGCTTCAGCACTCGGTCGCGGATCGTGTGGGACTTGCGCGGGCCCTTGGGGCCGGGCTTCGACGAGCGGAAGAAGTCGGTGCGCCCGGCCCGCAGCTCCGCCGCGAGCTGCTGCAGCGTCGCCGTCGAGTAGCCGAAGCGCGCCGCGGCCGACGCCGTCGGCGTGCCCTCGACGAGGTAGGCCCGCAACGCCTCGTAGCGGCGCTGGGCGGGCGTCGACGGCTCGAGGAAGTACTCGGCGCCGGGCCTCATGGCTGTAGGTGATCTCCTTGAACCACTGCTCACTAGAATAGAGCTGTAGTCACCGCAACGGGTGGATCCTCGGAGCCTATGACGCGCAGAACGCCCAAAACACGCAGTATTCTGCGCCGCCAGCCGTAACATGACACTCTGAGCTGTTGATTACAGCGAGGACGAGTGCCACCGCTGATTCAAATAGATCACTACACATCAACGACGACCGCCACAGCGCAGGCGTTTGAACAGGGCTTCTTCACCGGTCCAAGGAGGAGAAGCGCTCCAACTCACCGTTCGGCAGCTTCCCGAGGATCGAGGCTAGGGAGGTCACGTATATGGCTCGAACGGAAGCGGTAGGAGACCCTCAGATCCGCTCGATGCGGACGGCGTCGGCATGGGACGCGAGTGCCCCCAGATCTTCGATGTCGCCGGCGAGCACGACGCCGCCCGGTTCCGCACTGGCAACGACGACGGCGTCCACCGCGGAGCCGCGCTCGGCAAGGTGGCGCAGCTCGCCCGCGCGACGAGCAAGCGAGGCCGGCAGGTCCTCCCGAACGTCGCAAGTCTTGAGCAGACGATTCACTGCCGCGTCATTGTGCTGGCAGCCCGTGGTCGACTCGGCGAGGACCACAGAAGGAACCAGCGGTGGCCAGGTGCCAACCCGAACCAGCGCGCGGATGGCGGCGACGGCATCCTGGTCTCGCTTGGCGAGGAAGCTCACTCCCCCGGAGTCCAAGATGAGCATCGTCAGCTCGCCTTCGGCGCCTCTACATCCGTCCCCTGCACGCGCCGGGCGAGCCGCTCGGCTCGGGCCACCGACGCCGGGGACGGTTCACCCACCTCGTCGACGAGCTCGGAGAGATACCGGTCCGTCGCCTCGAGGAGCTCCAAACGCCGCAGCTCGGCACGGACGGCGCTTTGGAGGAGCTCCGAGGCAGGTAGCTCCCGCTCTTTGACGAGGCGGTACAGCTCGTCGGGAAGGTAAACCTGCAACCGAGGCATACGCCTATCTATACGCCTACTCGTCAGCAGAGGCAACAGGGCCCCAGTATCCCGACGACCGAGCAGTCCGGAGGGTGCCCCCGGGGTGCCGATCGGGGACAGCGCAGAACGGGCGAGCGATAAGGCGGCGGGCCGAGCCTCGGGAGGAGCGCCGAACGGCACATCAGGAACGTACAAGGCAATAGGACCGACCACCTTGTAGAGTGGTGGTCGTGACGAACGTCGGCGATCTACGAGTGTCCTCCCGAGGCCAGATGAGCCTTCCGGCAGTGCCTCGGCACCGCTGGGGTCTCGACGCCGGCGGTGAGGTCGGATTTGTCGACCTCGGCGATGCGCTGGTCATCGTTCCGAGCGGGGTGCATGCCCTACGGCGTGCGCTGTTGGAGCAGCTGGACGAGAGCGACTGGCTGGCCGCACGCAAGGGCTTCGGAGATGCGGACCTGGCCAGCGAGTGAGACCGGCACTTCTCGACGATGGCCACCTGAGTGCCGTCCTGCGCGGCACCGGGCTGGCAGACCTGGACGGTCGAGACCTGTTCACCACCGGCTACTGGTACGTCCGACTCTGCCAAGCCGTGCTCGGCGGGCGAAGTGCCTCTGGCATGCTTTCCGGCCCCTTCGCCAGCCTCCCCGATGGCCTTCGTTCGCGGGCGTCGGCTGCCGTCATGCGGTTACCCGATGCCATCGGTCTCGTCAGCCTGCGCGAGCTTGCCCCCGTCATGGGACAGTTGCGCCAGAATCACTCCTTGAACGTCTTGGGCATGGAGGCCCTCGCGGCGGCAAGGTATCTCCATGCCGACGTCTTTCTCAGGGCCGAGTCGCCGAAGCTGCAGGAAGCCCTAGCGCTCGAACACCTGGCAGTCCAGGTCCACGAGTAGACGGACGCCGCACGGCGCGCCAGAACGACGCCGACCGCCCGCCAGAGAGCAACGCAGAACGGCACGCCTGGGCTGCAGTCCTGCACTTCGCCAAACGCTGGGCCGGCCACGCTCCGCGTTAGCGCACAGCCCATCGGCAACCTTCTCGCACTCCAGTCCCCTGCCGGCAGGACGCGGCGTCAGTCTTCGACCGCGCTCTCGATCTCGTGCTCCTGGCGCCGTGCGACATCGGCTACGACGAAGGACTCCCACTCCTCGGTCGCGATGGGCCGTGGTCGAGCTGTCTGCTCCTCGTGTGCGCGAGCACAGGAGAGCTCTGCGGTGAAGGTGCGCAGCAACGCGGTCGCGTCACGAAAGGCGCGGAAGAAGTCGATCGGCGCGGTCGCAGGTGCTGACGAAGAGAAGCTCGGCGCCTGTCAACCTTGGAGAGGCAGGTTCGTCAACAATCACTGTGTTGAGGTGTCATCCTCCTTCGGCTCGTTGATCCACGCGGCCGTGGGGATCGCCGGTGGCTCGGGTGGCTTGCGGACGAA